>Ga0210387_10000358_pt1 | contig 32699 bp, 28 predicted proteins | sample IncBWC7OmetaG_FD_160108 | JGI IMG/M metagenome (GOLD analysis project Ga0210387, IMG submission 160108) | Forest soil microbial communities from Barre Woods Harvard Forest LTER site, Petersham, Massachusetts, United States - Inc-BW-C-7-O ... | reverse complement strand
CGCCCCGACCAGGGCCGCAAGCGTGGCCGTGCCGATGCTCACGATGGTCGCGGTTTTGATTCCCGCCAGTATGGTCGGACTCGCCAGCGGCAGCACGATACGCAGCAGCACCTGCCTGCGCGTCAGCCCAAAGGCGCGCGCGTTTTCCACGTGCTTAGGATCAACGCCGCGAATTCCGGTGAACGTGTTGAGCACCACCGGCAGCAAGCTGTACATACAGAGAGCCGCCAGGGCCGGCCGCATGCCGACGCCGAACAGCGGTATCAAAAAGCACAACAGAGCAAGCGAGGGCACGGTTTGAATGAGGGCGCTAGCGATGAGAATGCCCTGGCCCGCGGCATGAAAGCGCACGGCGATGAGACCCAACGGTATCCCAACCAGCACGGAGAATACCAGCGCAATGCCGACGAGCCACAAATGCTCGCGCGTACGCTGCAGGATATTGCTCTTCAAGGACTGCGAGCGCGGCGCCTCGGCGCCCAAGAATTGCGCCGCAATTTTTGCGAAGCTCACATGCTGAATGTCCGCCTGCGCGTTCATGTCGATCATGGCCCGCTCGCTGATTGCGCCTTGCAGGTTCAAAAGTGCCGCCCAGGCGCCGGGGTGCTGTTCGGTAAAGGCGCGCCGCGCCACCCACACCGCCTGATACACCGGAAAATAACCGCGATCGTCGTTGAGCACCCGCAGCTTGGATTTCTCGATCTTGGCGTCGGTGGAATACAGATCGATCAGGTCGACTGCTCCATCATCGATCGCCTGGAAAGTGAGGCTATGTTCCATACGATTGATCTTCTGCGGCGGCAAGTGCAGCCGATACGCCGCCACCATCCCCTGAAATCCATCCTTGCGATCCATGAACTCATAGCTGAATGCGGCGCGAATGCGCCCTTCGACCTTTGACAAGTCGCTGATGGAGATCAGGCCATTGTCCTGCGCGAATGACTCCTTCACGGCCAACGCATAGGTGTCGTCAAATCCCAGCGGCGCCGACATCACCAGATCCATGCTCAAAAGCGCGCGCCGAATGTCGTCGACCGACTTCAAATCCGGCCGCTTCAAGATGGCCTCCGTCAGCGTGCCGGTGTAATCCGAATAGACATCGATCGCACCGCTCTTCAGCGCCTCGAACACGATACCGGTGCTGCCCATGCCCAGCTTGCGCGTCACCGGAGCTTTCGTGGCCGACTCCACGGTTTGCGCCGCGATCTCTCCGAGCACATACCCTTCGGTAAAGGCCTTCGAGCCGATCACGATGCGATCCGCCGCGAACAGCGGCGCCGGCTGCAGACTCAGAGCGGCGAGCAGCAAAGTCGCGGCCGCCGCCAGTTTCACGCCGTCTCGAGGACCGCCCAGCCTCATGCAGCATGCGACCAGCTTCATGCGACCTCGGCCGCTTCCGGCAAGGTGCGCTGCGCGTTGATGAATGCCGTCACGAACAGATCTGCGGGGGCTTTCAGCAAATCGCGATACGTACCCGTTTGAATGACCTTTCCTTCGTGCAACAGAGTGATCTGTTCCGCGAGAAACACCGCCTCACCGAGATCATGCGTGACCAAGAGCACGGTCTTGCCCAGGCGTTGAAAGATGGATTTCAATTCCTGCTGCAAGCTGCGCCGAATGAGCGGGTCCAGCGCCGCCATGGGCTCATCGAGCAGCATCACCGCGGGATCCATCATCGCGGCGCGCATGATGGCGACGCGTTGCTGTTGGCCGCCGCTCAACTCAAACGGAAACTGCGCCAACACCTGCGCGTCGAGTCCGACGAGCTTGCGCAATTCCTCGACGCGGGACTGGATCTTCCGCTTGTTCCATCCGCGCAGCTTCGCAATCAATGACACGTTCTCAAAGCCGCTGATGTGCGGGAACAGGCCCCCATCCTGCGGCACATAGCCGATTCGATCCGCCCACTCGACGGGAGTGAACGAAAGCAGCGCCTGATCGTTGATTTTGACGTAGCCCTTGTCGAAGGGAATCAATCCCAAGGTGATGCGCAGCAAGGTCGTTTTTCCCGAACCGCTCGAGCCGATCAGCGCATGCGTTGCACCCTTGGGGACGATAAGGTTGACGTCGGTCAGCACCGGCTTGCCGTCAAACGTCTTATATATATTCTGCAGCGTAAGCATGAATGCGAGTGGGCAATGCGGGTGCTATTACGTCTGCGGCTCGACGATGGTGCCTTGGTGATACAGCACCTTCCAGCCGGCAGCGGTTCGGCGCCAGAGCGTGGCGCGGCGAGTGACGCGCTTTGCCTGATGCAGGGTGTAGGTGATCAGAAAATTGTCCGCGGCGATCTCCCGGCATTGAAATTCGCGCGTCAGCCACTTGGATTCATCCGGATCCGGCGCACGGTTCTCCAGCGTATCCAGCACGAACTCGCGGCTGTAGCGCCGGCCCGAGGCGCCCACTTCCCAGAAATCCGGATCGGTCATGGCCTCGTAGTCCCGGCGTGTCGTGCCGAATTCCGGATGGTGAAAGATGGGCTCGCGCAGCTTCAGTTCCTCGAGGACGGCGAGCAGCTCCGGCGGGGTCACGGACGCGATGCGCGGCCCGCTTGGGTTTTGCTCATTCGACAAAAGACTCTCCTTAAGCGGTTGCGTGAGGACTGCCTACGGCTATACGATTCCTGCGCCCTCATTGCAAGCCCCTGTATCGGAGTCAGTATGGATTTAGGCATCCGCGGCCGAACCGCCATCGTCTGTGCGTCGAGTCAGGGTCTGGGAAAGGGGTGCGCCCTGGCCCTGGCCGAGGCGGGGGTGGCGCTGGTGATCAACGGTCGGAATCAGACGCTGCTCGAGCAAACCGCCGAAGAAATTCGCCAGGCCTGGAGCGTTTCCGTAACGCCCGTGCTCGCCGATGTATCCACCCCCGAAGGCCAGGCGGCGCTGCTCAAGGCCTGTCCTACACCCGATATCCTCATCAACAACAACGCCGGGCCGCCCCTGAAAAATTTCCGCGAGCTGGACCGGCAAGCGATGCTGAACGGCGTGACCAACAACATGGTGACGCCAATTGAGCTCATTCAAAAGGTCATCGACTCCATGGTGAACCGCGGATTCGGCAGAATCGTGAATATCACCTCGTCCAGCGTCAAGATGCCGATCGTCGGTCTCGACCTCTCAAGCGGCGCGCGCGCCGGCCTCACGGCCTTCGTGGCCGGCATCGCCCGCAGCGTCGCCGACAAAAACGTCACCATCAATAATCTGCTGCCTGGCAACTTCGACACGCAGCGCCTGCGCAGCAACTTGAGTCTGGCCGCCAAACGCAATCAAGTGAGCGACGCCGAGGCCACGGCTCGTGCCATGGCAAATATTCCCGCCAAGCGATTCGGCAGGCCGGCCGAGTTCGGCCAGGCTTGCGCCTTTCTGTGCAGCGTGCACGCCGGATTCATGACCGGCCAGAATGTGCTGTTGGACGGCGGCGCCTACCCGGCCGCGTTTTAAAAGCCTGAAAGAGTTAGAAGCCCGAAAGAGCCGCAGTTGTAATTGGTTTCAGTTCCGGCTGTAATGGATCGCACATAAGGAAGTGCTTCCAGACTCGCAAAGAAGAACTATAAATGGCAAAGCTGGGACGAATTGATCCGAGGCTCATCCTCGGCGTGCATCGCAAATACATCCTTGTTGCCCTCTGCTTGATGGGCGCTTCTGTGTGCGGGGCCGGCCAGCCTCATCTTGTTCTTGACATAAATCCGCAGCTCGTCAGCGGTGGTTTCCCGAGCAGCTTCGCGACGTCGGGAACCTGGTCATATTTCTCCGCGGACGACGGAACGCATGGCTATTCCCCCTGGGTGACCGACGGCACCTTGATGGGAACATTTCTGTGGGGAAGGGTAAGCCAGTCGGCGACGGTCGGCTTTCCGAGCATCCAGGTTGGAAACAAGATCTATCTGTCAGTCCAGACGAATCCGAATGTGGACGCCATCCTCTGGGTATCGGACGGCACCAGGGCCGGCTCTCACGTCGTTGGACCACTGCTGTCAGACCCCAATTGGAACAATGTCTCGACAGTCGGTGCACTCGGTTCCCGGCCGGTCTTTACGGCCGCCGGCACGACGACAGGCGGTCGCGAACTATGGATTGCAGACGGCCTGGGAGACGTGGGAACGCACGTTGCAAGCAATACAGGCGAGTCTTATAACGTCGCCAATACCTTGATCGTCAACAATCAGATCTATTTTCTTTCACTTGATTCCAACGGCATCTTCGAACCCTGGGTGAGCGACGGCACATCAGCCGGAACCAGACGCCTCGTCGTGCCGCAGTCGATCGCCGATAACAACCTCAGCCCGGAACTTGCTTTGGTCGGCAAGTACGTCATTTTTGCGCAAACGACTGCGACCAGCGGTCGCGAGTTGTGGCGCATCGACACCAGCAACAATTCCGTCGCGCAGGTGACCGAGATCGCCGCCGGCTCCGCACCCGGCCTCAGTTTCTATCCGCGATTTGCCTCGACCGGATCGGCCGTCGTTTTCATCGCAACCCCTGATGGCGTTACACCCAGTCTCTGGCGTACCGACGGCACTTCCGCCGGAACCTATCAAATTGCAGCAGCTGCACCGAATCCCGGCGACCCGGAATTCTTTGCTCCGCCCGGCACTCCGCGCGTGATTTATTTTTTGATTGTCGGCGGCGTACCGCAGGCTTGGGCCACTGACGGTTCCGTCGCCGGCACAGTACAGCTGCCGATACCGGGCGTATACCAGGGTGACGTTCACCTGATCGGCAACCACTTTTACTTTTCCTCCCTTCAAGGAAACTCGCACCTCGTGTGGCGCAGCGACGGCACTGCGGCTGGAACTGCCATGATCGGCGGACTGAATCCTGCGGGCACGCTGCAGACCGGCTCGCCGTTCGACTTGGCAGGTGATGAGTCCAAAGTGTTCATCCGCATACCTAATGCCGATAGGCTGGGCGGGTCCCTCTATCTGTACCAAGCGGCGAACGGCAGCAGCACGCAGTTGCTCTCCTATTCGCTCAAGGCACCTCCGCAGGTCGGCTTCGACATTTTTGCCTACGTGAACGGACTCCTTTATTTCGATAACGAGGACTCGGTTACCGGGCATGAGGTATGGACCAGCGACGGCTCGACCTCCGGAACGCACATTCTGAAGAACATCACACCCGATGTACCAACCAACACGCAGGCTTCGGATCCGTCCGAGTTTGTCGAGTTCAACGGCCTGTTGTACTTCGCCGCCAACGACGGCAACGTGGGGCGCGAGCTATGGTCCTCGGATGGAACGGCGGCTCACACCCAGGTGGTGGCCGACCTCAATCGCGGCGTTCCTGACTCGAATCCCACGGATCTCTTCGTTGCCAATGGCAGCTTGTTCCTCTTCGCGCTGGACAGCAGCAACACACCCCAGCTGTGGCGCTCGGACGGAAGCACCACCGGCACCGTGCCGATCGCGGCGGTGGCGCCGCGTCCCGCGCCGTTCCGCGCGCCGGGTTGCGACAGCAAGGGCGTCCTCGTCGGGAGCACCGTCTACTTCGCCGGCTACGACACGGCGGGCGTGCAATTGTGGAAGACAGACGGGACCGCGGCCGGCACGCAGCGCGTAACGGCCACGCCGGCTGCAACCCATGGGGCATTCGGCGTCTGCTATCTGGCGGCGTTCAACGGCCGCGTCTATTTCAGCGCCGGCGATGCCTCATCGGGATTTGGACGAGAACTTTGGGTGTCGGATGGCACGACGGCCGGCACGATGATGCTCAACGACATCAATTCCGGCGCTGCAGATTCGTCGCCGCAGTTCCTCACCGCGTTCGGCAGCCATTTATACTTCGGCGCAAGCGACGGCAGCCACGGCGTAAACCTTTGGACTTCCGATGGTACAGTGACCGGTACTGTGCAACAGGCTGCCTTTACGACCGGTCCGGTAGCCGCAATCTTGGGCTCGATATCGGGCGAATTGTTCGTATCGGCCACGAACGGCACCACCACCGACTTGTGGTCCACCAATGGAGCCGGCGGCAGCCGTACCTCCCTCATCCAGGGCTTGACCGGCGTTAGCGCACTGATCGCGCACGGCGATGTGTATTTCGCAGGAAACAGCGGCGCCGCTTCAACGTCGAGCGCAAATGTCTACGTGAGCGACGGAACTGCCGGCGCAACACGAAGCATCTTCAGCATGCCAGGGGTCTCGATGACACCCAATTCGCTGGCGGACTTTCGCGGCATTACGCTGTTTCAAACCACGGACGCCGCGAGCACCGGGAATCTTTGGAGCACCGATGGGACCACCGCAGGCACGAAGGCGCTGGGCAATATCGCAGCCGCCGCCGGCGGTCTGACAGTCGGCCAGAATTTTTTCTTCGTTGGCGATGATGGCACGACAGGCGCGGAACTTTGGGTCATCACGAACGAACGACCGCTGGTGCCCGAGGTGAACCTCGGCAGCGTGGTAGCGGGACAGTCTATTTCCGGAAATCTGCTTACTGGCGCGGCTGACCCCGATGGAACAATCGATGCGGCCAGTTTGAGCATTGACCAAGGCCCGTCAGGCGGGATGGTAACGGTCGGCGCGAACGGACTGGTCACCTATGCGGCAAGTACCGGATTTTCGGGGCAGGACGCATTCACGTTCACAGTGGCCGATAACCAAGGACTCATCGGCAGCGGCACAGCGCACGTGACCGTGACGGCCGCCTCGAGTCCTGTAGCGCCGCCGGCGGGCGCGAGCTCGGGAGGCGGTGGAACTCTTGGCGCCGATATTCCGTTGCTGCTGTTCGGGGCCGGCGCAGCGCGGCTGCGCCAAACTCGCCGCTCCCGTCTCGCCGCCGCCGCGCCGAATTAGCGCAAGCGCGATTGCAGATCCTTGCGGAAGCGGCGGCTCAAGCGTAATTTTTGACCGCTCTCCAGAATCACTTCGTATTCGCCCGCGCTGTCGACTTGAAGCGCGCGCACTCGGCGCAGATTGACGATGGTCGAGCGATGGATACGGCAAAAAATATTCGCATCCAAGTCCCGCTCCAGCTCCGTCATGCTCCGGCGCAGCAGGTATGACTTTGCACCCACGTGCAAGCACACATAGTAATCCGCCGCTTCCACCCAATCGATGTCCGGTATTCGCACATAGACTTCACGCCCGGCGCTGCGCACGGTCAGCCGCGGTATTTCGCGCGTGGCCGGCGGCTCCCGCGCGGCCAATTTCTCTTTGGCCCGCTGCAGCGCCAGGGCAAATCGTGCGTCATCGAATGGTTTAAGCAGGTAGTCCAGCGCGCCGGCGTCGAAGGCGCGCAGTGCATACTCGTCAAATGCCGTGACAAAGACGATGACCGGCAACGCACCATCCGCCTTGAGAATCTCCAGTACCTCGAACCCGCCGCACTCCGGCATCTGCACATCGAGAAACACCAGGTCGGGGCGCGTGCTGCGGATCTCGGCGACTGCCTCGGCGCCCGAGCCTGCTTCCGCGATCGATTCGATGTCCGGATCCCTGCGCAATAGAAACTTCAAATTGCTGCGCGCCAGCGGCTCATCGTCGACGAGCAACGCGCGGATCTTCGCAGAACCCTCCCCGCGATTGGCAGAGTGCTCCATCATCGGCTCACGCCTCGCGGTAGGGCAGCGCCACGGAGACCTGTACTCCGCTTATGCCGGAGTTTTCCAGCCGCAGATCGCAATCGTGGCCATACAGCAGATTCAAGCGCCTGCGCAGGTTCGACAGGCCGATACCGTCCTTGACAGCACCGCCGCTCCCATCCAACAGCGGACCGTCGTTATAGACGCTCAAATGCAGCAGGCCATTGGCGCGAGAGGCTGCGACGCGCACTTCTCCTCCCTGGGCGCGATGCGCGATGCCGTGCTTGATGGCATTTTCCGCCAGCGGCTGCAAAATGAGACTCGGAATCTGCGCCTTGCGCAGCTCATCGGGTATTTGAATGTCCAGCTTGAGCCGGCCCGCGAAGCGCACTTCTTGAATTTGCAAGTACCTCTCGAGAAACTCCACCTCTTGTGAAAGCAGCGCCTGGGGATCATGGGAACCGGCCGCGACTCTTCTTATGAAGTCGCTGAGCGCGACGATCATGCTCACCGCCGCATCGTTTTTCTGCTCGCGCACCAGGCCCGAAATGGAATTGAGTGCGTTAAAGATAAAATGCGGTTCGACCTGCCGCTGCAACGCATTCAATTGCGCGTAGGACAGCTGCTCATTGAGGCGCGCCGTGTCGGTTTGCTGCGCGGCCGCTCTCGCTTTCGAATCGAGCACGTAAGTCACGGCCAGAATGACCGCATACAATATGAACGCCGGCACGAGGCCGCCGGAAATCTTCAGTGGCCAGGTAGTGAGGAATGCCTGCGACTCAAAGTCCGGCAACCACGGCTGAACGACACCTTCGAGCGCCGAGGCCCACGCCGCTGCCACGACGTCGATGGCGAGGATGACGCAAAGATGCAGCGGCCACGTCCACGGCGACCTCCAAACCGGCGGATATCGGCGCCCCAACCAAATCACCAGGGGCGTGACCAGTGCCCAGGGCAACCAGTTGAACGTCAGGACGATGAACAGTTTCATCCAAGCGTGATGCATGCCCGCGTGGCGCATGGCGAATATGTTTTGCGTGGCGTCGAGAATCGCGAGACCCGCCCATAGCGAGGCAATCCAGAGCCAGTTGTATGTATTGTGCCGGGCAGCGGTTTCCATGCGATTTGAATCCTACTCCACGCCAGGTAGCCTGGCGCGACGATGCAGCCAATCATCGGCTGGCTGCAGCGAGCGGACTGGTGGCGCGAGTGCGCCGCCGCCATACTTGCACCATGAACACCAAACTGATCGCCATCGCGGCGTTGACTCTGCTTTGCTCCACTGCCCTCAGCGATTCCGCCGAGACACCGATTCGCAACCCGGTCTACACCAAGGATGGCCGATTGGTGCTGCCCGAGAACTACCGTGAATGGGTGTATTTGAGTACGGGGTTCGACATGGCGTACAGGCCCATGGCGATGGGCCACCATATGTTCGACAACGTGTTTGTCGAGCCGGGAGCTTACAAGGCGTTCCTGGCAACCGGCACCTGGCCCGACAAGACCATGCTGGTGCTCGAAGTGCGCGGCGCGGTGGACAAGGGATCCATCAACAAAAGCGGCAACTATCAAAGCACCGAGGTCATGGGCAGAGAAGTCCACGTGAAAGACAGCGCAAATCTACAAGGTTGGGCGTTTTTCGGATTCGAAAGCGACGAGCCTGCGAAAATGACTCCCCGAACCGCGGAGTGCTATTCCTGCCACGCCGCTCATGCCGCGGTCGACAATACTTTCGTGCAGTTCTATCCGACTCTACTGCCGATCGCGACCGCGAAAGGAACTTTGTCCGCGGCATACAAGACCGAGAGCGCCGTCAAGGATTGACGCCATCGGTCTTTAGGCGGCGTCCTGCTCCTGCACTTCCGGCTCCATGGTTGCCAGTTGATCCAGCTCTTCCAGCGCCACCATGCGCGAAATAATAGCCGTCTTTCGTGCCTCGAGCTGTTGCCAGGCCATCTTCGCACGCGCGACTGCGGCGGGTGTCGAACTGCGGTCGCCACGCAAGGCCAAATAACGCGCCTTGGCGGCGACGGCGCCACTCAGTGCATAGGTGAACAACGATTGAAGCCTCTTAAGTCGATCTTCAGTATCCACGGGTTACACCTCGTCAAAGGCGCCCTAAGGCGATTAAAAGAAGTCTGCCGTCGCGAGCAGCGCTACAAAACCGGACAAATGCTGCGAGTCGCTATAGGATCTGTCCTATAGCGCATTGCCAGTTGACGAGACGTTCTGCAGTATTCGCAGGCGATGGGCACACCCGCGGCTGAAGTTGAAATCGATGCACGCCAGGCGCGCCAATTATTGGCGGCTCAGCATCCGGACCTAGCCGACCTTTCCATAGTCCCGATTGCTTCCGGCTGGGACAACCATCTGTTGCGCCTCGGGGACACGCTGGCCCTGCGCTTCCCCCGCCGCAAGCTCGCGGCCCAATTGATGCTCAATGAGCAACGCTGGCTGCCGCAGCTCGAAAAGCGCCTGCCCCTGGCCATTCCGGCGCCCGTTCGCATCGGCGTCGCGCAATTTCACTACCCCTGGGCGTGGAGCGTGACGCCGTGGATCGAAGGCGATACGGCGGACCTCGCGCCGCCGGATTCGAATCAGGGTGACTTGCTCGCCGCTTTTTTCGAGGCCCTGCATAAGCCCGCTCCGGCCGACGCTCCTCGGAATCCTTACCGCGGCGTGCCCTTGAGCGAGCGCGCGGATGCATTTGGGGACCGGCTCGCGAGGCTCCGTGATAAGACGAATATTCTCGATGAACGTGTCCATGCATTGTGGAACGATGCCTTGGGCGCATCAAACGACACGGCGCCAACCTGGATTCATGGCGATCTGCACCCACGCAACGTGCTCATCGAAAAGGGCCGGCTGACCGGCGTCATCGACTGGGGCGACCTGGCTCGCGGCGATCGCGCATCCGACCTGGCTGCCGTATGGATGCTCCTGCCTCAATTGGAGAGCCGCAAGCGCGCGATGATGGCCTGCCGCTCGGTCTCCGACGCAACCTGGCGCCGAGCGCGGGGCTGGGCCGTGCTGTTTGCTGTGATTCTATTGAGCTCAGGCTTGGTCGACGATGCGCGCATGGTCGCCATCGCCGAGCGCACGATTAACCGGCTCTGCGAAGGTCCCTAAGGATTTGCGCAATATACCCCAAGACTCACCAAAGGGCGCCCGATAGAATTTTAAGGACAATCAATGGCTCGCCGCAAAGCGGCAGGACAATAAATGAACCAACTCTTTGCCCCTCGAGTCGCGGTCCGCATTTACGGCTTGTCGGCCGTTGCGTTCGGTTTGGTGGGCCTTAGCTGGGGCGACTTTGCCGCAGTGTGGCAACCGGTCCCACCGACCGTGCCCGGGCGCACTATCCTGGCCTACATCGTGGCGGCGGTGCTGCTACTGGCGGGCTTAAGCATCCTGTGGCGGAGGAGCGCGGCAATTGGCGCGCTGACGCTGACCAGCCTCTACAGCCTCGGAGTGATTTTGCTCCATGTGCCTCTGGTGATCGCGCATCCAACAGTCTTTGTGGAGTGGTCGGGAACCGCCGAGCAGCTCGCGCTGGTCGCAGGCGCCTTGGTGACCTACGCATTCTGCAGAACGCCGAACGCCGCTGCGCCCGCCGCCCGAATTGTCCTCTGCGGTCGGCTGCTTTTCGGCGTGTGTCTCATCGTGTTCGCCCTGGCGCATCTGTTCTATCTGAAACCGACGGCGGACTTCGTTCCTGCATGGCTCCCGCCCAATCAAGTGTTTTGGGCTTACGCCACCGCGGCGGGACATTTTTTAGCCGGCGCCGCAATTCTTTCAGGGATTGCGGCTCGAATCGCGTCCAGATTGCTGACGGGCATGTTCGTGGTGTTTGGCTTGCTCGTCCATGCACCCACACTGCTTAGCGATCCTCACAATCACTTTAATTGGGCGGCGAATGCAATGAACTTCGCCTTGATTGCCTCGGCCTGGGTCATTGCGGCGTCAATTGCACCCGGCGGCGAATCCCAAAGTAGAATATAAGGTCCCGGAGTGATCGTTCATGAACCATGGAAAACAAAAATGCAACAGCTTGCCCGCCTCGCCGCTGCGATTGCTTCGTGCCTGCTTTCGCTGATGATCTCGCCTGCGAATGCGGCGCCGGCCGCTTACTTCGATTCCTCCGGCCGCGACGATGTGCTCTCCGGCGGCGTCAAGATGATTACGATCCAGACTCCCAAGGGTGCTTTTCGCGTTTGGACCAAGCGGGTCGGCAATAATCCCAGCATCAAGGTCCTCCTTCTGCACGGCGGACCTGGCGCGACGCATGAGTACTTCGAAGCATTCGACAGCTACTTCCCGAAGGCGGGGATCGAGTACTACTACTACGACCAATTGGGTTCAGCTTACAGTGACCAGCCTGATGAGCCCACCCTCTGGGAGCTGCCGCGCTTCGTGGATGAGGTGGAGCAGGTCCGCAAGGCTCTCAAACTCGACAAGAGTGATTTTTATCTCTACGGCCAATCCTGGGGCGGCATTCTCGCGCTGGAATACGCGCTCAAGTATCAACAGAATCTAAAAGCGTTGATTATTTCCAACATGGTTGCGAGCATTCCCGCGTACAACCGCTACGCGGCCGGCGTGCTCATGCCTGCCATGGATCAGAAGGCCCTTGCGGAGATTAAGCAGCTCGAGGCGAAGGGGCGGTACGACGATCCGCGCTATGAAGAACTGCTGATCCCGAATTTTTACGTCGACCACATCCTGCGCATGCCGCCGGATCAGTGGCCCGACCCCGTAATGCGTGCCTTCGCAAAGATCAACAAGAAGATTTACATCCCCATGCAGGGACCGAGTGAAATGGGGGCCAGCGGCAAGCTCGTGAACTGGGATCGCACGGCGGACCTGCCCAAGATCACCGTACCCACGCTATCCATCGGCGCCCGTTACGACACGATGGAGCCGGCGCAGATGGAGAAAATCGCCAAGGGAGTCAAAAAGGGGCGCTATCTTTACTGTCCCAAGGGCAGTCATCTCGCACTTTACGACGACCAGCAGGTATACATGAGCGGGCTGACGCAGTTCATTCTTGACGTGGACGCGGGTCGCTTCTAACCGCCCCATCAGGCATCCGCCGTCTCCTAGCCTTGCGCAAGAAATTTCGCGAGCGGCGCCCAATAGTGAGCATGCCAGCCGTGCGCAAGCGACACACCATTGCCATTGGGAAATCCCCGATGCTCGAAGGTGAGCTTCGTTTTGCCCGCCTCCGCCGTGAGATAGAACCCAGCGATGGAGAAGCCGCCCGCCTTCCAGCTTCCTGCACGCCACGCCTGCACCAACCGTTCGTTAGGCAGCATTTCAAGATGCCGGCCCGTGATGTAGCCTCCAAACAGCGTAAAGGAACCGCCCACTTCGGTGCTGATCGCCGTGGGCTTTGCGCCTGCTGCGTCGAGCAGGGCCGCGGCGTCGCTCAGGCGGGTAATGCTGTCGAAGTCCTTGGTGCTGGTCAGCGCCTGGTAGACCCGCTGCGGACTGGCGTCGAGCGTGACTTCCTGCCGGATCGCCTCCGAGGTGTGCGAGAGGCCCTCAGCGGTGGCGGAGCTTTTGTCCTTGGGCGGCGCTGTCGGCAGTTCCGCCGCAATGACCAGACCGACCGGCAATGCCGCCAGCGTTACGGTGAGCGAGCGGCGGGAGATGTGGGTTGACTGCACGTTGGTTCTCCAAGATTTTAGTTATTGAGCGCGCAAGGATCCTATAAATCTGATTGTATTATTGATCAAAACAGGGAGGGGGATGATGACCGTTACTCGATCGCTATTCCGCGGCCGCGCGATTTTTTGTGCGTTCACCCTGATCCTGGCGATGCGCGCAGGGTGCATGGCCCACGCGGAAAATGCGCCCGCTGCAGACAATGCCTATCTTGATGCGCTGCAAGGAGACTGGGACATGACCGGGACGCTGCTCGGAAAGCCTGTGAGGTACCACGCTCGAGGCGAGCGCGTCCTGCAAGGCGGATTTCTGCGCTTGCACATGATCGACGTCGCCGACGCGCCGACTTATGAGGCGGATCTGTTCTTGGGATATGACGCTCATGCCGATGACTACATCGGACACTGGCTGGATCGCTTTGGCGCCGCCGGCGCGCGGGTGGTGGCGAGCGGAAAACGCAAGGGAGAAACGCTGGTCATCCAATTCCCTTACGCCGAAGCCGCGTTCAAAGACACCTTCGTGTATGACCCGAATTCGCGCTCCTGGTCGCTGCTCATCGAGTCACAGAAGCCGGGCGGCGGATGGTCCAATTTCGCCGCGTACACCTTGGTGCGGCCAAAATCCCGCAGCTCTAACTAATTTGGCGGCGACGCGCGGCATCTCGATGCGCGCTAAAGATACCCAGCCCGAATGCAGCTGTGATTGCCTCGGCGCGGGAATGTACGTCGAGCTTGCAGAGAATGGCGGACACGTGATGATCGATGGTTTTCGTCGAGCGATGCAGCCGTCGCGCAATGCTCGCATTGCTGCAACCTTCCACCAGCAACGCGAGAACCTCGAATTCCTTCTCTGACAGGCCCTTAGGATTGCTGCGAGTCGCTTCGCGGGGACCGCGCGGCACGCCGCGCACGCCGCGCTCGCGCAGCCGCTTGCGCACGATGGTTTCGAGCGGACATGCGCCCAGTCGGTCGAGAATGACCAACGATTGCAGCAGCGCCTCGTCGGATCCTTCCGCGAGACTCAACGCCTGTTCGTACGGCATACCGATTTTTTCCCACGCGTCCGCGGCCGCCTGCCACTCGCCCGTGAGCATGAGACGGTAGGGTTCCGGGATGTCGCGGCAATTCGGCTCGACTGCTCGCGCCTTCGACTGCCAGAAAAGCAGCTCGCCCTTGACCCATGGTATGCGACGATCGCCCAGTTCATTCAAGCCCACGGCGCTCTCCCTGGCAATCGTCTCAAGATCGCCCCGGTACCAAGCCTGCTCGGCGCGTGCCGCCGTGATGCGCCCCACTCGCTCCGGCTCATCCATGGACATCGCCAAATCGTAGACCTCATTGAGAAGAATATCGGCGCCGGGATCGCCCCGCCTTATTCGCAACAGTGCGAGAGTCGCCCAAGTCGGCACCCGTTGGACGGGCACGCGTTCAACCGTCTGAGACAATTCAAATACGATTTGCGCGGCACCCGCCCAATCGCCCCGATCCAGCGCCAGACGCGCGCCATAGGCGCGCAAATAGGCGATGATGGAGAACAGGCCCCGCTCCTCGCAATATGCGGCGCCCTCGCGAAACGCCTTCTCGGCGCGTGCGATGTCGTGATTCAAGGTCGCGCAGAACATGAGATTGCTGTAGCAGCGGGCTACGCATTCGTCGAGTTTCTTGTCGAGCGCCATGGCGAGGCTCGTCTCGAGTTGCAGATAGCCCGAGGAATCGCCCGCGATCACCAGCGCGGCGCCCATATTGCTCACTGCCAAGGTTTCCGTAATCGCATCGCTGAACTTTAGCGCCAGCGCGAGTGCGCGACTGCCAAAGTCAACCGCTTCATGCTCTAAGCCGCGATTGGCCGCCAACCGACAGCGCGCGCTGTACGCCATCGCAAGGTGAACACCGGGTTTCAGCGGCTCCAGCAATGCAATCGCTTCGGCGCTGGATTTGTCTGCGCCGACTTTATCGCCCGACATTCGATATTCCGGCGTAAGAAAATTCAAGACGCGTGCCTGCGCCTCGATGTTTCCTTCCAAGCGCCACAACTCCAGCGCTTGCTCGCCGGAGACGATTGCGCGTTCGGGCTGATTTGTCAGACTGCATTCCTTACCGTGCTGTTCCAAGTATTCCGCTTGAAGCAGCGTGGAAAGCGCGTCGCGGTAGTGCAAGGCCGCGCTCAAGTGCGCCGCGGCTTCGCGATGAGCACCGAGCCGAGCCGCTTCCTTGGCAGCCAACGGCGCATATTTGAGCACGCTCGCTGCGTCATTCGCGAGCGCCGCGTGATGCACGAGTTCCGTCAGATCCACTTTGCGCTGCTCCAATGCCCGCAGCACGCGGCCGTGCATTTCGCGGACCCGCTCAGGCGGCAGCGTGCTGTAAACCGCGAGGCGCGCGAGTTCATGACGGAAGCTCACGGCATCGCCGTGTGTCAACAACAGGCCGCGCGTCACGCCCTCATCGATTGCCGCTCCGTGGAGGCCGAGCATCGCCGCAATGAGCCATCGTTCCGTCTTTCCGGGAGAGATGCAGACCAGCTCGGCCAGTTCGCGCGCGGCCGACGAGCACCTCATCAAACGGCCAAGAACTGCGTCGCGTACGGTTTCCGGAACCCGCTCGGCGGGACAGGCGAGGGCCTCGGACACGAAGAATGGATTGCCGCCGGTGATCTGATACAACTGCGCCGGATTCCAGCAGCTGTTCTTGGCCATCTCTGAAACGGCCGCAACCGAGAGCGGCGCGAGCCGCATGCGGATGACGTGCCGCCCTGTGAGTTCTCCCAGCGCGAGTCGAACCGGATGAATGGGCGACAGTTCCTCGTCGCGGTATGTGGCGATGAGCAGTGCGCCGGTGCGTTGAATGCGCCGGCCGATGAAGCGAAAGAAGTCGAGCGTCGATTCGTCCGCCCAGTGCACATCCTCGAGCACCACGACAGTCGCGCGTTGCGACGGCACCAGCTGCGCAAACAAGGCCCCAAAGAGCCAATCGCGCGATTCATCAGGAAGTGCGGAACGGCCGTCGAGGACGGCGGTCTGCGCGGCGATTTCGTGCACGGGGCCGAGGGCACGAGGCGTATCGAGTGCATCGCACGCGCCCCATAAGATTCGCGCGTGACGCCGCGTGTCGGCGACAAATTGCTCCACCAGCGAACTTTTTCCGAGCCCCGCCTCGCCGGCGATCAGAATCAACTTGCCCGCGCCGGCGCGCGCCTCGGAAAAGCTCTGCGCCAGGGTCTCCAATTGTTGCTGTCGTTCGAGAAGATGCATCCCAGGGCGGATTATCCGACATAACTCGGGCGCAAGGCGCAAATTGGGGATATTTGCCGCATAAAATAGGGGATAGGGGCTTGGCAGAGTCAATAAGCGGACAATCCCAGCCACCGTGCGCTCAGCAACCGGATAATCGGAGATAAAAATGAATCAAACCGCCATTTTCGCGCCCTTTCTCACGACGATGCTCCTGACCCTAGTCGTCTGGTTCTACATGTATTCAAAGCGAATACCGCTGATTCAAAAGAGCAAGATCGATCCCAACAGCCTCACCGCGGCGGAGTTGGCGCGCATCTCGCCGCCGTCGGTCTCGAATCCTTCAGACAATCTCAAGAATCTGTTCGAGCTGCCCACTGTCTTCTATGGCCTGTTGCTCTACCTTTTTGTCACCGGCAAGGTGGACCAGACCTACCTGATTGCGGCATGGGTGTTCGCCGCCTTTCGCGTGCTGCACAGCGCGGTGCATTGCACTGTCAACATCGTCTTGCTTCGATTCTGGCTCTACTGCATCTCCGCGCTGGCACTGTGGTTCATGGTTGCGCGCGCAGCGTTGAGCGCGCTTTAGCCTTGGGCGCCATTTGAGGTTGCCCTAGTTACTTCAAATACCCACGCGCGAAAAATGCCAGGGTGATGCCGATCGACAACCACACGGTCACCACGCGAATGACTCCGGCCGGCGCGCGGCGACCGATGAGCGACCCGCAATAAGCGCCGAGGATGGCTGTCGCCAGCATGACCAACGCCTCACGCCAATACACCGCGCGAGCGGCAACAAAGATCAGCACCGCGATGGCATTGGCGGCGCTCACGAGCAAGGTACGCGGCGCATTGAAACTCTTCAAAGTACGGTCGCTGAGCAGACTCCACACCGCCATCATCATGATGCCGACGCCGCCGCCGAAGTAGCCGCCGTAAATCCCCAAGCAGAATTGCACTCCCAACACCGCAGTCGCACCGATTCGCCAGCGACGTCGCAGCAGCTCACCGAGCCGGCTGCCCAATGCCAGGGCGACGGTGGCAATGGCCATCAGCCAGGGCAGAACGACATCGAAGGTCTTGATCGGCGTGCGCAGGAGCAGGGCCGCGCCGAGTGCGCCGCCAACGAAGGTTACGATCACGAGTGACCGCAGCGGCACGGAGCCGATCGGGCCCAACCCATCGCGATAGGCCCAGCTGCTGGTGAGTTGCCCCGGATACAGGGCCACGGTACTGGTCGTGTTCGCGTATACGGAGGGCACGCCGGCGGCGATCAGCGCGGGCAACGTGACGAATGAACCGCCGCCGGCCAGTGCATTCATCATTCCTGCGATCAAGCCGGCGCCGGCAATGAGAAAAAGTAGATTCATGGCGTTCTGCGTACGCGATGTTCCGACACTTGTCTGCGGGACGCCAGCGGCGCTAGTCGGAAGTCAGCGACCCAAATGCATTGACCGGAGCGAGATATCCATACAGCACGGCGAGTTCGTTGGTTTTGGTCTCGAGCTGCACCAAGAGGACCGGCGCCTTTTTCGAAAAGCCGGCAAGCTCTTCGGCGGACATGTGTCTGGCCGGCAGCTTGACGAACAGCACGTTATCGCCTGTGTGCTGAAATGCCGAGTTGATCTGCGACTGAAAGGCCTGCACCACCGATTCGGCGAGCGGATCGTCTGCATTCTTGATGCTGATGCCTGTGCCGACCAAAACGACCTGATCGCCCTTGCCCACGATGAATCCGTCGTGGATCTGGGCCCCGCCCACGCGGCTCGCGGACGAAGCCTTAAAGAAGCACACCTCGTCGAAATCGCTCGCATCCTTGACCGCCTGGCAATTCAATTGATGCAGCGAAGGATTTTGCTTGCTCCGCTGCCACGAGCCTCCCAGCTGGATCCCCAACATGCCGCCCGGCAGAAATGCAGCGGGTGTCTGCGGCTCGAGGTCATTGGTCCGCGGTGCGCTGAACACGGGTGCGGCTCCGATCAAGAGAAATGCAAAGGCGGCGGTCAAATTCAAGGATAGCCGATAGGGATGCACTGCGCCTCCAACAAAGGTGTCCTACAAATGGCAGGTCTTGGAACGTAAGCCGATGTAGTCTAGCAATCTCTTTCCGGCGCGGGGTTCGCAAAACGTGAGCGAAGTCATACTGCAGTCAATCGTCACCTGCCCGAATTGCGGCCAGAAACGCGAGGAGACCATGCCGACGGATGCCTGTCAGTTCTTCTACGAGTGCACGGGCTGCAAATCCTTGCTGCGGCCCAAAGCCGGGGACTGCTGTGTGTTCTGCTCCTACGGCACGGTCGCGTGTCCACCCATCCAAGAGCAGCGCGGCTGCTGTCACTGAATAAGAGGGCTCATGCCGGATCCGATGATTTCTTTTGAGTTGCAGGAACTAGAGAGTGCCGCGGCGCTTGTGTACCGCGTCATGCCGCCGACCCCTGTTCATGCGTGGCCGAAGCTTCAGAAGCGCCTTGGGTGCGGTGTCTGGGTGAAGCATGAAAATCACACGCCGACGGGTGCCTTCAAGGTTCGCGGCGGCATCGTCTATCTTGATCGCCTGTGCCGCTCGCAGCCGAATGTTCCGGGAGTCATTTCCGCAACGCGGGGCAATCATGGACAATCTATTGCGTTTGCCGCCGCGCGCGCCGGCGTGCCGGCGACCATCTACGTACCCAGGGGCAATTCTCCGGATCAGAACACGGCAATCGCCACGTTCGGGGCAAGCCTGGTCGAGTTCGGAAAAGATTTTGACGAGGCCAAGCACGAGGCTTTTCGCGTGGCCGCGCTCCAAGGCTTGCACTTCATCCCGTCCTTTCATCGCGATTTGGTCGCAGGTGTCGCCAGCTATGCGCTGGAGTTGTTTCGCGGCGCGGGCGAATTGGATGCCGTGTACGTCGGCGTGGGCATGGGCTCAGGCATTTGCGGACTGATTGCCGTGCGCGACGCCTTGGGATTGAAAACCGAAATTGTCGGCGTCGGTCCCGACAAAGCGCCCGCGACCGCGCTTTCCTTTGCCGCGGGCAAGCCCGTTGCTTATCCGTCCGCGAGTACTTTTGCCGACGGGCTGGCGACTCGAGAACCCAACGAGCAAGCAGTCGCGACGATCTGCCGCGGTGTCGCGCGCTGGACGCAAGTCAGTGAGGATGAAATGGCGGAAGCCATGAGAATCTATTTTGACGATGCTCACCAGGTCGCGGAAGGCGCGGGCGCCGCGCCGCTGGCGGCATTGTGGAAAGATCGGCAAGAGATGGCCGGAAAGCGCGTGGCGATTGTCTTGAGTGGCGGGAATATCGAGCGTACGCGGTATTTACAAGTACTGCGGGGCGAAACACCTGCGGCGTGATTTTTGAGCGCTTGGGAATCGTTACCAACCTACGGGCGGGAAGGGCCGTGACGCGCGATCATTTCGCGCCAAAATGGCCTGCCCGGCGGCACCCAGTTTCACTCCGCCGTTCGGCAATGGCACGGTAAGAGGGGACACTTCCACTCGGGCTATACCTTGCCGGTGGCTGATGCCGATTTCCCGCGCGGTCGACGGCGACAGATCGACGATCCTGCCATCGACATAGGGGCCGCGATCTTGAATGGTGACGAACGCACTTTTCCCGGTCTCAAGATTGGTCACTTTGGCCGTAGTTCCCAGAGGGAGCGTCCTGCTCGCCGCGTTGTCATCTTGCGGATCCATCTGTGTACCGTCGGCCATTTTTCGACCTGCGAACATGGGAGCGTAGAACGACGCCTTGCCGATACGCTTTTTGCCCGATCGATCGATCGGCGCTTTTATCTTCGCTGAGAGCCTTTGCGGCGAGTGCCTTTGCGCAGCCGCCGGCGGCTGGGAAGTGAGATCGGACGACGTTGGAACAGGCTCACTGGGCGTTGATGCCTGCGCCTCTAACCCGCAAATCACCGTTGTAATTGCGGCAGCAAATGTCACCAAATTGCTGCATCGCGTGCTCACTGACATACCTTTTCTCTTGGCCGTTTATGACGCTCCCATCATGGCGAGTGTCGTGCTCCGTAGCAGCGGGCAAGCGACGCAATTCCGTGTCAGACAGCGCGAATAGGGGCCAACCGCAGGCCCGCTCAGCCGATTTGCGGATGGGCTGCGTCAAATTCTCGCTGCGCTTCTTTTAGAACGCGGGCGATGCGCGCCCCCCACTCCGCCTGACCCACCTCATCCTTGACGAGGTCCTGGCGGATTTCAAGTTCAACATGCGGCAACAAACGCGCCTCCGCATGGTGAGGGATGGTGTAGTCGGTCTCGTCGCTGACGAAGTACGGTTCGTTGTCGGCGATGATCAAGTGCGGCTCCCGACGCAACAGCTTGAGCACGACACCGGCGAAGCGTCGGTCGCGGTTGTAGAGCACGGCGGCATGCATCTGGCGTCGATTGCCACCGTACACGTCCGTCATGGTGTGCTGCGCCACCAATATCGAGCGGCGCCCGATCGACTGCCTGCCGTCCAGCAATTCGCGAATGCGCCGATGGTAGGGATCGAAGATTTCCGTGCGCCGAGCGGCGATTTCTACTGCGCTCAGGCCGATATTGCCGGGAATCTCACGGTGCTCGCTGATGCGTGGGATCGATGTCGCCACTTTCGGATCCCGGTTGCAATCGATCACCAGCCGAGAATAATTCTGCGCCACCAGCGGCGCGTCGATCGCCTCCGCCACGTGTCGTGCCACGCTCAAAGCGCCGATGTCCCAGGCGATGTGCCGCATCAACTCCGCGCCGGGCAAGCCGAGATTCGCCAAGCGTCGCGGGATGCGCGCGCTGGCGTGATCCGCGACGATGACGAAATCCGATCGGCCCTCGATCTGGAATTCCTGGAAGGCCGGGGGCTCGTCGGCGGCCAGCAGCGGCTCAATAGTGTTAGACACGAGAGACCGAAGCCACCGACTCTACCGTTGACCGACCAGGCCTTGCACGGACTGGGTCAATTTCGTTGGATCGAAGCCGATGCCGTCCTTGAACACGATCTGAACATTCTCGATGTCCTCGATGTTTTGCGCAGGATCGCCCGCAATAACCACTAAATCGGCCGCCTTGCCGGCGGCGATGGAGCCGATTTGATCGCTTTCGCCCAAGTAGATGGCGCCGTTCTGTGTGGCGATATGAATGGCCTCGACGGGAGTGAATCCCGCCTCGACCAAGAGTTCCAGTCCCCGCTGATCGCCAAAGCCGGGTAAGACACCGCCGAATGAAGTGGGATCGCATCCGGCCATCAGCAATCCGCCGGCTTTAACGAAGTCGCGCTCGAATTGCATTTCCTTCTTGAGAGAAACTGCGCTCAAGGGATTATTTTCCTCTGCGATGCCGCTGCGAATCCGCAGGTAAGTCGACCAGCCTTGCGGGCTGAGCGCTTCTTTGGTTCGCTGCATTTTCTTCATCGCCGGCCGATTCGGCACGGTGATCTCGAATACCGCCAGCGTCGAAGTCACAGCGACGTGATGTGCGACGAGATCGCGAATCATCGCCTGCACCGGCGCCGATTCGATGTCGACATTCTTCGCGAAATCTTCCGCCGCATCTTTCGCCGGGCAAATGCCGGGCTTCTTGGTGGAGAGGAATTCCGTATCCACGACGATGCCGTGCTCGAGGTTGTCGATGCCCAAGCCAGCGGCTTCCGTGAAGCCTACGGCGCAGAGATGCCCGGTAATTTTCAGTCCCCTGGCGTGCGCGTGTTCAACTGCGACCTTCAATTCCTCGGGCTTGATGCCCATATAGGCCTTGAAAGAGGTGACGCCCTCCTCGGCCCAATAATCAACGGTGCGGCCGGCGTCTTCGGGACTGCTGAGGGTATGCAACTGCGGTGCAATGCCCAAAAGATCGCCGATGTAGGGACCTGTTATGCGAAGTTTGGGCCCGGGTTTCTCGCCGCCATCGATGATTTTCTTCAAGGAGAGATCCGTGTACGGCTCCATACTGCCGGCCGTCCGCGCGGTGGTGACGCCGCCGGCCAGATACAGGCGAGGCCCGCTGTCGATCATCTCGATCCAGAACGGCAATCCATCCTTGCCGCGTTCGGGGCCCGTGTAAAACAGATGCTCGTGCATGCCGACCAGACCCGGGATGACGGTCTTGCCGCTCAGATCCACGATCTTCGCATTGGGCGGAAGGGCGTTTCGAAGCTTTGCGCTTTGCACGCGCGTGATCCTGCCGGCCTCGATGTCGATGCGCTGATCCTGTGCGGGTGCGGCGCCGGTGCCGTCGATCACCCGCGCATGCATGAGCACGATGACGGGGGAATCCTCACTCACATAGGGCTTGAGCGCCGCCGGAGCCTGCGCAAACGACAAGGCGGCTGACGAGAGCAATGCCGCCGCAGTCGACAGACGCAGAACTTTCAAGACTGATGCCATCGCTCGCTCCGATCGACAATCAAAGGGTTGATTGGACATTACACGTTTTGCCGCCGATTCGCCGCCGGAAGAGCGGTCAAAACGACCCCCCAATTGACACTGCCATAGATTTCATTATGATATCACTTCAATATCAACGGTCGGAGCGAAACATGCCTGCCAAAACTACACAGCCCGCCGCATCGGAACTCATCGCCAACGCCTTGAATGGCTGGGGAATGCTGATCCTCAACATCGTGTTGCTGCTCGGCGGGGCGTACTCGATCAGCTTAGCCGCCGCCGAAGGAGGTCCGATGCGAGTGATCGGCGGGATCAGCGCGGTGCTCGGCCTCATCATGATTGGCGGGTATTTCACGCTGCAGCCGAATCAGGCACGGGTGCTCATATTGTTCGGCGCCTACAAAGGCACCGTGCGCAGCAGCGGATTTCACTGGGCCAACCCGTTCTACTCCCGCAGCCACGGCGGCGGACTGAGAATCCAATGGCTTTACACAAAATTGTCGCTGCGCGCTCACAACTTCAGCAGCGACGCGATAAAAGTGAACGACAAACGCGGCAATCCGGTCGAAATCGCGGCCGTGGTGGTGTGGCGGGTCGAAAATACCGCTCAAGCGGTGTTCGACGTGGAGGACTATACGAGCTACGTGGAAATACAGAGCGAGTCGGCCATTCGCAGCATCGCGAGCCGTTACGCCTACGACCAAGGCGAGGAGCACGAGATTACTTTGCGCGGCGGGGCGGATGAAGTGGCGCTGGCGCTGAAAGAGGAATTGCAAGTTCGATTGCTGAAGGCAGGTGTCATCGTCGAGGAAGCCCGCCTCACGCATCTCGCGTATGCACCTGAGATCGCGCCGGTCATGCTGCGGCGGCAGCAAGCGGAGGCGATCATCGCGGCGCGGAAGATCATCGTGCAAAATGCGGTCAGCATGGTCCATATGGCGCTGGACGAATTGGATCAGAAAAACGTCGTGAAGCTCGACGATGAGCGTAAGGCCGCCATGGTCAGCAATCTGCTGGTCGTACTGTGCGGAAATTCAGATGCATCGCCCGTGATCAATACCGGCACGCTCTACACCTGACGTGTCCTCGGAACAGCGCAAACCCTTCCTGCTCAGGATTTCTCCCGACCTATGGAAGGAAATCGAGAAGTGGGCGGCGGATGATTTACGCAGCGTGAATGCGCAGATCGAATTTGTGTTGCGGCAGGCCGTCGCTAAAAGAAAGGGTCCCGTAAAGGACAAATAGCCGAAACGGGGACTACAGCCCGTTTTCGCCGCGGTCACGACAGTGCTCGTACGTCAGTGCTCTTACGTCAGTGTTCCTGCCGCTCGAGCTCGGTCTCAAACGCTTGTTCGCGCTCGGCCACGGCGGCTCGATAACCCGCAGGATCGATCCACACCTTTTCGTCGGCGCCGGCCTTAATGCGATCCAACTTCGCCAGCATCCCGAAATAGGCGCCGTGCGCGCCGAGGAAGACATCGCATTGCAGCCCCTTAAGTGTGGCGAACGTGCGCCGATAGTCCGCCGCGATCCCGGGATACGAAGCCGGTTGCTCCGGCCGGTCGACCAAGCGCCAGCCCGGATTCACATTCCAACTGCCGACGATGACAACGTTGAGCGGATGTCCGGTTTCCTTCACCTGCATCGTCCACGTGGTGCATCCGCGCGTATGGCCGGCGGTCTTGTGAGCGGTGAGCACGGTGCCGCCAAGCTTCACGGCATCGCCGTCGTGCAAAATCCGATTTACTTTCGCCGGTGCGTAGGTATCTTTTGCGTAGGCGAAATCCGTGGCGCCGCCGCTTTCAACAACCGACACATCCCCATCCATCACCATGTACTTGGCGCCAGTCTCTCGTATGAGTTCGGCGCTGCCGGCATCGTGATCGAAGTGGGAATGACTGATCAGCAGGATTTTGATGTCCTTGAATTTGAAACCGAGCTGCTCGACGCTGGCACGAATCATCGGAACCGAGCTCTCCAAGCTCGAGTTGATCAGAATGTCGCCTTCGGGAGTGACGATCAGATAAGAGGCCAGGTCCTTGCCGCCGACGTAGTACAGATTGCCTGCGACGTGGAAAGGCGCAATCGGCGTGGTCCAATCCGGATTCGTCTGCGCATGCAACCACGGCGCCGCCAGCAGCAAGGCGCCCAGAACCCCGGCGCCCGCTCTTGATTTGACCATTGCCCGCTCCTAGATAGACCTCATGTCAGGATACCTTGAGTCAAACTTAGCCATGCTAGGCTTATGGGGTGGAAACCTTGAACCTCGGTCCTGACACCTCCGGCTGCAGCCTCGGCTGGGCGCATAAATGCGCGCTCGCCCTCGCCTTGCTCGTTGCCATGCCCTGTGCAAACGCAACGACCTACACCCTGCCCAAACCCGATGAGACCGTGGTCGGCGAGGATCAGACCATCATCACGGTTTATGAAGACACGCTTTATGATCTGGCACGAGCTTACAGCCTCGGTTCCGAGGAATTGATCCGCGTCAATCCGGGCGTCGATCCCTGGCTGCCGGGGGCCGGCAAGCTGCTGGTGGTTCCGGGGCGGCATATCCTTCCACCGGGCCCGCATGAGGGAATCGTCGTCAATCTGCCCGAGCACCGCCTTTACTACTATCCGAAGCCCAAACGGGGCGGCCCCATTGAGGTCATCACCTATCCGGTGAGCATCGGAAAGATGGATTGGCGCACGCCGCTTGGGGTCACCCACGTGATTCAAAAGCAAAAGGATCCGACCTGGTACCCGCCCGAATCCGTGCGCAAGGAACATGCGGAAGCCGGCGATCCGCTGCCGGCCAAGGTGGGGCCGGGACCTGACAATCCCCTCGGGGCCTATGCGATGCGCCTGGCTGCCGGAAACGGTACCTACCTCATTCACGGCACGAACAATCCGATTGCCGTTGGGCTTGCAGTCACGCACGGTTGCATTCGCATGTACCCCGATGATGTCTCTGCACTGTTCCCGCTGATTCCGGTCGGCACGCCGGTGCGTCTCATCAACGAGCCGGTGAAGGTCGCATGGATTGACGGCGAACTCCTGCTCGAGGCGCATCCGCCGGTGGACGCGATGGGTCAGAGCTTTGAGCCCAACATCGATCAATTTTCGGACCTCTTGAGGGCAGCAGTCGGCAATACCACCGTGGCCATTCATTGGGACTACGCGCGCGAAGTGCTGCAGAAAGCCGACGGCGTCATCGCCACAGTGGGTCTTGAGGCCGAGCTGCCCACCGACCCGGCAGCGCCGCCCCCGCCCGCCCCGCCGGCTATTGCCACCGCGACAGCGGCGACCGCGACGCCAGACAGCGCCAGCAAGTAGGAGCAATCAGCGCGTCTTGGCGGTGACTGCTGCTGCGCGCTCCGTCGCACCCAAGGACTCGATTTCGTGCTCCGTCACCGCGCGCCATCCGCCTTTGGGAAGTTGGCCCAATTTCAGATCGCCGATGCAGACTCGCACCAAGCGCAACACCGTAATGTCGAAGGCGCTGAGCAGGCGGCGTATCTGCCGGTTTCGCCCCTCATCAAGGGTGATTTCGAGCCAGCCGTTTTTTTGGCCGCTTCGCAGGCAACGAACCGCTTTGGCGCGCAGCCGTTCGCCATCGACATTCGCTCCGCGATGTAGATTCGCGATCAGCCCCGAGTCCGGCACGCGGTCTATCTGGACGTGGTAGGTTTTGTCTGGTCCTGTCGCAGGATGCGTCACGCGGGCCGCCCACGCGGGATCGTTGCTGAACAACAAAAGGCCCTCGCTGGCTTTATCGAGTCTTCCCACCGGGGCGAGCCATGGCAGGTTGGCTTCTGCGAAACAACGATAAACCGTATCGCGGCCCTGCTCGTCCCGAGTTGTCGTCACCAAGCCTCGCGGCTTGTTCAGCATGATGACCAACCGCGGTCGCGCGCCTTCCACTCCCTCGACGGTAAGGCAATCACGGCCATGGCTCACGGGGAATTCGGGGTCGGTGACGACGCGGCCGTTGATGCGTACTCGTCCTTCTTTGACCCATTGCGCCCCTTGCGAGCGAGAGCCTAGTCCGAGTTTCGAGATCGCACGTGCCGCCCCGTAACGAGGCGACTTTGGCGTCATGGATGAAGCGAGATGGATGCTTTGGATGCGCTGTTCAAAGTACTGCCGCTGCTGGTGTTGCCGAGGACAACGTAGAATAGCGCAGTTCGTTTTCGCGCAGTATTTGGCACAAGCTTGATGAAAAGACTTACCGTGCGCACACCCGCCGGGAAGAAAACTGTCGCCGGCGTCTGCGGCGCAAAGTCAGTGCCCGCGAGCGCGGAGGCCGGCTCGGTCCACCATTCGAAACTGGTCCCGGCCTTGGATCCCGTCGAGCGATGCACGCGAATCTCAGCGAATTTATCGGCTCCTCGAAACGAATACGAAGTGGCCAGCATGCCGATCCTCTCGGTCTTGTCGATCGGCCGAGCGGCTGCGTTATGAGCCTTGAGGTCCGTCTTGGGCGCCGGCACCGCCGCGGCGGGCGGCGGCGTGTCGTCGATGTCGGCATCCGCCGGCCCACTATCGGCAATGACCGGCGGCTCGGCTTCGGCAGCAGCGGCGGCATCCGCGACGGAGGGCGCCGGCTTGGGGCGGCTGAGCACGGCCCATGTGACCCCGCAGACAATGGTCACCGCGAGCAGAGCGATCGCGGCGGAAGCGACGCCGCTTCTGGTCAGGAGTGAGGTCTTCGAATCCTCGGGCTGCGGGATCGGCCCCAATGAATCGCGCCCTAGATCAAGGTCCGCGAGCCAATCGCGCAGCGACGCCGGTCGATCGGCACGATCCCAGGCGAGACCGCGCGAAAGAGCCCGCCACTGCCGTCCCGAGAGACCCGGCGGACGGGAGGGTGAGATTTTCAGAGTGCGCGCCTCGGTTGAACGCCGATGCTGAAACGGGTGTTCGCCCGCCAGCAATTCATAGGACAGACAGGCGAGTGCGAATAGATCGTCGCGCGGATCAGCCTCCCGACCTTCCAGCAATTCGCACGATGCGTACGCCGGCGTCAGCGCAACTGTTTCGCCCGATGTGCCGAAGTCAAGAATCCGCACCTCTCCTGAATTCGTGACCATGACGTTTTGCGGCTTGATGTCGCCGTGGATCACGCGCCGATCGTGCGCATGTGCAAGACCTTCGCCTACCTCGCGGATGACTGCGCAGGCGTATGAGCGCGGCAACGGCAGCGGATGAAATTTCTGCATCAAGTTTGGCAGGCTTTCGCCGTCGATCATTTCCATCGTGAAAAACGGAAATTCATGCAAGTCCAGCTCGTACACTTTCACAACGCTGCGGTGTGAGAGCGCTTGCGCGCAATAGAACTCGCGGCGCAATTTCGCCAGCACGTCGGATCGCGTCCGCGTTTTCTCATGCAGCACCTTGATGGCCACATAAGCATCCGCCGCGGTGTGTTCGCTCCGCGATCGATCGAGTGCCTTGTAAACGGTACCCATGCCGCCGCTGGCCAGTTGGCTTTCAATGACGTAGCGGCCGCACAGAACTTCGCCGACTTCCAATTCCGTACCCGCAGGTTCGGGCAGCGCGGGCGTGTCGAGTTCAGGGATCGGATCTGCGGCGACGGGGAACAGATCGACGGTAATACCGTCCGCCTCGCCACGCTTTGCGCGCTGCGCAAGCCTCGACTTAATGGAGTGAAACAGGTCGTCCGGCTCCAGTGAGTCCGAGTCCTCGATTGGGTCGCGCCGCTGTCGTGTCATGGGTGCAGGTTAGGGTCCATTTGCTCCCGCAGCCTACCCGGTTAGTGACCATAAGACTGAAGACCGATCCGCATAAAAGGGCTGCGTTTACCCAAAATATTGACGGCATGTGCGCCAATTCACACCTGATTTGGTTAAATCGCGCCGCAACCATCCCCTCAAGGGTCGCTTGACCACCCATAACCTGGGAGTTATGGGTGGTCGGCTGCAAGTCAATCGGGCTTCAATGCGGGGGCAAACGGCTTCACGCCCAGCTCGCCGTACAGTTCCGCAGGGTAATAGGCATCCCCGTCCTGCAGCACCAAAGCCACGTTGCGCACGGCGGATATGTCGCGGGTCGGATCGCCGTCGATCAGTATCAGGTCAGCGCGCTTGCCGCGCTCGATGGAACCCCGATCGGCGAGTACCCGCGCGTAGGTCGCGCCGTTCCATGTTGCGATTCGCAGCACTTCGTTCGCCGGGATACCTGCCTTGACGTACAACTCCAGTTCCCGTTGAAACGCGAATCCCGCCACGTCATCCGTCCCCGAAACAATTTGAATCCCCGCCCGGTGAAAGCGCGCCACCGCGGCAAGCATCTTGGCGTAGGACGCGCGCCATCGAGGCGCCATCTCCTTCGTGATTTCGCTTTCGCTCTTGTAGAGACTGCGGCGCAAGTTGATCGGCAGATGATCCGCCGCCGCGGCCAGCGATGGATTCAGTTCACCCGGCATCTGCGTGAATTGCGCTTCGAATGCCGTGAGCGTCGGATCAAGCACGGTCTTGTGCGCAACGAATAGCTTGATCAGGTCTTGGAAAGGCTGCGCATCGAGATCGAGTGAATTGGCGTTTTCCGCAATGAGAGTGAAACGCTGCAGCGAACGCGTATCGGTATCCGGTTTGACATAGAAGTTCAGCAACACCTGATTGATGTGCTGAATCTCATCGTAGCCGTCCTTGACCGCGTCTTCGGCCTTCATGAAGGCTGGTATGTGCCCGCTCACACGCAGTCCGCGCTGATGTGCGTACGCGGCAGTCTCCTTGACCCATTCGGGCTTGAAGGAATTATAGATTTTGATTTGCGGATAGCCGCGCTGCGCATAGAAATCCACTGCGTGCTTCGCGGCCTCGAGGCTGTCGACCAGAATGCCGCCGCTCGCATTGAAAGGACTCTTGCCTTCGATGAAGCCCGCAGTAACGACATGCGGCCCGATGGACTCATGGCGATCCAAGCGGCCGATCGCCTGCGCCAACGTTGCGTTGTCGTTGCCCATGTCGCGCACGGTGGTGACGCCGGAAGCGAGATTGAGCAGGTAGTCGCCCGGCGAGACGTGCGCGTGCATGTCGATGAATCCAGGCAGCAGCGTGCGCCCCTTTGCATCAATGACCGTCCCGGGCGTCTGGCTGGGCGACCCTGCGGGATAAACAGCGCCGATGCGGCCGTGATTGACATACACATCCTGCTCGGCACCCAGCACCGCATGTTCGGCATCGAACACCCGTGCATTTTTGATGAGCACCGGTTGCGCCAGCTCGTGCCGATCGCGCGTGGCAATGTCGCGCTGGTATGCGGCCTGTGCCTGCAGCTGTTGCTGCTCGAGACCCGCCGCCTGCGCTTCCCAGCCCTTCAGAATGAGCTGTGCGAAGCCGGGGAAAATATTGGCGAACGCTCTCTGTCCGTCGGCTGTCATCCACACATAGTCAGGTTCCAGATCGGCGCCGCGCACTGCGTACAGAGCCACGGCCTGCGAGTCCCGGCCATTGGTCACGGTGGTATCGATCAATTTGACAATGGACAGTTCGCCGCCCGGAATGCCCGGCAGCTTCGAGGTCGGTGTGTGGATCAGGGCGCGGACCATGATGCCTGTGACTTCGATGGTCGAATCGATGGGTACGTACAGAGCCTTGCCGCTGACCTTTAGCGTGCCATGGTCGACCTTGCCCAACCACTCGGCGCGATCGCCTTTGCGTTCGAATCGTTCATCGACCAGCGAGCCAAAGGTCGACTTGCCGGTGATGGCAAAGCGCTGCAGCGTGCCGTCCGCTGCCAGGGTGAGTTTTTCCTTGAGATCCGGGCCGCGGCCGTTTTCGCGGTAACTAAAGTCGGTCGTGATGCTGCCGTCATCCGCGATGCGCGTCACGTGTTCTCCTCCCACGTGGCCGGAGAACAGCATGGTGTAGTGATATTCCGTCGCTGCCTGCGCGGCTGTGGCGGCGCAGGCTGCTAGCAGCACGGCGCACAACTTGACTCCTGAATTCATGCCATCCCCCAATGCTAATTGCTGTTATGCGGCTTGGCTGCCGTTTTTAGGCGTGCGTGGCTACGCTCCGATGCCCAAATCATAACTGCAAAGCGAATGCTTGGGCGACTGCTATTTACTTGACCCTGCGCAAGTCGCCGGCACGCCCCTGGAGGCGTATGGTGGCCAAGAACATACACGCCAGGAGGGCCATGCATGTGCAAGTCGGCAATCAGGGAAATTACAACCGCGCTAATCTGTGTTTTCCTCTGTCTCTCGAGCGCATGTACAACGACGCGGCCGGTGTCGGCGGATTCGAGCGGCGATCGGATACGAGCCGAAGTCAAAAGCGGCGACACGGTGCGCGTGGTCATGATGGACGGAACGGTTCACAGTCTTAAAGTCACCAAAGTTGGCGACTCCTCGGTAGTCGGCGACGCCGTGGCAGCATGGAAACCGGGCGCCGACGCAGTCGGAACGCACCTGGATCTGCGCTATCAGGACATTCAGAAAATTGGAATACGGCACTTCAATGTTCTGGCCACGGTCGCCATCGTGGCCGTCGTCGTAATCGCGACGGTGGTAGGCATTACCACCGGCGGCGGAAGACACTCACCGGGATTCAATCGTTAGGTACGGCCGCCGGTCAAAGCATCGGAGTCACGTTGGTATTCGTCAGATCGAGCGGCAAAATGGCGTGCTGAGACACATCGACGGCGGCGCCTATGGAATGGGCGGTCGGCGATGTCAGCGGAACGAATCCACCGACCGCAATGTTGGTGCCGTAAAACCCGGTGAAACTCAATCCGTAGCCTGCCGGCACGATATAGGCGGCGCCTGCCGATGTCGTCATGGCGGATGCGGCGAGCGTGCCGACGTTGAGTTGTTTGAGGGTGCCACCGCCATAGCCGCCGTTCGTATCGGTGATACCTTGCACCTCCCATACGTCGCCGTTCAGTTCGGTGGTCAAGGTGCCGAACGAGCCGATCAAGCTATTGGGCGTGGTCTGCATGACGGTACCGCCGACAGCCAGCACCTGGCTCGAGTAGCTGGCGCTCACGGTGCTACCCGAACTGGTTTGATTGAGCGTCGTGAGAAAAAGGATGTCCGAGGCGGTATCGGTACCGGTGGGCGATGCCATGAACGACTCGATCAATTCGCCCGCGATGGGACCGGCAATCGTGGTCGCGCTCGTGGATGGCGCGCCTACCGGGATGCTCAGCAGCGAATAGGTCTCGCCGGCTCCGGAGGCCGAGTAGTTCTCGAAGACCAGTGCCGAGTCATTTGACCAGACCAGCTGGGAGCCTGAAACACCTGTGGCGGCAGGGAGCCCACTGAAGAGCTGCGTTGCCGAACCGGAAAAGCTCAAGGGTTCCTTGTAGATTGATTGAGTCGTGCTCGACCCAGGGCTGCCGATGAAGTAGAGATTGCTATCGTCCGCCACGGCGCTGCCGACGCTGCCGGCAAAGAACTCGGAGGGAGTGAGGGATGCGTTGATTCGATAGGCCGCAGCCACGGAAGCTGTGCTCGCATTAAACAGATAGTTGCCGCCGCCGAGGTTTGCGGCACCGTACTGCACCGTCCGGCTGAAAAGTGCGACCGGCTGCGAGACGCCGCTCAGCAACGCCGAGGGGGCGACAAAACTTTCGTCCTCGTAAAGATTCAGATTTTTGCTGGTTGCGTCCCACAACACGACGCCGGCCAACAGGCCACTGTTCTGGTAAATCGATGTGAACGGCCCGTCGTTCAACAGAGCGGAGAGGGTCGATGTGCCACCTGGTATGGCCAACACTGTCGGCGCCGTCGTTGGTGAGTCGGAATAGTTTGCGAGCTCGTACGTGCCGCCGGCCGGGCAATATCCTGCCGTTCCGGGCGTCGCGCCCGCCGTCGGGGTGACCACGTAAAACACCACCGCCAAACTCGCCGGCGTGGCCACGTTATTTTCCATCTGACCCGCGTTGCACACATTCATCGTCGCGGGCACGG
>Ga0210387_10000356_pt1 | contig 32730 bp, 22 predicted proteins | sample IncBWC7OmetaG_FD_160108 | JGI IMG/M metagenome (GOLD analysis project Ga0210387, IMG submission 160108) | Forest soil microbial communities from Barre Woods Harvard Forest LTER site, Petersham, Massachusetts, United States - Inc-BW-C-7-O ... | reverse complement strand
TCGGCTCATCGCATCCTGGGGCTGTAGAAGGTCCCAAGGGTTAGGCTGTTCGCCTATTAAAGCGGTACGTGAGCTGGGTTCAGAACGTCGCGAGACAGTTCGGTCCCTATCTGGTGTGGGCGCAGGAGAATTGAAGGGAGTTGTCCCTAGTACGAGAGGACCGGGATGAACAGACCTCTTGTGTACGAGTTGTCACGCCAGTGGCATAGCTCGGTAGCGAAGTCTGGAAGAGATAATTGCTGAATGCATCTAAGCAAGAAGCTCGCCCTAAGATAAGTTCTCCCAAGGTTTAAGACCTAAGAAGGGCAGTCGAAGACTACGACTTTGATAGGCTGGAGGTAGAAGCGCAGCAATGCGTGAAGCTGACCAGTACTAATCGCCCGTTCGGCTTAATCATAAAACTTTCTCAAACCGTCTTTGAGGAAGAGCAGAACTGGCTCAGAAGAGTCAGAAGAAAACGCCAATTCTGCCGCAGTAACGTTCGATGGAGAGTCGAACTTGTAAGCCAGCCAGCTGTCGATCGTTAATTGATCGCACAGAATTTCTGTTGTCGCACTCGCGGTCCTCGCTCGGGATGAGCTTGGAGGCAGTCCGCGAGTTTCCAGTTTCCTGGTGATCATACCGCGAGGGTCACACCCGTTCCCATCCCGAACACGGAAGTTAAGCCTCGCCGGGCCGATGATACTGCACGGGTAACTGTGTGGGAACGTAGGTCGTCGCCGGGATTAAAATCGAAAAGGCCGTCTTGAGCAATCAAGACGGCCTTTTTGCTTTTGGGCAGGCATGGGTTGTGAATTCCTGACACGCTAGGGGTATGCCGCGAAGCACCGGCTCTTGTTGGCCGCGCTTAGGTCGACTAGGATGGGAAGTGATGACAACGCGAGATTTCAAGGTGTTTCTGGAGCCAGACTTGGATTACGGGGGATACGTGGTGGTGTGCCCTTCGCTTCCAGGCTGTTATTCGCAAGGGAAGACTGTGTCTGAGGCTCTAGCGAATATTCGCGAAGCGATCGAACTAGTTCTTGAGGACATGGAGAGCCGCGGAGAAGAGATCCCCGATCCGAGCGAAGTGCTGGTGGGGAGTGTCGTCGTAACGCGATGAGCCAAAAATGCCGGTCGTTTCGGGGGAGCATCTGACTCAAGCGCTCGCGAAATTCCGCTATCAAGCTCCACGCCAAAATGATTCGTGAACGTCCCGTCCGTCCCCATGTCCCGGCACCGGAATTAAAAAGCACCAGTAAGCAGAAACGCATCTATCTTTTTCGGTTCGAGAAACACAGGATTCTGAATCAACACCGCGAACGCATTCCGCAGATGCTCCAGAGCAGCATCGATCACGCTAACCTTTTCTCCTCCGCGCTCTATTTCTCTACCCTTATCCAAATCACTAGCGCCATGAACGATCTTTGACCGGAACTTGTAGATTTGCTTCATTTCCACAAACACTTGCGCCGCACGCGAGGGATCGAAAACCTTGTAGAGAGCAGCCAGACGAAGTGCAACCTTGTAAGTCATTTCCTGCGTACCGTCAGACAGAAGCGCCTCCATCGCAATGATCGAGTCAATGATTCCATCTTCATTCGTGGTGCGCAACGCGCTGAGATTAAGTCGATGCATAGCCAGCCGAACCTTATCAGCGTGCTCGCTGAGAAACACACCACGGAAGCCGTCGATGAGCTTCTTGATGGAATCCATCTGAGCAGAAGTCACGGTGGGAACTTCCTCCTGCCAATAACCATGCTTGAAAAACGGAGGATACTTCTCAACTCGCGGCCCGCCTATCGGAGTTATGTTCGCAGCGTAATATGAAGCCCATTCGACAGGAACATCAACTATTTGCGCATATCCAACTGGATACCCGGTCATTATCCGAATGGCAGCGAAGAATGTGTCAATCTCATCGATGGAGTAGAAATCCAAATCCATTTTCAGGCGTCCTGCTTCAAGCCAGTTTTCATTTTCGAGAAATAGGCCACGTATGAACAATCCGTGTGTAGCCGCGCTTTCTACAAGGGATTCGTCGGACTCACTCCACGACCCGCGCCAGGCACGCGCTAAATGGAAGTCGTCTGACAATTTGTCGACTGAAATGGATTCGGTGATCTGAAATTGTGGAAAATCAAACTTGAGAAAGAGGATCGGTACGACTGCCACTATCGGCAGTCGCTCAGCGAACAGGGCTCTTTCCATTGGTAAATAAATTGGCAACAGCGTCACACGATCTAAATGCTCGGTGTCATTCGTCGTATGGATGTAGCGATCCAGAACTTCGCTGACGATACTCAGCAGACGTGTGTAAGCAACGTCGCTCGGCTCAAGAATGAGGTATTGACTCAATCGGGGCTGCGCTATTGCGTAACCGACGAGCGCAACAAAAGATTTTTCTTTTACGTAGTCTAGTCGTTCCTCACCAGAAAACATTCCGTAGAGCGTGGAGTATATGCCGCTGATCGTTTCTGAGTAATCCTCCGGCCCCGTAGAAGTGGTAGTCACGTAGGGCATACCGCTCTTCTCGTGATATTGAAGCTCAGGCCAGTGTTCATGTTTTCCGATGTGAGTCTTTCCCGTTTTCGCCTGGCGGACATACCACAGTGCGGTTTCCAGTGCGCCACAGAACAATTCGAAGAGCCGGGGATCGATTGGTTTTGGCGCGCCTGTCAACGCTTGCCCCATTCAACATAAAGGTCCTGAGCCTTGTTTGCCTCTTTCGTGAATCCCAAATGGATTGTCACGAGATTAGTCACCATCCAGGCAGCGCTCGTGGCGTTTCTAATCAATTCAACAATCTCACCGTCACCGTATGACGGCTTCAAGGTGTGACCGTCAAAACGTCGGGCGATCTGCGAGAGACCAGCATGAGTAAAACTGTGAAACGCGGCCTGCGCTCCGCCGATGAATTTCGCGAACAATCCCTCCGTTGCAAATGCTTGGTCCATCCATTGGCCGATTCTGTCAAAGTCCGTAACGTAAGTATCGTCCTGTAGTTTCTTTACGTCGTCGGCAGGGCCTTTCACCGCGACATGGGCACGCGCCAATGCCTCCACGCATGGCCGCAACAGAGCAAACGCGCTACCGCACCGCCCGTTCTCTATATCAGCCAGAATTCCTTTGTGAAAATCGAAGATGAGAGCCCAATACGCCGTCAACAAGATATTCCGGTCGTCATCTGGACATTCGCCGCGCTTAACAACTAGCTCCTCTAACTGCTCGCCCAATTTCTTAGCCCGCGCAAGCTCCTGCGGGACATTCACTGCGGCGACAGGCTTCGGTTTAACTGGTGATGGCTTCGGAGCCTGCACGCGGGGCCGTGCGTTCGCAGGATCAATCGCTTCCATGATGGCACCGCAGATTCCGCATCTGCCGAAACCAAATCCGCGATCACGTGCTACGCCTTCCGATTGACAGCCTCCAGTTGGGCAGCGGAACGCGATCCATTCAGTGCCGTGATTGCCCTGCCCGATGTGCGGCCAGCCCAGGAGTTCGTACGCCTCTTGTTCTTTCATAACTCACCAGCTTGTTCCGAAACCCGTCGAGGAAGCTAACTACCAGTCTATCGGAAGGACCCGAGAATGGGACCGGGCGATTTGGCGATGCCGCCGGCAGGGATACCGGTGGGAGCCGGGGACGGACGGGACGTAATCTGTCTCACCAAACTCGCAAATTTCCGCCAACTCGTTCCATCCTCTTGACTTCCACGTGTCTCATTCGAATCATACTATCTTATCATAATACTTGACAGTAATAAATATCCGTGTTACCATTTCCTATGCTCGCCGACGCATCTGATGAGAATGCTACACACAATTCCTCTTCAGCACACCACCGCAGCTCGTTCAGTTGTTTTGCCCCGTTTAATCGCGTAAACTTAGAGGGTAAGTTAGAACGATTGCCATGAGCGAAAAACAGCTAAAAGAGTTCCTCGAAACAATTGAGCGCGTTCGGCAAGCGAACCCGTCTCCGGAGCAGAAGCGTAAGTTTCTGGTCGATGCAGGATTTTATACCGAATCCGGGGAACTAACCGAACACTACCGCCCTGTCGAAATCCCCGCCGAAGCCTGAGTTAGGTGCACGAGCTTACTTCTTCGTTTGTCCTCGGCTATCACGGATGCGACCGCGCCGTTGCTGAGAATCTGCTGCAAAACAACCCGTTTGAGATAAGCGAAAATGACTACGATTGGCTAGGGTCTGGTGTCTATTTCTGGGAATCGAACCCAGCGAGAGCGTTGGATTGGGCGAAGCATCTTCAGAAATTTCGAAAAGATGCGCCCAACCGGATCTCGCAGCCATACGTTGTCGGAGCCATCATCGATCTGGGCTATTGCCTCGACTTGGCGTCCACAGCTGGCATCGAATTTGTTAAGGCCGCGTACCTGATGTTCGAGAACTATGTCCACGAGAGCAGTCTTTCCATGCCGAAAAATCACGGGGGAGCGGACCTCCTCCAGCGTCAGCTTGACTGCGCCGTCATTAACCACATTCACGAGATCAATAAGAGGGGCGGCAAGAAGCCCTTTGAATCGGTTCGAGGCGTCTTTTTTGAAGGGAAGCCGATATATGAGACTTCAGGCTTCTACGAGAAAACCCACATTCAAATCTGCGTCCGGGATCTGTCGAACATCAAAGGTGTCTTTCGTGTTCCTGCCGACCAACTAGAATCCAGATAGCGCTCCGGCACTCCCGAATAGGGACAGACGGGACGTAATCTGTCTCACCAAACCCGCAAATTCCCGCCAACTCCTTCCATCCACACCACTTCCGCGTCTCACGTTCGAATGATTAAACTATGGTACTGATACCTTGACAGTAATCTAAACCCATGCTACCATTCTCTATGTTTACCCTGAGCCTCGAAGGGTTTCGCCCGCGAACTCAGTCCACCTGCTCCGATCTCAACTCGTCTTCCCTTGTTCGTCTTTGTCTCCCCACCCGTCACTCAACGCTCGCCGCTGCCCTTCTGTATCCTTTCGTCGCGATTCTTGACGCCGCGTCAAGCATAAGTCCTGCGTTTGCCACTCTTACAAAAAACACCCGGGGTGGGGTGTACTCATCTTTCCCCACAAACTCTTTGCACAGCGCCTGCCCCGACCCGGTCGGAGCGCTAAAATCCACGCGCGGCGCCCTGCCCCCATCTCTACTTTCGCTTCCGTTTTCCGAACGCTGCCTCTCTGTGTTTAGCTCTCCGAATCTTTCTCCGTTCAACTTTAAACTGTCGACTGTCAACTTCTTCTCTCCTATCTCCTTTAAAATCCGCACTTTCGTAAAATTCGCCCGCAACCCTTTTAGAATGAGCAGTTTCAAAACAAAGGACTTAAAACTCTTTAGAATGAGCATTTACAAGAAAATAGGGGAGGGGGTCCCCCCTGGTTCCAGACGCGGGATCAGCAGAAAGATGCGACCACTTGAGGGCACTATCAGCCGCCTGCTCGGCTCTTTTCGTTCAGGCGCGGGTAGCTGGGATTACAAGACCATCCAGACTCAAAGACGAAGCTTCTGGCGCTGGAGTCAAACTCGCAGCAGCGGCGCCGGACATGACGCGTTGGAAGGCTTCCTGGAAGCGCTCCATTTCGGCTTGCGTGCCTACAGTAATACGAACATGCGTAGGCCAGACGGGCCAGGGGCGGCCGATGAAGACATTTTGCGCGGCCATCGCGGCGATGACTTCTTTCACGGGGCGCTTGGCGTCGAGCATGAAACAGTTCGATTGTGACGGAACGAAAGAATATCCGTTTTTAGCGAGCCATTGAAATGTGGCTTCGCGGATCGATGCGTTGATTTGTTTGCGTTCGGGGACTAGCCTCGGATCCTTCACGCTGGCCGTAGCCGCGGCGACCGCGGTGATGGGCATGGCGCTCCAGCCGGAGAATGCAGTCATTCTTTCGAGAAGATCTGGGCGGCCGATAGCGAATCCGCAGCGCAATCCAGCCATGCCGTAGATTTTTGAAAAGGTGCGCAGGACGATCAGGTCTTTATCCGCTTTTACGAGATCGAGCACGGTCGTAGCGTCGGAAAAGTGGATGTAGGCTTCGTCCACCAAAAGGATGGAATCCTTCGGTTTGTTGGCGAGCAGGAACTCGATATCGGAGTGGCTGGTAAGCGTGCCGGTGGGATTGTTGGGCGTGCAAATATAAAACATGCCCGCATCCGGAGCTGCGGCCAACATGGCTTTCACGTCGTGCGCGTAGGTGCTGGTCAAAGGCACTTTCGCGACGCGTGCACCGGAAGCTTTTGCGGCATGCGCACCGGCTTCATAGCCAGGATCGGCGGTGACGTAGCTTTTCGTGGGAGATGTGAAGGCAAGAACGGAGTAATGCAACGGACCGCTGGAGCCAGGGAACGCGCGGACATATTCGGGCTTGAGCCCTTCCGCGGCCGCAAATGCTTTTATAAGATCGGTGGTCATCCAGTCCGAGTAGCGGCCGCCTTGAGAAGCTACGCTATTGACGGCATCGCAAGCCACACCGCAAGGGCCGAGAGGATTCTCGTTTGCGTTAATGAGCACCGCATCTTTTGGATAAGGACGAGGATAAGGGAGCGAGCCGGCATGGGCCAGCATGGGCTCGGTGACAACACGAAACCCCACGGCCACCGCTGCGGCGGCGGCGGAGACTTGCAAAAATGAGCGACGGGAACGACAGGCGGGATATTCTTCCACGGGCATGGCCATACCTCCAATGTGCCGCTCGCATGCCGCGAACTGGCTGCAGACAAACTAACACGATCCGAGATTTGTGCGGCTCCTATTTGCATGCATTTTCTTGCTAGCAAGTATTTGCAAAGAGGGGCGCTGCTTCCTGCTCCTCCGCAAAAAGTGCAGAGAATAAAAAGAGAAACGTGATGAGGGACTGGCACTCCAATGCTAACTAAGATTTATGTTTTCAATTGGTTAGCGAGATCCTCGGAGACCGCAAACACCGAGTTTTCCGTGCACGTACACGCGATTATCAGCCGAGAAATTTGAAGAAGTACTATTGACTGTCGCAGCTGAGAGAAATACCTTGTCTTTTGCTGTACACCGGCCGAGTAACAAACCCACACGCTGCGAGGCAGGCATGGCCACCGAAACTGCTGCAAATACCGTCACTATCTCCGAAGGTAGGGCTTTTGAAGAGCGATGGGAAAAATTGCGCACCCATCGGCGTATCGTCTCTCGGGTAAAATTCCAGGTCGAATGGGAAGAAGGCTCCGAACGACAGCAAGCCAATGGCGTCACCGTGGACATAAGCAAGTCTGGATGCTTGGCCGTGGTAGGCGCAGGACTTCCTTTGCGCAAACGCGTGCGTCTCATCAATTCCAAAAGCGGGCGCATCGCGGAAGCGCAAGTTGTTTGGCGCGATCATGAAGCGTGGGACGTCGGCCTCGAGCTAATTAAGCCGGACCCTTCCTTCTGGGGCGTGAAGTTTTAATTGTTGCGCGAGAAGGCTAGTTGCGGCGATACGCTCGCAATAAATCTATCTACTGTTCTGGCTACACAAACTTAAAGGCTATTGAGAACCAGAACATCCGGCAGTGCCTGCACGGAGTTCAATTCGGCCATTTTTCTTTCGGCAAGCTTTTCTGAATGGTTTCGAGGTTTTGGAAACCGTCCTTGATGACGGTTTGCTTCACGTTGTCCCTGGTGACGACTACTGGGCTTAGAAAGATGGCCTGGACAGTCTTCGTTCCGTTGGGAATCGAAACAGCATTCTTGATAGGAGAGCCGGCAGCGAGACTAACGGCAGCTTCCGCAGCCGATCTCGCCTGCAATGCAATGGGTTTATAAACCGTCATGGTCTGCGTGCCGTCCAGGACCCGGATGATGGCGGCGAGATCCGCATCTTGACCGGACACGAGCACTTTGCCGGCGAGTTTGTGTTCCTGCAACGCCTGGATAGCGCCTCCTGCAGTGCCGTCATTAGAAGCGACTACGGCGGTGACATCGCCTTTCGTAGCATCGATTGCTTTGGACATGATGGCGTATGCTTCGGCCGGATCCCAATCCTTTGCCCAGCCGTCGCCTACAATTTTTATATCCCCGCGGTCAACGAACGCTTGTAGCGCACGTATTTGTCCCTCGCGCAAGACTTTGGCATTGCTGTCGGACGGAGAGCCACCGATGAGAACGTAGTTCCCCTTTGGGGCAAGCCGCGCGAGCGCAGAGGATTGCAGCTCGCCAATTACCTCGGCGTTGGTGCCCACAAAAAAATCGACATCACTGTTGTGCACCAGGCGCTCATAGCACAGAACGGGGATGTGCCGCGCCTTTGCTGCGTTCACGATGCGTGCGGCCTTGTCCGCGTCGTGCGGGACCAGGACGAGAACTTTCACGCCGGAATCCATCAATTTCTGCGATTGCTGCAATTGCAGTTCATCGTCTCCTTCGGCTGTTTCCACCAGGACTTCGGCCCCTAGCTCCTTCGCGCGCTTTTGGAAGTTGTCGAGGTCTGTCTGCCAACGCTCGACTTTGAGAGAGTCCATCAGGTAGCCGATTTTTAGGGGCGCGTTTTGGGGTGTGGCAGTTTGCCCTTTTGCGAAGCCAAAGAGGGAAACCGAGAGGGCAATCATCCATAGGGAGAGTAGGAATCGATGCCGCAGACGCTGCATATTTTTTCACCACCGAGTACTTAAAACCGTAGCACTGGCGAGCCAGCGCCACAATCGGATAACTGCCGGGAGCGGACCAAGAGTAATGAGGAGCGAGGTCTGGTGACCGTTTTCGCGACAAGTAATTCCGGGGGCGGTCAGACTCCTGGCGCATGGGAACGAGGTGGCATCTGTTAAGTGCTTATGCGACAAGCAGTTGACTGTTTTCTAGCGATGGCCTTTCTTTTGCTTGGTTAATGGGTGTAGACATTCTACATGCCGTGGGTGTAGAACATCTACAGCCTGGGGTGAATATGAGTCCACGCTATCAGAACCGCATCGAGCTACTGCAGGGGACGCTCGATTTGCTCATTCTGCAAACGCTCCGCTGGGGGCCGCAGCACGGCTACGGCATCAGCCAGGCCATTCGCACGAACTCGGGAGACATTTTGCAGGTCGATACCGGTTCGCTTTATCCAGCCTTGCATCGGCTGGAACGGCAGAAATGGATCAGCGCAGACTGGAAAGTTTCTGAAAACAAACAACGCGTCAGAGTCTACCGGCTGACGGCCAAGGGCAAAAAACAATTGGAATCCGAGCGCTCGCGCTGGGCGCAGGTCTCGGATGCTATCGCAGGCGTTCTGAATCCTGCAAAGCGGGAGAGCGAAGCGTGACCTTTTGGCATCGTCAAAAACGTGACAACGAATTGGAGGAAGAGCTCCAAAGCCATCTACAGATGGCGGCGCGGGATCGCATCGACCGTGGTGAAGCGCCAGACCAGGCGCAAGGCGCAGCGCGACGAGAACTTGGCAACGTTGGCCTTATTAAGGAGGTCACGAGGGAAATGTGGGGCTGGGCTTCGTTCGAGCGGCTAATGCAAGATCTGCGATATGGATTGCGGATGCTTGCCAAGTCACCCGGGTTTACCGTCGTGGCGGTTCTTACGCTGGCGCTGGGCATTGGAGCGAACACGGCGCTTTTTTCCGTGGTGAATGGTGTTCTGCTCAAGCCCCTGCCGTACCCGCAGCCTGAGCAACTCGTTTGGCTAGCCGAGAGTAAACCTAACTTTGCGAGCGGCTCTATTTCCATTCCGAATTTTCGCGATTGGCGGAAAGACAACCGGACGTTTTCCTCGATGGGCGTGTATCGCAGCTACAGCTTCAACCTAACGGGGTTGGGCGAAGCCGAGCGCCTGCAGGCGCGTTTCATCTCGTCGGATTTTTTGAAGGTAGTTGGCGTGACGCCAGTGGTCGGACGAACATTTGCGCCAGGGGAAGACGAGATCGGCGCCGCTCCGATAGCCATCATGAGCGAAAGTTTGTGGAAGCGAAGATTTAATTCTTCTCCCGGCGCTCTGGGGAAAAATCTTGATCTTGACGGTGCGAGCTACACCATCGTCGGCGTGCTTCCCGCGAGCTTCGATCTTTCCGGAAGCTTTCGCGACGTTGACGTCTACGTGCCCGTCGGACAATGGGGTAATCCGCTTCTTCCATCGCGCGGGGCTGGGCTTGGATTTCACGGCGTCGGCCGGCTCAAACCGGGCGTGACCATCGAGCAAGCGCGCGCGGATATGGCGCGGGTCTCGAGCAATCTCGCCGCAGCGTATCCGGACACCGACACGGGCATCGGCACGTTCATGCGGCCGCTGAAGCAGACGCTGGTCGGCGGAGTAAGTGTGCTCCTGCTCGTGTTGCTGGCGGCGGTCGGATTCGTGTTGCTGATCGCTTGCGTAAACGTCGCCAATCTAATGCTCGCGCGCGCCGCAGCGCGGTCGCGCGAATTCGCGATTCGCGCGGCGCTGGGCGCGGGACAGGCGAGACTCGTACGCCAGCTTCTTACGGAAAGCCTGCTGCTTGCATTGGCCGGAGGGGCGCTCGGTTTGTTACTGGCAGCTTGGGGTACTCGGGCTGCGCTTCAGGGCTTGGCGGCTGGGCTACCTCGCGCCAGCGAAGTCAGCCTGGATGTGCGCGCGCTGCTTTTCACCTTAGTCATTACACTGGGCTGCGGCATCTTCTTTGGGCTGGCGCCCGCGCTGAAAACAAGGACGCGCAATTTGCACGATACACTGAAAGAAGGAGGGCGAGGCGAGAGCGGTTCTCGCCACCGCGCGCAGGGAACGCTTGTCGTTGTGGAAATGGCGATGGCCTTGGTGTTGTTAGTCTTGGCCGGGTTGATGGTCCGTAGCCTGACCGCGCTCTGGAACGTCGACCCAGGATTCAATTCGCGCAATCTTCTGACTTTCGGCGTAGCGCTCCCGCCGTCAATGCGCAGCGCCAACGCGGCCGGGATTCGAGCGGCCCTTCGCAATGTGGACCAACAGTTGAAGGCCGTTCCAGGAGTGCAGGCGTTGTCGCTTTCCTGGGCGGCGGTGCCATTGAGCAGCGACGATGAAGATCTCTTCTGGATTGAGGGAAAACCCAAGCCCACGACGGACAACGAAAAGAACTGGTCGCTCAGCTACGTGGTGGAAGAGGACTATCTGAAGGTGATGGGCATTCCGCTCGAACGGGGAAGATTTTTCACTGCACAAGATAATGAAAACTCCTCCCACGTCGTCGTGGTTGACGACGTCTTCGCGAGGAAATACTTCGGAGATCAGGATCCCATCGGACAACACATTATTCTGGAAAACAAAGGGGGACGAGCGGAAATCGTGGGCATCGTTCCGCACGTCAAACAATGGGGACTAGATTCCGACGACAAGGAATCGTTGCGCGCAGAACTCTATTTTCCGTACATGCAGCTGCCGGACCCAGCCATGGTTCTGTCGTGGAGCGGAACGGGCATGATGTTGCGTTTCGACCCACGAGCTGCGGCAATAGGAGATTCTCTTCGGGCGGCTATCAAGGGGATCAGCGACGAACACGTGATGTCCAAAACGCAAACGATGGGTTCTATTATTTCCGATTCGCTCGCCTCGCAACGCTTTTCGATGGCGGTGCTCGGCATCTTCGCCGCGCTCGCGCTGGCCCTTGCTTCGGTTGGAATCTACGGGGTCATTTCCTATCTCGTTGGGCAGCGGACCCAGGAAATCGGCATCCGCGTGGCCCTGGGCGCAAATCGCTCGGATGTGCTTCGCATGGTGTTGAAGGATGGCATGAAGATGACACTTATCGGTGTCCTCCTTGGTGTCGTCGCCGCGGCCGGATTTTCCTGGCTAATGGCGAGTCTGCTCTTCGGCGTAAGCGCCAGGGATCCACTGACATTCGCTTGTGTAGCGGTACTGCTGACGATTGTCGCGCTGGCGGCGTGCTACATCCCCGCACGGCGTGCCATGCGCGTCGATCCCATGGTTGCGCTGCGATATGAATGAGGGAAGACGTCCCGTATGATTCACCGCCTCTCCCCGGTGGGAACGAGCCAGGCGTCAATGCGTGGCGAGACCACAGTGCAAAACCGCGCGACGCAGAGGGCGGCGAGGATGCCCGTAAAAACGTCCATCGTGTAGTGTGCGCGCAGGATGAGCACGGTGGCAATTTCAAAGAGAACGACAGCCACGGCTGTGACGGTTAGCCACCGCTTTCCGAGACGCGCCAATTCAATTCCGCCAAAAACAGCAATGGCGGTGTGCCCGGAGAAGAAAAAATCGTTACCCACGTTGTAGGTGACCAGCAGCGAAGGGAATCCGGGATAGTGCCAGATCATGTTTGGGGGTGCTGGAAGCGCGCAGATGGCTTGCATGATTTGGCGCAGCCCAAGCAGTAGCACGAGTCCCAGGAAGGGACGTACACTCGGCCCAAAAAGCCAGCGTCCCAGCAGAAATAACGCTATTCCATCAATCAACGCAGAACTAAGAATCAGCAGCGCGTTGGCGGCGGTTGGCGAATGGTAGAAGTAGGAATTAAGGCCGGCAGTCAGTGTGTGGAGTGCGTCACCAACGGCGGAAGCAGGCGCGGCTCGCCGCGATATCAACGATTGCGTCCAGAACCAGATTCCCAACGCAAAGGCCGTGAGCAAAACTCGGCGAACTATCCGGCGTTGGAGATGAACACTCTCGGCATTTGTCATTTGCAGAAAGGTCCTGCGTTTACCCGCGCCGTTAGCATGGAGGCGCTCATGCCGGTTTCGCGACTTCCAGGGCGAGTTCGCGCGCCTTCCGCAGATCCAGCTTGCCGGTGCCGAGGTACGGCAATTTCTCTACGCGCAGAAACTGATCCGGGCGAGGCCTCCAAAGCGCCGGAAGGTCGCACTTGGCGAGCAGCTCCAGAGTTTCTTTCAGCTTATCCTCCGGCAGCGTGTGCAGGACCATGAGGCGTTCGCCTTTTCGTTCGTCGGGAACGGCGGTTACCACGAACACCTGATCCGTCGCCCTGGCCAGTTCATGTAGCTTGTCTTCTACCTTTATGTGGGGAACCATTTCGCCGCCGATTTTGCTAAAACGGCTCAGGCGATCCGTGACGCGCAAGAATCCATCTTCGTCGAGCATGGCGATGTCGCCGGTGTTGTACCAGCCATCTTGCAAAACGGCCGCTGTTTTTTCCGGCTGGTTCAAGTAGCCCTGCATCACGTTCGGTCCGCGGACGAGCAGCAAGCCGGGTTGATTGACGGCCAGAGTTTGCAACGTTTCGGGATCGATAATTTTCACCGACATCCCTGGCAGCGGGTGCCCGATGCTGCCGCGCTTTGCTCCCACCTGACGAAAGGATGCAGCGCGAAAATCGATCGTATTCACCGTGACGGCCGGAGAGCACTCCGTGCAGCCGTAGCCTTCGAGAGGCCGGAGGCCGAAGCGATCCTCAAATGCCTGGGAAATTCGGTCAGGCAGCTTTTCCGCTCCAGCCATTACGAAGCGCAAGCTGCCAAATTGTTCCGGCTCGCAGCGGCGCGTATAGGCATTGAGAAAAGTCGGCGTGGCAAGAAGCATCGTGACGGCGTATTTGTTGACGAGCGCGCCGATGACGCGCGAATCGAGGGGATTGGGATGAAACACAACGCCAATTCCCGTCGCGGCCGGGAGACACAGCGTGCCGGTAAAGCCGAAGGAGTGAAAAAACGGAAGAATACCCATGATGCGATCGTTGGAGTGCAGCAGAAAGACCTGATTGAGCTGCTCAACGTTGGACGCCACGTTGTAGTGCGTCAGCACCACGCCTTTGGGCTCGCCCGTTGAACCGCTGGAAAAAATAATCGTGGCGATGTCTTCGAGCTTTGTTTCGCGTTCGGCACCGGCATACTTTTCAATAAGCCGCCCTGGAAGGAAAAACGCCAAAGCGGCGCCGAGGCGTTCGCCAAAACGCGGCTTCTGCGCGAGGTCTTCCAGAAAAACGGTTTCAGCGGGGGGCTGGACGTGGACGCGTTCGAGAAAGGCGCGAGCCGTAATCACGGTCTTCAGGCTGCATTGCTTCGCGCAGGACTCCAGCGTTTCGTTTGATGCCGTGTAGTTGAGATTGACGGGCACCTTGCCCATCAGCATCGCCGCGAAATTTACCAGCGCGCCAGGAATCGAAGGCGGCAGAAGAATGCCGACCATTTCTTGCCCGTGCCATGTTTTCCGCAGGCGACGCGCCAGGAAAAGCGTTCTCGCCAGCACGGCGAAGAAAGTCAGCTTCGGCGTTTGTCCATCGGCCATAGCGAAGCGAAACGGGTGACGCCGCGCTGTGTAGAGAAAAGTCCGCGGTAGCGGCCGCATTTGAGGCTTGCGCCGCTCGAACGCTTCCGCGCCGAGGTCCTGTACGGCCTGCCGCGCTTCCTGCGCCGAGGCCGTGGAAGGCAGTGGCGCACCAAACGTCACGCGCACGGGATACGGCAGATGGCGGGGCAATTTCCAGAGAAAGCGCCCGCCCGCAAAACTGAATATCGAGCCCCACACGCCGTCAAGATTCACGGGGATGATCGGTACATCGACGCCTTTGATGATGCGTTCCATGCCGCGGCGGAACGGCATCATCTGGCCGATGCGTGTCATTTGCCCTTCGGGGAAAATACAAACGAGCTCGCCGTCCTGCAGCGCCTGAGTTGCGCGGCGCAAGGAATGAATCATTTCCCGCGGACCTTGATCGGAAGAAATGGGGATCACGCCCAATATTTTCGCGAACGGCTTGACCAGGGGGTGATCGTACGAGCCTTTGAACATCAGGAAGCGTACCGGTCGGTCGACAGAAGCAAGGAGCAGCACTGCATCGGCCATGGAGACATGGTTGGGAACCAGCAGTGCGCCGCCACGCACCGGAACGCGTTCGCGCCCCGCGACATCAAGCCGGTAAAGCGTATGCGTGAGCATCCACAGCAGAAGCCGCAGCAAAGAATCCGGCAGCAGCCAAATAACATAAACGGTTGCGGCCAGCGACATGACAGCCGTCCAAATAAAGAACGACTGCAGCCCGACGTGCAAATAATGCGTGAATCCGGAGTAGATCGCAGACGCGCCAATGACGCCGACGAACGAAAGAAAATTTGCGAACGCAATAACGCTGCCCTTTTTGTCTTCGGCAGGACGATGCTGGATTAATGCATTGATTGGCACCACGAAGAATCCGCCAGCGAAGCCGAGAGCGGCGAGCAGGACAATCACCTGAAAAAAGGATAATCCATGGATGGAGATCGCGAACGCAAACACGGACATTCCGATGGCGCCGAGCGGGATGAGACCATATTCGATTTTTCCGCCGGAAAGCAGCCCAGCCGCGTAGCTGCCGATGCCGATGCCAATTGCAAGAGCTGCTTGCAGGTAGCCGCCGTGCGTTTCGTCAATATGCAAAACCTCGCGGCCATAAAAGACAATCACAAATTGCAATAGCGCGCCGAGAAACCAGAAGTAGGTGTTGCCCACGACAGCCAGATGCAATGTGCGATCCGGCCGGACAATGCGAGCCTGCTTTATCAGATCGCTAAAGATGTTGAAGCGAAATTTCCGGGAAGGGTCAGCGGCGGGCACATGCGAGATCGTGAAGCTCGTCGCCAGGCCAATTAAAGTGCAAAAGCCGAAGATGAGGCCCGCATAAAGCTCGTGCCCATGAAAGCGCTGCGCCAATAACGGGCCGACCACGGCACCAGCAATAATAGCGATGAAAGTCGTAAGCTCGAGAATTCCGTTGCCCCACGATAACAACTTGTCCGGCAGTACTTCCGGCAGCAATCCGTACTTTGCGGGACCAAAGAAGGCAGCTTGCGTGCTTGCGAGAAAAATCACAACGAATGCCATCCTCGTACTGCCGTTCGAGAATGCATAGATCGCAAACATCATTGCGAAAATCTCGAAAAGTTTCGTGGCGATTGCGACGGTTCGTTTGCTGAAACGGTCTGCCAGGTAGCCGCCCGCCATGGAAAAAAGAAGAAACGGGACGGCAAACAGGTTTCCGACGTAGAAGACGAGAAGATCTCTTTGTGAATCGGTGGGATTGGTTCCAAGGATAAGGAAAATGACGAAAAATTTCAGGCCGTTGTCATTGAACGCGCCCTGAAACTGCGTGGCGATCAGGCTCCAAAAACCTAGCCCCCACTTCCCGGTAGACTCTCGAATTAAAGGACTTCCGTCGTCGGCCATGCAGGCGCACCCACGCGCTCAAATGGAAGCTACTCAGATAGAACGATCTTAGCAGCCCTTCTTGCACGCTGGTTCGTGGCTTCGTTCTAGTGTGCCGAAAGCGAGACGCTTGACGGTTTGGAACGCCCCGCCTAGGGTTTTGTCGCCTGAGACGCAGTCTTGGCTTTTGCCGGTTGCGGTGTTTTCCGCCCTGCGTTCAAGTGGTCGAAGTTCAGCGCGGCGTTGAGCAGCAGCATAAAGCTTCCCTGCGTCTCTTGCCGCCACATGGGGTTTGTAGCGAACAAGATGACGTGTCCCTTGCCCACCGGCACGTCCACGATCGCCGGCGATTCCGCCAGCTCCGAGCCGCCTGCCAGCATCCCGCTAATGCGCAAGTCCTTTTCGCCGGCGAAGCGCAGAACAACGCGCGGGTAAAGCGAAGGCGGCGGAAGAAACGAGCTCAAATCGGAACGCAACTCGGGGTTGACGTAGAGTTCTTGCTCCGCCTTGCTCCGATGTACGGGAGCTTCCGGCTCGGTCCAGGGGCGGCCCTGCGGAATGTCCGGATCGGTCATCGACCCTCTGCCGCTTGGGCGCGACCCACTTGCATCGTCGGCAAAAAACCGGCCAAATCTCCCCGCAACCGAAACGCTGAACACCGGCCCTTGATTGAAGTACACGCCGACGGCATCGTCATAGCCGTAGGTGATCGGGCTGGCCTTGTCCTCAACGGTAGCGCGAGCGATCATGCCCCGCGCTTGCAGCTGGTGGGTATCGTTGATGATCACGGTATCGGTGATTCCAAGATCGATCGGGAGATGCGCGCTGGGCCCAATGGGAATAAAGAGCCCGCCTTCTTCGATGAATTTTTTCAGATGAGCGACGCCATCAAAACCCAAACCGCCGCGGATGTCCGCGGCCTCGTCGACTCCGCCGAAGTTCGGCGTCGTGGAAGAATTCTGCCAGGGAATCGGCCCGCCGGCTTCGCTGCCGTCTGCGTTGGTGCGCGCCGGTATGCCGTTCAGAATTTGTTGAAGACCAAAAAATGTTGGGGGAAACAGAATCACATCGTACTTCTCTCGAAGATTGGCCGTATTGCGCACGGTGATATCAGAAATGTAGGCGTATGGCACTCCGGTCTCTTCCAGCGCAAGGCGGAACCAGCCTTCATTCTGTGTGTCCGTCCAGTTGTGCATCAGAGCAATGCGCGGCACGCCGACTTCATGCTGCGCCACGTCCGGAACGGACTGCGCGCTCGTGACGCGAACGCCCAGCTCCCGGGCTGCTGCATTTAGCCGCAGATCCAAGTCGGCTGGATTGCCTTCGAGCGGAAGAATAAAAGTGCCGGGAACGAATTTCTGTCCGGCAGCCTCGAAGCCGTCTTCCGCGGCATAGAACTTCACGTCCTTCAGCCGAAAACGCAGAGTCGCAAGGTTGGGTTCGCCTGTCGCGTTGATCACGTAAAATTTCGCCGCTACTGCCGCTTTGCCTTTTTCAGAATGCGGAGGAATCACGCCACCGCCATCGAATTTGGCGGTCGAGTCCACAAGCGTCATCGGCGCCTTGAGGATCGCCGTGTCCGTGATGCGCACGGTCTTCACATTGCGCAAGGGTCCGAGCGTCCAACCCGTATCATCGTAAGGGCGCGGGTCGCTCGTCGAGTAATACTGCGTGTCCAGCAGCATGTCTGCCATGCGGCTGTAAGGCTGGTCCATGCGAATGATGTAGCTGCCCAGAGGAAGCTTCGTGCTCTTCGCTTCCTCGGTTTTCTTGGCGGCTGCGTCGTCTTTAGGTTTCTCAGCTTTCGTATCAGCGCTCTTCGCGTCCGCGGACTTTGCCGCTGGCGACACTGTTTCCTTCACTTCGAAGTCCTGTTCGAGTTTCTGTACCTCGGCGCCCTGTTTTTGCAGCAAATTCGCCAGTTGGGCTGCAAGCGCTGGCCGCCTGCCGTCATTCACGATGGCCCAAGCTGCCGGGCCTTCCGTCGTGGCTTTCGCGACGGAGCGTTTACTCTTCTCATAGAAATCCTTCAGGAGTTCCTGACCGTGCTGCGCGGTGTAGTCCAGGGAAAGAAGCACGCCGCTTTCTTCCAGATTGGTGTTATTGCGCAGCGACCACATGACTTTGGGCAGAGGCGGGTTGGGCCGGAACCACGCGCGGCTCGTGGAGCTTGGCGGCAGCTCCGCTAGCTTCGTTTCGGGAGTGCTATTGCCATACGTTTCGTAGAAGCGGCCGATCGAATTGTGTCCGTTCGCCACATAAAACATGTAGTTGGGCGCCCAACCGTCATAGAAGCCGTGCGTCCACACGCCTACCACGCCGCGCTCCGTCATTCCTTGCACGTCGTTGTAGGCGAACTTCTGCCACTCGTTGATCACGATCGGGTCGAGCCACGCGTTATAAGGTCCCGTGCCCGTGGACACATAAAGATAGGGAATCGATTCGTGCAGATCGTGCAGTACCTGCGGATGCCAGTAGAAAAAATCCTGCATCATCATCTGTGAGAGTTTGAGACCCATCGCGATGCCGTCGCGATTGTTGTCGTGCTGCACGTAGTGTCCCCAGTAAACGAGGTCCGGCTGCGGCTTGTCAGGATTGGCCTTTTTGTAATTCCAGGAATCCACGACGCGGTCATGGCCGTCCACTTCGACGATCGGAGTAATCAGAAAAACGGCGTTCTTGCGAATGTTCTGGATGAGCGGCGAATCTTCCACCGCCAGGCGGTACGCCAATTCCATCAACATTTCTGGAGATCCCGTCTCGGGCGAGTGGATCGAGCCGGAAGCCCAATAAAATGGTTTGCCACCCGCGATGAGCTGCCTTGCATCGGCATCGGTAATTTTGCGGGGATCAGCGAGCTTACCGGTGATATCGCGCAGGTGGTCGAGCTGCGCGATGTTGGCCTCGTCGCTCACGGCTACGAGCAGAAAGTCGCGCCCCTCTTCCGATTTGCCCACCCGATAGACCTTCACTCGCGGGCTGGCCTTTGCTAGCTCGTCGTAATACCGGTAGATGTCCTTAGAATAAGTAAGAAAGTCCGGCGCCCCAACGATGTGGCCGAGAATTTTGTCCGGGGAGGGCACTGTGGCGGAGGCTGGCAGGTGATCGACAAGATCGGTGAGGAAGAACTTTTCCGTCGTAAACTCGCGTATTTTCTTTCCGTACTCTTCATCGTTCGCCTGAGCGCTCTGAGCGCGCGCGAGACCGCCCATGCAGCTCGTGAAAAGAAAAGCTGCCATGGCCGGCAGCCACATTTTCCGCAGCCAACGGCTGCCCGCCTGAGCAGACTCACACAAACTTCCACTCGAAATTCCCATCATCGCCTCACTTTTGTATTTTTCCTGGCACCAGACCGGCTGCTGCACCATGTGACGGGCCGCGCGCAACAAACGTTTCAGCCGTTTTATAGCATGCCCATTTCGCGCCCGCTCCAAAGAAGAACCGGAGTAGCATAATGCTTCCGTGGCTTGGAGGGAAGAATGACGGACGGGGCAAGGCTTCAAAAATCGGTGCTCATCACCGGCGCAACCGACGGCTTGGGCAGAGCCACGGCGCTCTTGCTCGCGCAGCGCGGCTATCGCGTTTTCGCCGCTGGACGCTCGACGGAAAAACGCGTCCAGCTCGACGCGCTCGCCAAAGAAAAGAATCTGCCGCTCGAAACGCTCGAACTCGACGTCTGCGATGATGCTTCCGTCCAGCGAACCGTGGCCGCCGTTCTTGCAAAGGCCGGCGCCATCGACATCCTCTTCAACAATGCCGGCGTCAACTTCTCCGCCACCGTCGAAGACTTGCGCATGGAGGACTGGCGGCGCCAGTTCGAAACGAATTTCTTCGGCGTCCTCCGCGTCACGCAAGCCGTGGTGCCGCACATGCGCGAACGAAAGCGCGGCCGCATTGTGATGATGAGCTCCGTCTCCGGATTTGTGACCGCTCCTACGCAAGGTGCCTACAGCAGCAGCAAGTTCGCGCTCGAGGCCATGAGCAACGCACTGCGCCTCGAACTCTATCCCTTCGGCGTACAGGTGGTCCTGATCGAGCCGGGCTACATCGTCACTGGCATCCAGCAAGCCGCGATGGATCTCTCCAGACCCTACCTGGACAAAATGAGCAACGGCCCCTACGCCCCGCTGTACGCGCGATTCCTCGCCAGCGTCACGGGCGCTCGCGCCAAATCGAAAACCACTCCAGAAGATTGCGCGCGTATTGTTCTGCAGGCGATAGAAGCGCCGAATCCGAAAATTCGTTACCTCGTCACCGGGTTAGCGGTCGTCGCGAAATGGTGCAAGCGGCTGTTGTCAGACAGGATGGTGGACGCCGTCTTCCGGCGCAGGTTCGGAATTGTCCGCCAAGCATGACCCGCGTCGCCCCCTAGCCTCGAACGCGGTTGGCGGAACCTTATGGATTCGAAATCTGGAACGAGAGGCTGTTCTCTCGCAACTCCTGCCATTTTTTGGACCATGCTTCGTGAATCGGGCTCTCGGCATAATCGGCGGCAGCTTCTGCGCTCGTGAATTCGATGGCGTAGATGCCGCTGAAATCCTTAATTTGGTTGCGTTCCGTCTTCAGCCACACATTTTTGATGCCGGGAATCTTGCCGGCCATCTCTTTGATTCCATTGATGGCATTCTCGCGATCGTTATTCGAGGTGGCGTCCTTAAACTTGTAAATCACGACATGCAGCACGGTTTTCGGCTGGCCGAACCGGTTTTGCCCCGCCACACTCCTGGCATGCAGCGAACCCGCTGCGATTCCCGCAATAAACAATCCTGCGCCAAAAGCAATCTGCATCATGCGCTTCTTTGTTGATGTCACGTCATCCTCCCGTCGTAGCTACCTAGCCAGTCTATGAAATGCGTCAGGCGCGAGGCAACCTACCGCGATAGTTTCTAGATTTCGCGCCCGCAAACTGTTTGACGCACCTGCGATGCGACCGTTACGCTGGCAAAGCGCGTTTTTCGCAAGGAGCTATGAATGCCTAAAAGGAATAACCGGATGATGCTGCTCGGCATGCTCTTGAGTCTTGCGCCGTTCAGTTTCGCGCAAGGGCAGGAGGATACCAGACAGCAATCGCGCGAGATCTTCAAGCAGCTGATCGAAATCAATACGACGGATTCCGTTGGCAACGTGACCACCGCCGCTGAGGCTCTGGCCAAGCGCCTGCACGATGCCGGCTTTTCGGAACAAGATGTCATCGTGGCCGGGCCCAATGACCGCAAGAAAAATCTAGTAGCGCGCTTGCATGGAACCGGCCAACAGAAACCAATCTTGTTCCTGGCCCATTTGGACGTCGTCGAAGCGCGCCGCGAAGACTGGACCACCGATCCCTTTCAATTTGTCGAAAAGGACGGCTATTTCTATGGCCGTGGAACCGTGGACATCAAAGACGGCGCAGCTATCCTCGTGACAAATTTTATCCGCAGGAAAAAAACGGGCCTCGCACCCAATCGCGATCTGATCCTTGCGCTTACGGCTGACGAGGAGGGCGGCAACTCTAATGGTGTGGAATGGCTGCTCAAGCATCATCGCGATTGGATTGAGGCGGAGTACTGCGTAAATCTCGATGGTGGCGATTTTATGAGCGACAAGGGCAAGAAAATATACGGCGCTGTGCAGGCCAGTGAAAAAGTGTACGTCGACTTTCAGTTGGAGGTGAAAAATCCCGGAGGGCACAGTTCCCGCCCAACGCGCGACAATGCCATATATCATTTGTCTGAAGGACTCACGAGACTGTCAAAATTCAATTTTCCCGTGGAGTTGAATGAAATTACCCGTTCTATGCTGGAAAAAAGCGCCGCCATCGAAGGCGGTCCGCTAGCAAAGGATATGAAAGCCGCGGCGAACCCTTCCCCAGATGTCGCAGTGCTGGTGCGGCTCTCAGAAAACGAATTTTATAACGCGATTCTTCGCACCACTTGCGTGGCCACCATGCTTTCCGGCGGCCACGCTCCGAACGCATTGCCCCAAACTGCCCGCGCCAATGTAAATTGCCGCATCTTGCCGGGCGAAGATCCGAACAAAATCAAAGAAACTTTGATCAAGGTCGTGGACGACCCCCAGATCAGGGTGAGCTTCGTCGAGCAGCGCGATGCGGACGGCAATCTTGTCCCGCCGGAACTGGTGCCGCCATCTCCGCTTCGGCCGGACCTCATGAAAGCCGTCGAAAGTGCCTCTGCCAGCATCTGGGGCCAGCTCCCCATCATGCCTGTGATGGACACCGGCGCCTCAGACGGCCGATTTTTGCGCATGGCGGGCATTCCCACCTACGGCATCGCCGGCGTGTTCCTGGACATCGACAATCGCAGAGCGCACGGCCAGGACGAGCGCGTAAGAGTCCAGGATTTTTACGATGGTTTGGAATTCAACTACAAGCTGATGCAGAACCTCGCACCCGAAAAGTAGTCACTATTCAAAGAAAAAACGGCCCGGTGAAGGTATCTTCACCGGACCGAATTTTTCCAGTTTTAAGATTTACTGGTTTGGTTTGTTTGGCGCGTCGCCGGCTTTCGGATCACCTTGCGTGACAGCGCTGGCTGCGATCGGTTTGCCTGAGTCGCTTCCAAAACGCGTCAGGTAAGGCATGAAGGGCGTCACTTCGAACGGCATTTTCTCGCGCTCGGCGACAGTGCCCACTGGTTTGCTCTTGATTAGCGAGAGATTGTCGTTCCAGGGGTCCAGCTTCACGCGGCCGCCAATCGGCAATGCCGCGATCATCTGCGGATTCTGCTTCGGGTCCACCGGAGTCGATGACTTAAGATCGCCGATCACCGGCACGCGGTTACCCAAGTGTGCGCTGACCAGGTTTGGAATTTCCTTCTGGCGCGCCGCGAGTGCCGAAAGGAATAGGCCCGCGTTCCCAAGCTGATTCTTGTACGGAGAATTGTTCAGAAGCTTGATGGCTTCTGCGTTGGCGGCGTTTTCTTCGTCTGGCGTCCGCGCAAAACCGAAGTGGCGGAAAGTTTCCTTGTCGTCGACCAACAACTGGTCAAAGAAGGCGAAGTTCGAGTCCATCCGGTGGCCAAGAATGACGTGGCTCAACTCGTGAGCAATAATTGTTGCGAGGCTGGCCTCATCCGGCAGCACGTCGATCAATCCGCGGCTGATCACGATGGTGTGGCCGAGGGTGTAAGATTCCAGCGTTGACGTCATCATCACCCGGCAGCGCACTTCCGGTTCGACGTCCACATTGTTCGTCACCTCGAGGTTGTTCACGACGGTCTCTAGGACCTTGTCGACTTCGCCCTTTGGCGCAATCAATCCGATGCGCTCAAGACGGTCGATCACGTTGTCTTCCGCCTGGTGGTCCCATGAGCGCTGTGCCTGGATAGGCGTCAAGTCATTGGATGTCTTCGTATCGTCCTGCACCGGCGTCTCGACTAGAATCTTGCTGAGCTCTTGCTCCTGCTGCGCATGGCCGAGGTTATATCCCCACAGCCGCGTCTGCGCCTTGAAGTCGAGTTTCTTGCTCATTGCGTAGTGCAGATCTTTTTCTTCGCTGTAGATAAAAGACGGCATCCACATGCCCGGCTGCACGTTGGTTCGCCAGCTGTCAAAGTGGAAGTACCAGCTCGAGTGTCCCCCGCCGCTGTACGCGCCGTTGAAACGCACGATGTTGTAATCCTGGTCCTCGACCCAGATGCGCCCGAGGAACCGCCCCTTGCCCGACTTTTCCTGAGGAGAGACGTCGAACACCAGGCAGCGCACTTCGCCAAGGAACTCGCGCCGCACATAGTCAAACTTGTAGTGCTGTTTGTCGAAGCCGTTCGTGTCGATGAAAATCATCTGCAGGAAACCGTCCGGAAGAAACTGCATCGCGAACGAAAAGAAATTTCCCACGGACCCGAAGACTTTCTTCCCTTTGCTCTGCGCGTCGCTCAGCGACACCAGCGCCACGCCCTTCGCGAAGTCAGCCCGGCCCAGGAAATATTTATCTCCTGCGGGGACGTAGCCGAGATCCTTGTCGGGTTTCAGGTTTTGTATGTACGTCTCCACCAGCGGCGAATACTGTCGGATCTGCTGGTCGAGACGGTTTTCGTTCGTGATCACACGGTCGATCACTTGATCCATCGTCCGCGCTTGCTGCGGTTCCGCCGCCGCCGCGCTGGCGATGGTCCCGGACCCAACCAAGACGAATCCGAGGACAACTGTAGCTAGCTTACGCATTTCTCTCTCCCCTCAATAGGCCAGGCGGAACTCAATCCGCACGCGTGCCGGAAAATCGACCGGCTGGCCTTCGCGTTTTGCAGGTTTGAACTTGATTGTTTGGGCCGCACGGACCGCAGCCTCATCGAGGCCGTGGCCCAATCCGCTTACGACGCGGTTCACTTGCATGGTGCCGTTCGAGAGAAACACCACGTCGATGACCACGTCGCCTTCCAACTTAAGACTACGCCCTTCGGCCGTGTACTCCGGCTTGGGCTTGTCCAGGATGTCAACAGGCGTGTCCGCCGGTCCTCCGGCTGCCACCTTTTTCTTCGGCGCATCCGCCGCCGCTTGGTCTCCGAATCCTGAAGACACAACTTTCCCTTGCTTGCCTCCGCTCGGCGGAGGGTTGGCTATGCCATTCCCAAATCCCGTGCTCGCCACGGTTCCTTTAATCCCTTTGTCGCCGCCAGTACCGTTGCCGTACCCTGGCCCACCGGGCAGCGCAGGTGAACCTAATCGGTTCACATTGGTCGCGTGATTCGGGTCGCCCTTGCCAGCCATCCCATTCGGATCGCCAAAGCCGCCTGTCTGCACCTTATCCACGGGCGCTTTCACCGTCGCCGGCGCAGCGCTTCCTGAATCCATATTATTCAGCTTCACGTCTTCTTTGGGCTTCTTCGGTCCATTGTTCGTAGTATCGATTTTCGCTGCTTCCAGATGCGCCTGCATCTCCGGCGCCAGCGCTTCCACTTTTTGCACCTTGGGCACTACGGCCTTCGGTATCTCGAAGATGTGCGGCTTCTTGGGATCAAGCTTCACGGGCTCGACTACTGCCGGTTTAGGCGGCGGGGGCGTTTTCGCCTTCACCACTTTCTCGGGCGGCGGGGGCGGCGGTGCCACGGGAATCTCCGTCAACGGCGTGGCTATCTCGACATTTCGATAGTTCAACGCGGTCCGCAACTGCTCCGGATAAATCAGTGGAATCAACACGCAAAAAATCAGCAAGCTAAGTTGAACTCCGGCGCTGACGCCAATCCGGCTCCAGCGGGGCTTCGAGTCTGGCAGCAATGCGAGCCGAGCGGCTATCGGCTTCGTCCCAATGGCCGTCTTCCACGCGTCCGCGTTAGGTGAGCGACGCCGGTCGGCGTCTAATCCGACGCCCAGCCGCGTCGCACTCCCTGTTCGATCTGAAATCATGGTTGTCATCCGCGTGCCGCCTCGAGATATTCATTTTTGGGAACCTCGGACATCTTGAAAGGCCCAGCATTCCCAAGTTCGCCAGTTTTTTCGAAACCTGCGCTTTACAAGTACTAGGGTACTTACGGGGCTGAGGGTGGCCTAATAGGACTTTCGTACTAGCGTCGCGAAGTCGCTAATGGTCCCGCGAGCGCACGGTTTGCACCCATCTGCTAACCCGGCGAGGCGGTTCTAGTTGCGGGGTTGGAAGCGCAACCTGTATAGGATACCGCAATCCAGCCATTTCAGGTCTGTACTTTTAGCTACAGTTCGCCCCAGGCTGGATTAAGCTCATTAGGATGCCGAGGATACTTATGGCGTTGGATGCTCTGCCATACTGTAAATACCTGAATTGATCATGAAGGAAGACACCTCAGCCCGTTCAGAAGGCAAAGAGCCTGCCGGCCGCGTCGGCCAGGTTCAAGCGCTGGCGTCTTCGCCGGCCAAGCTGGAATGGCTCTATGCGCAGTCCAAAGCCGGTCGCTGGGGTCTTTCCCGCGAACGATTCGCCGCTTCCCTTGAGCGCAGCGCGGAAAAACGGCTTGCCAGCGGATCACTGGCAGCTGAGAAACTCGAGGAATACCTGGCCGCCCTCCATCTGGAGGACCTGGCTCTCGCCGCCGCTTGCATGGAGAATTGCGAAACCGCATGGGAGCATTTCGTTGGCGCGTATCGCCCATACCTTCGCGCCGCCGCGGCTGCGGTTCTGCGTTGCAGCTCAGCTTCCCCGGAAGCCTGCGAGCTCGCCGACTCTCTCTTTGCCGAGCTTTATGGGTTGTCGGATGGCACCCGCCGCGAGCGCTCTCTTTTCCGCTATTTCCATGGCCGCAGCTCGCTCAAAACGTGGCTCCGCGCCGTTCTCGCGCAGCGCCACATTGACGCCATCCGCGCTGGCCGCCGCTTCGAATCTCTTGACGACGATGACGCAAAACCTGGCGCCCATAAAATCCCATCCGCCGTTTCCGTTCAGCCCGCCGACCCTCATCGCGAGCGTTACATCGCTCTTTTCGTGCGCGCCCTGCAAGCGGCTCTCACCACTCTCGACCCGCGCGATGAACAGCGTCTCCGCCTTTATTATGCCAAGGAGCAAACTCTAGCTGAAATCGGTAAACAAGTTGGCGAACACGAGTCTAGCGTTTCGCGCAATCTCGATCGCATTCGCCTCGCTCTCCGTCGCACCATCGAAGAAACTCTCCGCAACGGCTGCCCTTCCGTCAACGGTTTCGCCGCTGAACTCGGCCTGAGCGATGCGCAAATCTCTCTTTGTTTTGAATACGCCTCTGCGGACGCCTCATTCGATCTCGAAAAGCTGCTGGAACGCCGCACCCGTCCCACCCCCGCACCGGGGAGGCCCGGCCCATGAAACTCTGCTCCATCCACTATGAATGCAAGAACCCCGCCAACCTTCGTTCTAAGAAAGGAGAAGACCATGGCGCCTGACGATCGCGACCGAAACTTTGAAAAAGCGCTCGCCCGCCATCTGCGTTCCTCCGCGTCTCCGGACGGAGGCGCAAACGCGCTCGCTGGAGTGCCTGCCGAAAGCAAGGTAGAGCTTTGTCCCGATCCGGAAATTCTGGCGGCCTATCACGATGGCGCTCTCTCTTCCGAAGAACGTAATCTCTGGAAGCAGCATGTCGTAGGCTGCGAACGCTGCCAGCTTGTCCTCGCCCATCTCGAGACGCCTCTCGACATTCCTGTGAATCTGGAAACCAACGAGAATGTCGCAGTTCTGAAGCAACCTCTTTCCCTTGGTAAAACCGCTTCACCTGCGCACATCGCTCGTCCAAGTCCTCCTCACAGTTTGCGATGGCTGTGGCTCGTTCCTGTCGGCGCTATCGCCGCAACTCTGATCGTTTGGGTTTCCCTTAATGAACCGAAGCCTTTGCAGGTCGCTCCAACTCCGTCCGTCGAAGTAGCCGAAAATCGACAGCCACAGAGCGTCGCGCCTCTCGCGAAATCCACGAGTGCCATCCCGAACGCAGACCGGGAGAATGAGCGCAAGGAGAAAGATCAGCCCGCCGCTCCATCCGATGCCGGCGCCGCCTCGGCAAGTCGTGATCTCGCTTCCAAATCGCCTCAGAACCAAGTCCTGCTAAGTCAACAACCCCCGTTTCAGGCTGCGGCGAAGCCCTCTCACGGACCTTTCTTGAGCCAGCAAAAACAAGAACAACAACAAACTATGCACGCCGCCCCGGGGGCGGCCGGTGCCCTCTTTGGAAAGAAGCTAGACGCACAGGTTTCCCTCAGCGCGGGAGATAGGCTTGATGAAGTCCAGAGTTTGAAAGGTGCGCCGCCTCCGCCGCCCCCGGCTTCTGAACCCAGCTTCCTCGCGGATGGCAGCATTCCGCCGCCCGCCGCAGGCAAGCCGGCTTCGCTCGGAGGCGCGGCAACGGCAGCTCCTCCACCGGTGCCCGCTCCTGCATCAAACGCCGCCGCAGCCAAAACAAACGCAGCGAGCGCGGATGCAATTTCAGCGGTGACAGAGTCCGTCGAAGTTTCCGCCGCTCCCCAATCCGCCCTCAATGGACGCGCCATGCTGCGCGCCGCCGCTCTTCAGAACCCCCACGTCTTCTGGGCTCCAGGTGAAAAGCAGGCCTGGCGCATCGGCCCAGCCGGCTCTCTCGAACATTCCAAGGATAAAGGGGTGAATTGGACGCTACAGATCAGTGGTGTCTACACCGATCTGCTCGCCGGCTCCGCTCCCTCAGCAAAAATAAGCTGGATTGTCGGTGCCTCCGGAACCATCCTGCGCACCACCGATGGCGGCACGCATTGGAGCAAGCTGGACTCGCCCGTCACAAACGATCTCACCGGCATTCGCGCCACCGATGCCATGCACGCGCAGATCTGGTTTGCACCCGACTCGCAGACAGGTTTCATCAAGTCCTATCAAACCGCCGATGGCGGAGTGACCTGGTCTCCGGTTTCGAACCAGTAGTAACTGGCAAGCATTCGCTCTCACCTCTTGCAAGGAATTCTCGCCCCATCGTTCTAAGCTGGAAGCGAAATCTTGAATGAGGTGAACTTCATGGGACTCCGTAAATCAAAAGTGCAGCGTCGCCTGCTTTGGATTCTATCCAGCACAGCCGCATTGGTGGCTGCTGCCGCGCTCTTTTATCCCGCGAGCCGCAGGCAACATGTCTTTGCCGCGCAAGAGAAAGAAGCTCCTCGCGCTACCGGTTCCGATCAATCGACCAGCCTCAACGATCAGACCGATCTCAACATCACCGTCTACAATTCCAACATCGCTCTTGTGCGCGACGTCCGCAATCTCACCTTGCCCAGCGGCGCGTTCCGCCTCAAGTTCATGGACATCGCCGCCACCGTCAATCCCGCCACGGTCCATTTCCGCTCTCTCACCGATCCCGAAAAACTCGGCGTCATCGAGCAAAACTACGAATACGATCTCCTCGAACCTGCCAAGCTCCTCCACAAATACGTCGGCAAGGAAGTCACTCTCGTTCGCTCCTATCAAGACAACGGCACAACGAAACACGAGGAAATCAAAGCCACGCTTCTTTCCGATAACAATGGCCAGGTCTGGAAAATCGGAAATGACATCGTCACCGGAGGCTACGCCGAGAGTTATCGGTTCCCGGACATTCCTGCAAATCTCTACGATCGCCCAACGCTCCTCATGTCTCTCGAGAATTCCGGTTCGCGCAAACAGCAGATCGAAGCTTCTTACCTCGCCAATAACCTCTCCTGGAATTCCGACTATGTTTTGACGGTAGCACGCGACGACAAAGCCGCTGACCTCGACGGCTGGGTCACCCTGGTCAACAACAGCGGCACCGCTTTCCACAACGCCCGCCTCCAGCTCGTCGCCGGAGACTTGAATCGCCTCCCGGCCAACGGTCGCGCCGATATGATGGAACTGCGAATGGCCCAAAAGTCTGTCGCTGCCGCTCCGCAATTCCAGCAGGAGAATTTCAGCGAATACCATCTCTACACGCTCGGCCGTCGCACCTCCGTCGAGGACAAAGAAACCAAACAAATCAGCCTCCTCGAAGGCACCGGCGTACCCGTCGAAAAAATCTTCGTCGTCAACGGCCAGAACTTCTACTATCGCAGCGCGCAAGCTCCAGGCCAGCCGCAAAAAGATCCGGTCATGGTCTATTACAAATTTAAGAACGAAGAAAAAGCCGGACTAGGCATGCCGCTGCCCGCAGGCAACGTCCGCGTCTACCAGAAGGACTCCAAGGGTGGAATCCTCTTCGTCGGCGAAGACCGCATCGACCACACTCCCAAAGACGAAAACGTCACCATCCACATCGGCAACGCCTTCGACGTAATCGCCGAGCGCAAACAAACCGACTTCAAGAAAATCGAAACCCGCACCTGGGAAATGGAATACGAAATTACGCTGCGCAATCACAAAGACAGCCCCATAACAGTCCAAGTAAACGAGCCCATCGGCGGCGATTGGGAGATGCTGGATTCCAGCTACAAATTCACCAAAACCGCCGCCTTCGCCGCTCAGTTTCTCGTCCCCGTGGACAAAAACGGCACGTCAGTGTTGAAGTACCGCATCCGCGCCCACTGGTGAGCCGCAGTACACGCGATTTGTCTTGACTTGTGCGATAACATCTAGTAGTATTCGTCTCGGGTAATTCCACGAAAGTCGAGAGCGGCAGCCACCCTGCCGCTCTTTCCTTTTTCAGGCCCAGGAGTTCTGGTTTCCAATCCAACTCCGGCGAAGTCTCCGTAACCTCTGTGCCCTCTGTGTTAAATAAACCCTGATCCGCTTCTCAACGAAAGCGTCAGGTTCCGGAAGTGCGGCAGCCCTGCTGCCGTGTTTCTAAGTCATTTAAAAGCAACACCTACAGAATTCTTTGCAGGTGATGAATCTAAACGACGTATGCAAAATCTAAGTCCTTTAGAAACAGTGTTTACAAAAAACAGGGGAGGGGGGCCCTGTTATCGTTAACCAACCTCAAACCGCCTCCGCCACAAATATCATTTCCGGCGACGTATCCCCCAACGGCGACCGATCAAAGTCCCCATAAACCGCACTAACCCGAAACCCGCACCGAGCCAAAAGATGCTCCACCTCATACCGAAAGAAGTACCGAAGCGTCCAGGCAAACACGAGCCGCTCCTCTTTCCCTCGCGCGTCCGTCACATAAAAAATCATCTCCACATCATTCCTCTGCTCGGCGCGGTGAAACGCCGTAACCCGTTCCATAATCCTCACGCGCCGTCCGTCCGGCATCGAATATTCCGCCACCAATCCTTCCTCCTGATACGCCGGATCATGCATGCGCTCCGCGTCCGTCTGAAAAACGTCCAGAATCAGCCGGCCTCTCTGCTCTCCCATTCGTCTTCCATCGGCCCAAAGGTGCTTCCGCACCGATTCGAGGCACGACATTTGGTCTTCCACTTCGAGAAGATGCTGCATCGGGCGGAACGGAATAATCACCAATCGAAATTTTTCCCCGAGATCGAACTTGGTCATGTCACCCTGCACCAAATGCACTCGCTCGCGCGCCTCGGTGCGCAGTCCCGCCCGTTTCTGATTGCACCGCTCCAGCATTCGCTCGGAAATGTCGAGTCCCGTAACGCGATGTCCCGCCTCTGCCAGCGCCACGGTAATCCGGCCCGTTCCGCAACCAAGTTCGAGTACTGGATCGCCGAATTCGTGCACCGCATCGCGGTAAAACGCAACATCCCCCACGCGTCCCCGCACAATCGGCGACTCGTCGTAGTAATCCGCAATAAATCCGTCGTACAGAGCTGAACTCAAGATCATTCTCCGCCACAGCTAATGCGTTAGCCGACTGCGATCTTCTCTTCACTACCCACTACTCACTACTCTCTACTCGCTTCCCAAAACCGCGTCGGCCTCGATCTCCACCAGCATCTCCGGCGAAATCAATTTGCTCACTTCCACCATGCTTGTCGCCGGACGTATTGCTCCGAAAAACTCTCCATGCGCTCGCCCAATTTTTTCCCACTCCGCAATGTTGGTGACGAAAATTCGCGTCCGCACTACATCCTTCAACGCAGCTCCCGCCTTGGACAGTGCGGCTTCAATGTTTCGGATCGTCTGCACCGTCTGCCCATACGCGTCGCCCACACCTACAATCTTGCCGTCCGGCCCTGTAGCCGTTGTTCCCGAAACCGCTATCACATTTCCAATCCGCACCGCCCTTGAGTAGCCTACAATCGGCTCCCAAGCTGTCCCACTTGAAATATTCTCCCGTGCCAAATGAGCCTCCTTCGCCTCACCTTCCTGTGTCGCTGCAAGGCCGCATGCTAAACTGAAAGAATTATGGCACAGCCTCAGCGCGATGTTCTTGCCGGGCCGCGCCTCGGAAAACTTCATGCTATGTAACAGTATTCTCGAAGCCATTGGACGCACGCCGCTCGTGCGCCTCAATCGCATCAATCAGGGCCTCAAGCCGCAGATCTTCGTCAAAGCCGATTACACCAATCCCGGCGGCTCGGTGAAAGACCGCATCGGCGTCACTATGATCGACGACGCTGAAAAGCGCGGCCTCCTCAAGCCCGGCGGCACCATCATTGAAGGCACGAGCGGCAACACCGGCATGGGTCTCGCCCTTGTCGCCGCCGTCCGAGGCTACAAGATGGTTTTCACCATCACGGACAAGCAATCCAAGGAAAAAGTCGATCTACTTAAAGCGCTCGGCGCTGAAGTTATCGTCTGCCCCACCGCCGTTGAACCCGATGATCCTCGCAGCTACTATTCCGTCGCCAAAAAACTTGCTCGCGAAGTCCCCAATTCGTTTTATCCCAATCAGTACGACAATCCCATGAACCCCGAGGCCCATTACCTTACGACCGGCCCGGAAATCTGGGAAGACAGCGAAGGCAAAATCACGCATTTCGTCTGCGGAATGGGAACCGGCGGTACGGTCAGCGGAGTCGGCAAATATCTCAAGGAAAAAAATCCCGCCATCAAAATTATCGGCGTCGATCCCTTCGGCTCGCTCTATTACGATTTCTTCAAAAGCGGCGAAACCATTAAGCCCAAGACTTACGTCGTTGAAGGCATAGGCGAAGATTTTTTCCCCACGACGATGAATCTCAAAATTCTTGACGACGTTATTCAAGTGAACGACGAAGAATGCTTTGTGTATGCGCGCCGTCTCGTAAAACTCGAAGGCATTTTCACCGGCGGCTCCGGGGGCGGCTGCATCTCCGCAACTCTCCGCCTCGCCAAAGATCTCGGCCCTGAAGCTTTTGTCGTCGCTTTCTTGCCCGACACGGGCATGCGCTATCTCAGCAAGGTCTACAACGACGAATGGATGCGCGAGCGCGGCTACGTCGAAGCCGCCGTTCGCATCACCGCCGCCGAAGTCGTCAAC
>Ga0210387_10000355_pt1 | contig 32860 bp, 33 predicted proteins | sample IncBWC7OmetaG_FD_160108 | JGI IMG/M metagenome (GOLD analysis project Ga0210387, IMG submission 160108) | Forest soil microbial communities from Barre Woods Harvard Forest LTER site, Petersham, Massachusetts, United States - Inc-BW-C-7-O ... | reverse complement strand
CCGAGAGCTTCTCCAGCTTCTCCTCGATCCGCGCGCGACGGCGCAGGCCTGCGGTATCGAACACGCGGAAATCGCGGCCCTTCCAGCTGATCTCGACCGCGATGGAATCGCGCGTGGTGCCGGCCTCCGGGCTGGTCAGAAGCCGCTCCTCGCCGACGAGATGATTGATCAGCGTCGATTTGCCGGCATTGGGCCGGCCGACAATGGCGACGCGGATCGGACGCGTCGCGAAATCCTCTTCTTCGTCGTCCTCGGCCGCTTCCTCTTCATCCGGCGGCTCGCCCATCAGCGCCCGCAGCGCGTCGTAGAGCTCGCCCATGCCCTCGCCATGCTCGGCGGAGATCTGGATGGGATCGCCGAGCCCGAGGGCATAGGCTTCCATCGCACCGGCATCGCCATGCTTACCCTCGCTCTTGTTGGCGACCAGCAGCACCGGCTTGTCGGCGCGGCGGGCGAAATCGGCAAAGGCGCGGTCGGTCGGCGTCAATCCGGCGCGGGCATCGACCACGAACATCAGGGCGTCGGCAAGCTTGATCGCGGTCTCGGTCTGCTCCTGCATCCGCGCGGTCAGCGAACCCTTGGCGCCTTCGTCGAGGCCCGCGGTATCGATGATGGTGAATTCGAGATCGCCGAGCCTGGCCTCACCCTCGCGGCGGTCGCGCGTGACGCCGGGCTCGTCATCGACCAGCGCCAGCTTCTGTCCGACCAGCCGGTTGAACAGCGTCGATTTGCCGACATTAGGCCGGCCGATGATGGCAATGGTGAAAGACATGAATGATCCGTGCGCTGTTTCACCAGCGCGGTCAATTAAATCAGACTGATAAAACTAGCGGGAGAACTGCCCGCCCGGCAGCGGCGCCGGGAATCCCTGCTGGGCCGCCTGGTCGGATTGGGGTGCCGTGGCCTGCGGCGCGTTGGGTTCGGGCGGCGGCGCGGTGGTGCGCTTGCGCACGATCTTCTTCTTGGGTGTGGCCGGAGCGGCCTGCGTGCCGTCCTCTTGCGAGGCGGCGGCGGTCTCGCCATCCGGCTCGGCAGCGCCCGGCGCCGCTGCGGTGGCCTGCGACTTGGATTGTTCTTTGGCCTTGGCTTTGGCCTTCTTCACAGCCTGCGGGCTGCCGGGTGGCGGCTCCAGCGGCTGCTGAGCGACCTGCGGCTGCGGCTGGGCCTGCGGCGGCTGCGCGGCCAGGGCTTGCGCGTTCGGATCGTCCTGCTGCGCGCCCTTGTACATCTCCTTCGGCACGCCCTGCTCCATGCCGGGCACACCGGAGGGAAATACCGGCTTGCGGTCGCCCGGCAGCTTCTTCTTGGTGTCGAGCCAGTCGAGCAAATCCGTTGGATCGAAATCGCTGCCGAAGCTGCTGGAGCAGCCGGCAAGCACCGTCGAGAACACGATCAGGACGGCGGCAGCGATCAGACGTTGCGAACGGCGCATGGTCGGTCTCTCGGCTCTTGCCTTAGCTCTTCGCAACCGGCGGCAGCAGGCCCTGCAGGGCTTCAGCTCGGGACCGCAGGCTCGGCGGCGTATCGGCGTCGGCCGTGATCTGGTCCAGCCACAGCCGGGCTTGCGCGGTGTCATTGGCGCGGAATGCCGACAAGGCCAGCAACTCGCGCGCAGTATGGCGGAATGCCGCCGTGGGGACCGTATCCGGCTCGAGCCGCTGCTTCATGTCGGCATAGGTCGCGCTGTCGACGAGCAGGCCCGCGGCGCGAATCCGCGCCAGCTCCTGCTGCTCGCCGCCGATCGACGAATCAGCGGCAAGATCATCGAACATCTTGGCCGCAGCCTTGGGATCGCGGCTCGCAACCTCGCCGGCCTGGCGAAACCGCGCCAGCAGGCGGTAGCCATAAGGCGCCTTGGTGGTGATTTCGGCGAAGGCCTTCTCGGCCTCCTCGTGCTTGCCCTGCTCGGAGAGCTCGACGGCGTGGTTGAAGGCCTCGCTGGCCTTGGCGGCCTTCTCAGCCTCGACATACTGATAGCCGCGCCAGCCGCCGACTCCGGCAACGACCAGCAGCGCCAATGCGATGACGTAGATCGAGTACTTGTCCCAGAGCTTCTTGATCTGCTCGCGACGTACTTCCTCGTCTACTTCGTCAAATAATTCAGACACTTAGATGCATCCCATGCCCGGCGCGCGCATGCCACGAAGCGCCGCTCACCCTCATCTCGTGGGCCGCGTTACCCTAACGATATGGCGGTGGCAAGGCAAAGCGAGCCGGATCAAAGCGTTAACAGGGAAATGTTCCCATGGCCCTTCAAGGGTTTAGGGCGGAATCCGCAGCACGACCCCGTTATATCCCGAGCCTCTCCCGCAATTGCCGTTTCAGCACCTTGCCATTGGCGTTGCGCGGCAAGGGGTCGGTGGTCAGCTGCATGGTCTCCGGCACCTTGTAGTCGGCGAGCTGCTCGGCGCACCAGGCGCGTAAGGTGTCGCTGGAGACGCTCCCGCGCGTCACCACTACGGCGTGGACGCGCTCGCCCAGCACCGGACAGGGTTTTGCGATGATCGCGCTTTCGACCACGCTGGTGTGGCCGGCGAGCACGGATTCGACCTCGGCGGAATAGATCTTCAACCCGCCTCGATTGATCATGTCCTTCTGCCGGTCGAACACGCGCACGAAGCTATCGGCATCGACCGAGCCGAGATCGCCGGAATGCCAGAAGCCGGCGGTGAAGCTTTCCGCGGTCACCTTCGGATTATTCCAGTAACCCTTGATGACCGAGGCTGAGCGAATCCAGAGCTCGCCGATCTCGCCCGGCGGCAGCTCCCTGCCCTCCGGGTCGACCGCGATGATGGTCGCGCCCGGACAGGGCAGACCGACGCTATCGATGTAATCGGCGGTCAATTCACCGGGCATGATGGTCGAGGGCGACGTCGTCTCGGTCGCGCCGTAGCAATTCATCAGCTTCAGGCCGGGCAGTTTCACCGCCAGCCGCTCGATGGTGGCGATCGGCATTGGCGCGCCGCCGAAGCCGCCGATGCGCCACGACGACAGATCGTAGCTGTCGAAGTCGGGCTGCAACAGGCAGAGATTATACATCGCCGGTACCAGCACCGTGTAGGTGACGCGCTCGCGCGCGGCGAGCTTGAGATAATCGGTCGCCTTGAACTCGGCGGCGATGATCAGCGTGCCGGCGCAGGCCGCCATGGTGGTGATGTTGGCGACGGCGCCGGTGACGTGGGCGAGCGGCACGGCGGCGATGGAGCGGTCCTTCGCCGTCAGCTCCATCGCGGAAGCAAAGATCATCGAGGAATGGATGATGTTGCAATGGGCGAGCATCGCGCCCTTCGGCCGCCCCGTCGTGCCCGAGGTGTAGAGGATCATCGCGGTATCCTCCTCACCGACATCGGCGGCTTCCTTCAGCGGCGGATGATCAGCGAGGCGGGCAAACGTCGATCGCGCGCCATCATCGTCGATCACGATGCGATGCGCGAGCTCAGGCACGTCCTTTGCGTCGGGCACGCGCTCGGCGAGCGAGGCTTCGTGGATCAAGAGCCTGGCGCCGCAATCGCTCAGCACATAGGCGATCTCCGGCTTCTGCTGGCGCGTGCCGAGCAGCACCGTCACCAGCCCCGCCTGCGCTGCCGCAAACAGGATCAGCGGAAACTCGATGCGGTTGCCGAGCAGCAGTGCGACTCGGTCGCCGCGTTGCAGTCCGCGCTTGATAAAGCCGGTGGCGATCTCCTGCGCGCGCCGCATGGTCTGGTGCCACGACAGCCGCTTGTCGCCGCACACCAACGCCTCGCCATCGCCATTGCGCGCGGCCGCCTCTTCGACCATCGCCCACACGCTTTTCGGACGCTCGCAGAAGGCTGGCACCACACGATCGCCGAAGCGCACTTCGAGCCGCATGGGTGCTATCGCAACGTTCGACCAGTCCATGACCCGCCGCCTGTCAGCTTTTCTCTTTCATGCCGTAGACGTGCTCCGGCCCGGGAAATGCGCGCGAGCGCACGTCTTTGGCATAGTCGCTGACCGCGGCCTCGATCGCTGGCCCGAGATTGCCGTAGCGCCGCACGAATTTCGGCGTCCGTGGCGACAGTCCGAGCATGTCCTCCAGCACCAGCACCTGGCCATCGCAGGCCGCGCTGGCGCCGATGCCGATGGTCGGAACCGTGATGCTCTGCGTGATCTTCTTCGCCAGGGGCTCGGCGACCGCCTCGATCACGATCGAGAACGCGCCCGCTTCCGCAATCACTTTCGCATCTTGCTCGATCGGCTCCCAACTGCCCTCCTCGCGGCCCTGCGCGCGGAACGAGCCGAGCGTATTGATCGACTGCGGCGTGAGGCCGACATGGCCCATCACGGGAATGCCGCGCTCAGCAAGGAAGGCGACCGTCTCGGCCATCCGCACGCCGCCTTCAAGCTTGACGGCGCCGCATTGCGTTTCCTTCATGATGCGAACCGCGGAATGGAACGCCTGCTCCTTCGAGGCCTCGTAGGAGCCGAAGGGCATATCGACCACGACCAGCGCATGTTGCGAGCCGCGCATCACCGCGCGCCCTTGCAGGATCATCATCTCGAGCGTGACCGGCACGGTGGTCTCAAACCCGTGCATGACATTGCCGAGGCTATCCCCGACCAGGATCACGTCGCAATGCCGGTCGACCAGTGCCGCGGTGTGGGCGTGATACGACGTCAGCATCACGATGGGGTCGCCGCCCTTGCGGGAACGGATATCAGGCGCCGTCTTGCGCCGAACTGCAGATTGTACCGACATGCTCTAGCTTCCCATCACCGGCACGCCGATCACGACCGGATGGAACGCGAAGGCAAGTGCGAGATAAACCACGACGCCGACCAGGACCGCGATCAGGTCATTGCCGATGCCACCGACCGGGATCGGCGGGCCCCCGGCGTCTCCGCGGCGCTTCAGCGAAATCCGGTCGAACACCGCCCATGCCAGGAACGAGCCGAACAGGATGATGCCGCCGAGATCGCCATTGGCGAGGAGATGACCGAACGCCCACAACTTAACGCCCGCCAGCATCGGATGTTTCAGCGTGGCGTAGATCTGCCCGCGGATATAGGCGGCGACCACCAGGATCGACGCGGGCAGCATCAACAGGGTGTTGAGATGTTTGAGAACGCGCGGCGGCGTCCAGACTGGATACTCTCCGCCGGCACGATAGTGCGCAAAGCCCCAGACGATCAGCGCGAGGCCTATGGCCGCCACCAGCGAATAGCCGATCTTGTAGCCGCCCTCGCCCCAGGAGACGACGAAACGCGAGCGCAAACCGCGCTGCGTCGTCAGCGTGTGGACGCCGAGGAAGAGCACGAGGCCCACGATCATGGCAGACAGTCCCACGGCGTCCTCTCCTGGTGCGACCACTCTTTGGCGCCACACTCTCGCTCATCATAGGCGGGCTCGCCCCGCCTGCGGGGCCGAAACCCCTTCGGCGCGGCGAAGGCCCGCGTATCTATCGTCCGCGCAGCGGACAAGCAGTTATTTTGAAGATGGATTGCCGGGTCAAGCCCGGCAATGACGAAATATGCGGTCGGCTTACGGATTGTCTTGCGGCTTGTCTTGCGCCTTGTTCAGCTCGCGATTGTCGACATAGCGGATCGCGATCGGCCGGCCCGCCAGCGCGCCGCTGAGTCCATCAGTGAATTTCAGCGGGATGCAGGCGTTGAGCGAGGCGTTGATTGCCTTCAGATAGGTATCCCGCGTGTCAGCCGGAACGTCCCTGGTCGAAAAGGTCAGGCGCGGCGGGCCGATCATCTCGCCGGATTTCTTGAAGCTGAAGCGTACCGACATCTGCATGCCCTGGTGCGCGACATCCGGTGGCGGCGGCGACCAGCAGGAGCGCAGCTCGGCGAAGAGATCGCCGATGGTATCGAGATCATGGTCCGGCCGCTTGTATTTGTCCTCGTCTTCCTTGGCGGGAACGGTCTGGATCGTGACCTGCAGGTTCTCGCCATAGGGATAGTCGATCTCGGGAATGCATGGCCCGTGATTGAAGACGCTGCAGAAACTCGGCGTGCATGGCCCATCAGCGAGCACGCTGCAGGGCTCGTGCGAGAAGGGGATCGGATTGATCTGGTTGCGCCGCCGCGCATCGGCATGGCTGATCGCCGCAATGGCGAGCAGCAAAACGCCGACAATGAAAGCAACGCGCCGCAGCATGGGACCGGGCCTCGAAAATGCTGCCGATAAAATGAACGCCCAGGCGGGCAGCATCAAGGCCGCCACCGTTCACAACCGCGCGTTCGCGGGTGGATCACGCCCGCTTCTTCACGTCCTTGACGTTGGAGAAGGTGATGCCTTCGGCACGCTCTTTGGTGTAGCCGAGATAGAACTCGTTCTTGGCCATGAACACGGGATCACCATCGACGTCGTCGGCGATGCCGCTGCCGTTGGCCGCGATGAAGGCTTCCAGCTTCTTCGGGTCAGCGGAGGAAACCCAGCGCGCCAGCGAGAACTCGCTGACCTCGAACTCGACGGGGAGCGAATATTCCGCATCGAGCCGCGCCTTGAGCACGTCGAGCTGGAGCGGGCCGACCACGCCGACCAGCGCCGGCGCGCCGTCGCGCGGACGGAACACCTGCACGACGCCCTCTTCCGACATCTGCTGCAAGGCTTCCTTCAGCTTCTTCGCCTTCATCGCGTCCGTCAGCCGCACCCGGCGAACGATTTCCGGCGCAAAGCTCGGAACGCCGACAAAGGTCAGGTCCTCGCCTTCGGTCAGCGTATCGCCGATCCGCAAGGAGCCGTGGTTGGGAATGCCGACGACGTCGCCGGCAAAGGCTTCGTCGGCGACCGAACGGTCCTGGGCGAAGAAGAACTGCGGGCTGGTCAGCGGCATGCTTTTTCCCGTGCGCACCAGCTTCGCCTTCATGCCGCGGCTGAGCTTGCCGGAGCACAGCCGCGCAAAGGCGATGCGGTCGCGGTGGTTCGGATCCATATTGGCCTGGATCTTGAACACGAAGGCGCTCATGCGCGGCTCGGCCGCCTCGACCTTGCGCAGGTCGGAATCCTGCGCACGCGGCGCAGGTGCGAATTTGCCGAGCCCCTCGAGAAGATCGCCGACGCCGAAATTGCGCAGCGCACTGCCGAAATAGACCGGGGTCAAATGGCCTTCGCGGAATGAGTCCAGCTCGAACGGCTTGCAGGCCTCGCGCACCAGCTCGAGCTCGTCCTTGATCGCGCCGACATCGAGATTGACATTGCGACCGCCGAGCTCGGCGATGTCGATCTGCTGGGCCTGTCCGGTCTTGGCGCCGCCGCCCTCGAGCAGGCGCACGCCGCCATTGACGACGTCATAGGTGCCCATGAAATCGCGGCCGCGGCCGACCGGCCAGGTCATCGGCGTGGTGTCGAGCGCCAGCGTCTTCTCGATCTCGTCCAGGAGATCGAAGGTGTCGCGGCTCTCGCGATCCATCTTGTTGATGAAGGTGATGATGGGAATGTCGCGCAGCCGGCAGACCTCGAACAGCTTGCGCGTCCGCGCCTCGATGCCCTTGGCCGCGTCGATCACCATCACGGCGGAGTCGACCGCCGTCAGCGTCCGATAAGTGTCTTCCGAGAAGTCCTCGTGGCCCGGCGTGTCCAGCAGGTTGAACACGAGGTCCTGGAACTCGAAGGTCATCACCGATGTGACGACCGAGATACCGCGCTCGCGCTCGATCTTCATCCAGTCGGAACGGGTGTTGCGCCGCTCGCCCTTGGCCTTCACCTGCCCCGCGAGGTTGATGGCGCCACCGAACAACAGCAGCTTTTCGGTCAGCGTGGTCTTGCCAGCGTCCGGGTGGGAGATGATCGCGAACGTGCGCCGCCGCGCCACTTCCTGAGAAAGCGGCGATCGGGAAGACGAATCGGCGGTGACGGCGATTTCGGTCATGGCGGCAAGCGTTTGGCAGGGAAAAGGAAGGCAATCAAGGGCGATTGCGGTGTGTTTCCATATAGGAACACACCGGAAAAACACCAGTTTTAGCCCGCAAATGGCGGCCTATCGCAAGAGCGACACCGCCCAATAAGTGAGCGCAGCGACGCTGGCCGCGGCCGGGATCGTGATCACCCAGGCATAGACGATCGAGCTCGCCACGTTCCAGCGCACCGCCGAGGCGCGCCGTGCCGCGCCGACGCCGACGATCGCGCCGGTGATGGTGTGCGTCGTCGACACGGGAACTCCGAGCGCGGTGGCCATAAACAGCGTGATCGCCCCGCCCGTCTCGGCGCAAAATCCCTGCATCGGGGTCAGCTTGGTCAGCCGCAAGCCCATGGTGCGCACGATCCGCCAGCCACCCATCAGCGTGCCCAGCGCCATCGATGCCTGGCAGGCCAGCACCACCCAGAGCGGCACGGAAAACTCCGGCCCGAGCTTACCCTGCGAATACAGCAGTACCGCGATTATTCCCATGGTCTTCTGCGCGTCGTTGCCGCCATGGCCGAGCGAATAGAGCGAGGCGGAGGCAAATTGCAGCACGCGGAAGGCGCGGTCGACCGTGTATGGCGTGGAGCGTACCGATACCCAGGACACGCCGGCTACAAGGAACATGGCGAGCACGAACCCGATCACCGGCGACAGCACGATCGCGGCCAAAGTCTTCGACAGTCCGCTCCAGACTGCGGCGGAAAATCCGGCCTTGGCCATGCCGCCTCCGACCAGGCCGCCAATCAGGGCGTGCGAGCTCGATGAGGGAATGCCGAGCCCCCAGGTGACAAGGTTCCAGACGATCGCGCCGATCAGTGCGGCGAAGATGACCTGGGTATCGATGACCGACGGATCGATGATGCCGGTGCCGATGGTTTGCGCGACGTTGAGGCCGAACACCGTGAAGGCGACGAAATTGAAGAAGGCCGCCCAGAACACCGCATATTGCGGACGCAGCACGCGGGTCGAGACGATGGTCGCGATCGAATTGGCGGCGTCGTGCAACCCATTGAGGAAGTCGAACAGCAGCGCGACCGCGATCAAGGCCGTGAGAAGCGGTAAGCCAAGCGCAGTTTCCACGGTGCTAGACCATCTCGATCATGATCGAGCTGATTTCGTTGGCGACGTCATCGAAGCGGTCCGCGACCTTCTCCAGGTGATCATAGATCTCCGCTCCAACGATGAAATCCATGGCGTTGGCGTCGCGGTGTTTGAGAAACAGCTCGCGCAGGCCAATATCGTGGAGATCGTCGACGCGTCCCTCGAGCTTGGTCAGTTCCTCTGTGATCGCCGAGATCGTCGAGACATTCTGGCCGATCGACTGCAACAGCGGCAGCGCGCGACTGACCAGATCGGAGCACTCGACCAGAAGCGTTCCCATCTCCCGCATCAAAGGCTCGAATTCACGCACCTCAAACAGCAGCACGGCCTTGGCGGTCTGCTGCATCTGGTCGATCGCGTCGTCCATGGAGGTGATCAGGTTCTTGATGTCGCCGCGGTCGAAGGGCGTGATGAAGGTTCGCCTGACCGCGGTCAGCACTTCGCGGGTGATGCCGTCGGCGTCATTCTCGAACTGGTTGACGCGCTGGCAATAGACGGGCGTCTCGTCCCCGCCCTTCAGCATATCCTGCAGCGCGCGGGCGCCTTGCGCGACCACGGCGGCATGGCGGGCAAACAAATCGAAGAACCGCTCTTCCTTAGGGAGAAAGGCGCGAAACCAACGAAACATGAGGCAACCACCGTTTTGGAACAGCCGCGGAGGCGACCTGTCACAAAACTGTCATAGACGGATTTGGCAGGAAAGGCCCGCCTCCCTACACGCCTAATGGACGGTCATCCACCGCTTTGTAAGCGGGAAATTCCCCCGAAAAATCGGCCGCTTACAGCGAGCGCTTGAAGAAATGCGCGATCTCGCCGATCAGGCCGCGGCGGAACAGGAGCACGCAGGAGACGAAGATCACGCCCTGGATCACCGTCACCCATTGGCCGAAGCCGGCCAGATACTGCTGCATGGCGATGATCACGAAGGCGCCGACCACGGGGCCGAACACCGTACCGAGCCCACCGACCAGCGTCATCAGCACGATCTCGCCCGACATGCTCCAATGCACGTCGGTGAGCGAGGCGTTCTGCGCCACGAACACCTTCAGCGCGCCGGCAAGGCCAGCGATGGTGCCCGACAGGATGAAGGCGACCAGCTTGTACTGGTCGGTCTTGTAGCCCAGCGAGATCGCGCGCTGCTCGTTCTCGCGGATCGACTTCAACACCTCGCCGAACGGCGAATTGATGATGCGGAAGATCAGGAGGAAGCCGGCGAGAAAGCCGACCAGCACGACGTAGTAGAGCACGGTCGGTTTCGACAGATCGAGCAAGCCGAGCATCTTGCCCTGCGGGATGCCCTGGATACCGTCCTCGCCATGGGTGAAGGGCGTCTGCAGATAGATGAAGTAGAGCAGCTGCGACAGTGCCAGCGTGATCATCGAGAAATAGATGCCCTGGCGGCGGATCGAGATATAGCCGGTGATGATCGCGAGCGCGAAGGCCGCCGCGGTGCCGACCAGGATACCGAGCAGCGGCTCCAGCCCCCAGACCTTGAGCGCATGCGCGCTGCAATAGCCGGCGGTGCCGAGGAACATCGCGTGTCCAAAGGACAGCAGGCCGCCATAGCCGATCAGGAGGTTGAAGGCACAGGCGACCAGCGCAAAGCACAGCGCCTGCATCACGAAGAACGGATAGATGCCGGTGAAGGGCACGGTTGCAAGCAGCACCGCCATGATCGCGAACACGATCATCTCGTCACGCATCGCGTGCGGGGTCACCGGCAAGGTGTCGTCGGTCAATGCCGTCATGTCAGGTCGCCCTTCCCGTCAATCCAGTCGGCTTCACCAGCAGCACCAGCACCATCAGGACGAAGACCACGGTGTTGGAAGCCTCGGGATAGAAATATTTGGTCAGTCCCTCGATCACGCCGAGCGCAAAGCCGGTGATGATCGAGCCCATGATCGACCCCATGCCGCCGATCACCACCACGGCGAACACGACGATGATGAGATCGGCGCCCATCAGCGGCCGTACCTGGTTGATCGGCGCCGACAGCACGCCCGCGAGCGCCGCCAGGCCGACGCCGAGCCCGTAAGTCAGCGTGATCATGCGCGGCACGTTGATGCCGAAAGCGCGCACCAGGGTCGGGTTTTCGGTGGCGGCGCGCAAATAGGCGCCGAGCCGCGTCTTCTCGATCAGGAACCAGGTGGCAAGACACACGACAAGCGAGAAGATGACGACCCAGCCGCGGTAGACCGGCAGGAACATGAAGCCCAGATTGGTGGCTCCCTTCAGCTCATCGGGAATTGCGTAAGGAAGGCCCGATGAGCCGAAATAATTCTGGAAGACGCCCTGCACGATCAGGGCGATGCCGAATGTGAGCAGGAGGCCATAGAGGTGATCGAGCCCGGACAGCCATTGCAGCATGGTCCGCTCCAGGATCATGCCGAAGATGCCGACGACGATGGGCGCGACGAGCAGCGCCCACCAGTAGCCGAGGCCGGTGAGATCGAGCAGGAAATAGGCGCAGAACGCACCCATCATGTAGAGCGCGCCGTGCGCGAAATTGATGATGTTGAGCATGCCGAAGATAACGGCAAGCCCGAGGCTGAGCAGCGCGTAGAACGAGCCGTTGATCAGTCCCACCAGAAGCTGTGCATAGAGAGCCGCCATCGATCGTTCTCGCGCTCGTTCCTGTGTTTCAACGAGCCGCCGGCGCTTTGTTACGCGCCGGCGGCGTCAGGCATTATTTCTTCAGCAAGGGACAGGTGCTCTTGTCGAGCGGGGTGAAGGCTTCGCTGGCCGGAATGGTCGCGACCAGCTTGTAGTAATCCCACGGCCCCTTGGATTCGGAGGGCTGCTTCACCTCGAACAGATAGGCCGGGTGAATGGTGCGGCCGTTCGGCTCGATCTCGCCCTTGCCGAACAAGGGATCGTCGGTCGGCATTTCCTTCATCTTGGCGACGACCTTGGCGCCGTCGTGTGGATTGCCGCCCAGAGCCTCCAGCGCCTTGAAGTAATGGATCAGGCTCGCATAGACGCCGGCATGCACCATGGTCGGCATCGAGTGGTTCTTCGCCCGCTCCTGGAAGCGCTTGGCAAAGGCGCGGCTGCCGTCATTGAGGTCCCAGTAGTAGGTCTCGGTGAAGTTCAATCCCTTGGCGACGTTGAGGCCGAGCGAATGCACGTCGGTGATGAACAACAACAGCGCCGCGAGCTTCTGGCCGCCCTGGGTGATGCCGAACTCGGCCGCCTGCTTGATCGAGTTGGCGGTGTCGGCGCCCGCATTGGCCAGCCCAATGATCTTGGCCTTGGAAGCCTGCGCCTGCAGCAGGAAGGAGGAGAAGTCCGAGGTCGAGAGCGGCGCCTTGACGCCGCCGAGCACCTTGCCGCCGAGCCCCTGCACCGCCGCGGTCGTGTCGCGCTCCAGCGCCGCGCCGAAGGCGTAGTCGGCGGTGATGAAGAACCAGGTGTCGCCGCCCGACTTGGTCAGCGCCGTGCCGGTGCCGTGCGCCAGCGTGTAAGTGTCGTATGCCCAATGGATCGTATTGGGCGTGCATTGGGCGTTGGTGAGATCGGAAGTGCCGGCGCCGGAATCGAGGAAAACGCCGTTCTTTTCCTTCACGACATTGTTGACCGCGAGTGCGACGCCCGAGTTCGGCACGTCGACGATGACGTCGACCTTGTCGAGGTCGAACCACTGGCGGGCAATGTTGGCGCCGATGTCGGGCTTGTTCTGGTGATCGCCGGCGATGACGTCGATCTTCCAGCCCTTGGCCACAAGACCGGAGTCCTCCACCGCCATCTGGGCGGCGAGCGTCGAGCCGGGCCCGCCGAGATCCGCATAAAGACCCGACTGGTCCGACAGCGAGCCGATCTTGACGACCTTGTCCTGCGCCGACGCCGCGCCTGCGGCGATCAGCGAGAGCGCGGTGCCTAGCAGCAGCGACGCAATTGTCTTCTTCATGGGTGGTTTCCTCTTCTTCTTGTTAAACACCGAGATAAGTATGCAGCTTGTCCATGTTCGCCGAGAGCTCGGAATTGGCAAAGCCGTCAATGATCTTGCCGTGCTCGACGATGTAGTAGCGATCGGCGACCGTCGCGGCGAAGCGGAAATTCTGTTCGACCAGGAGGATGGTGAAGCCCTCGTTCTTCAGCCGCGAAATGGTGTGGCCGATCTGCTGGATGATGACGGGCGCAAGCCCCTCGGTGGGCTCGTCCAGCATCAGGAAATTCGCGCCAGTGCGCAGGATGCGCGCGATCGCCAGCATCTGCTGCTCGCCGCCGGAAAGCTTGGTGCCCTGGCTCTTGAGCCGCTCCTTCAGGTTCGGGAACAGGTCGAAGATCTGATCGAGCGACAGCCCCCCGCCCTGCTTCACCACCGGCGGCAGCATCAGGTTTTCGCGCACGTCGAGGCTTGCGAAGATGCCGCGCTCTTCCGGGCAGAAGGCGACGCCCATCCGCGCGATGCGGTCGGAGGACGCGCGGATGATCTCGGTATTGTTGAAGCGGATCGAGCCCGAGCGCTTGGCGATGATGCCCATGATCGATTTGAGCGTCGTGGTCTTGCCGGCGCCGTTGCGTCCGAGCAGGGTCACGACCTCGCCGGCCTTCACGCCAAAATTGATGCCGTGAAGGATGTGGGACTCGCCATACCAGGCTTCGAGATTCTGGACGTTGAGAACCTCGGCAGCGGCGGGATTGGCGGCGGCCGCCTCAGCCATTTTCAACTCAGGCATGACCGGCCCCCAGATAGGCTTCCTTGACCCGTTCGTCCTTGGAGAGGTCGGCGTAATTGCCCTGCGCCAGCACCTGCCCGCGCGTCAGCACGGTGATGACGTCGGAGAGATTGGCGACCACGCTCAGATTATGTTCGACCATCAGGATGGTGTACTTCACCGAGATGCGCTTGATCAGGGCTGCGATCTTATCGATGTCCTCATGCCCCATGCCGGCCATCGGCTCGTCCAGCAGCATCATCTCCGGATCGAGCGCGAGCGTCGTCGCAATTTCCAGGGCGCGCTTGCGCCCATAGGGCATCTCGACCGCCGGTGTGTTGGCAAACTCGCTCAGCCCCACATCGTTGAGAAGCTCGAGCGCGCGGTTGTTGAAGCGGTTCAGCACCGATTTGGAGCGCCAGAAATCGAAGGAGGAACCGTGCTGCCGCTGCAGCGCGACCCGCACATTTTCCAGCGCGGTAAGGTGCGGGAACACCGCCGATATCTGGAACGAGCGCACGAGGCCCAGGCGCGCGACATCGGCCGGCGCCATCGCGGTGATGTCCTGGCCCTTATATGTGATGGTCCCGGCGGAAGGCTTCAGGAATTTGGTCAGCAGGTTGAAGCACGTGGTTTTTCCGGCCCCGTTCGGACCGATCAACGCGTGAATATGACCACGGCGAACCCTGAGAGCGACATCGCGAACGGCGAAAAACCCCGCGAATTCCTTGGTCAATCCGTGGGTTTCGAGAATGAACTCATCGGTCAAACAAATTTCCCCCTGCCCGCGCGCGTCTTGCGCCGCGGGCTTTTCGTTACCTACCGGCAAGTCCCCGAGGACGTCCCTCAACGCCGTCCGGAACCCGCCGCCTCCGGGCCGGAATATGCCGTCATCGCCCGCCAATAGGCAAGGCGGAAAGCTTAGGCAATCCCCCTCGCGCAAGCCAGCGCATTGGCCGTTAGTCGGAGGCTTTTCAGCAGCCTGTTCACAGGGGCTCACCTGCCCTCTCAGGAGCGGATCGGCCCGCACGGAAAGCCTTCGTTAACGGTGTCCGCGTCGGCGCGCGCGCTTTCATGGAAAATTTTCCTCTGCCGCCGATGGTCTGAGGGTTGGGGAAGCTGGGACGACCATCTTGGAATTCGAGAGCGCCAGACCATCGATCGTCAAATCGATCAAGCAGCGTGATCTCCTGAACACGTGGCTGCGGCTTTATGCCCGCGCGCAGACGATGCCAAGCCTTGCCGAATACGAGCCGGAGCGACTTGGCGACGAGACGCCGGACCTCGTCTTCTACACCGTTGATACCGCGGTGATGCCGCCGCGCCTTACCATCCAGAGCGACGGCACGCGGATGTCGAGCGCCTATGGCCAGACCGGCAAGGGCAAGTTGCTCGATCAATATCTGGGGGCACGCCTCGCGCCGATCGTGATGCCGGTCTACTACGAATGCATCGCGCGCAAGTTGCCCGCCTACACCATTTCCCATATCAACGACATCTACGGCCGCGTCGTCGCCTATGAGCGGCTGCTATTGCCATTTTCGGATCGTGCCGACGTCACCCACATCATCGCCTCACTGAAAACCATCAGCGAAGACGGCGGCTTCGAAATCAAGAATTTGATGCGCGGCCTCGACACACTGCCGACACCGAGGCTCCGCAGCGTGATCGACCGCGATCTGTTCCACCGTGCGCCCGGCCGCATCTCTTCCGGCGACGTCATCGAGTTCAGTTGATCCATGGAATACGCAAGTTCCGATCCTTCGGTGGTCCGATCCATCCGCCAGCGTGTTCTTCTCAACGCCTGGCTGCGCGCATTGCGCCAAGGGGCGCCATTGCCGATGCTGATCGATTTCGACCCTGAGGCGGGCCTCGACGAGATCGCCGACATGATGGGCTTCGATGTCCAGGGCGACGGCGAGGCGGCACGCTTCCTCATCACCCAGGAAGGCGCGCGTCTTTCCGCGACCTACGGCAACGAGCACATCGCGCCCGAACATCGCACCAATCGTTATCTCGACGATGCGATCAGGCCGGACCAATACGCCCGTGTCGTCGATTGCTATCGCGCCTGCGTTGAGCAAAAGCGTCCGACCTACACGATCACGACGATCAAGGATCCCGACGGCAAGGAAGTCTCCTATGAGCGGCTGTTGCTGCCGTTCGGCGGTAACGGCGCGGTCGAGCACATCGTCGGCTCCTACAAGACGATCAGCATCGACGGCGGCTTCCAGATCAGCAACCTCATGGGAGCGCGCCCGACGGCAGCGCCGATGCGGCTCGTCAATGCCGTGATCGACCGCGACGTGCCGCGCCGTCCCGCCGGCGTGCGCGCCTCCGACGACGTGGTGGAAGTCGACTAGCCCTTCACTTCCTTGGCGTAGATATCCGGCTTGAAGCCCACAAGCCGCTTCTTGCCGAGGTCGAGCACCGGGCGCTTGATCATCGAGGGCTGCTCGGCCATCAGGGCCAGTGCCTTCTTCTCGTTCAGCCCTTCCTTGTCGGCGTCCGGCAGTTTGCGGAAAGTCGTGCCGGCACGGTTGAGCAGCGCCTCCCAGCCGAGCTCGTCGCTCCAGGCCCTGAGCCGGTCCTTGCCGATGCCTTCGCTTTTGTAGTCATGAAAATCATATTTCACGCCATGGCCGTCGAGCCAGGCGCGCGCCTTCTTCATGGTGTCGCAGTTCTTGATGCCGTAGATGGTGATGGTCATTCGCTATTCTCGCTCGCGTGCGGCGTCCATCATACACGCAACGGCCAATGCGCAAGATGCCGATGGCCATTCATGCTGTGGATGAGGACCAGGCTTCGGACAGTCCAGCCGATTGGACCGAACGGTTGTTCTTCCACTGTGCGGTCGTCAAAGAGCAACGTGATATGCGGCGTGAAATCGCGGCGCCCCAGATGTCGCAAGCCATCCCGGCGCGCGAATGCCGCGGCGAGCGCCCGTCGGAATACTTTCAACCGCTTCAGGCCGTCGCTGCCAGCCAGCACGAACGGACGCTTCCTGGCTGACCGAGAAAGCTCATGGAGCGGTCGAAAGAAATCTCAAAGGGCTCGGCCCGCACTTCGCCGATCGCCTCACATGCCTTCTCGATTAGTTGTTCCGGCAGACCGCCGAGCGAAAACAGTGTCACGTGCAGCCGATCGGACGCGGTCAATTAACCGCGAAAAGCGTGGGCGGCCTTCATTACCGCCGCCATTCGGTGATCTGCACGGAGGTCTCCACATCGGGAAGGATCGCAACAAACAACTGGCCGGCGTGGCTACTTGCACTCAACGTCATCCTGAAAGAGAACAAATCACGAACATGCCGTAGTTGTAAAGCGCTAATTTCGCACCCAAGCGAGAATCTGGGTCGAGCAAGCTTTGCGCTGTGCCAAAGTCCGCGACTCGCTAAGCGCTACTACCGTCCGTGGAACAACACGAAAGAGACGAAATCATTGGCGTCGTGGCTGATGATGCAGCCCCAGAGTGAGCACGTTAGTTTGAACAGAATGCCCATGACGAAACTGAAGGCGAAGATATTTGCTGCGAGCGGCCAGCAGAACAGGTGCAGCGTGAGCCAACCGGGCAGATGGACGCCGACAAAGAGCAGCGACGCCAGAAGATTGGCGAGCCAGAAATTCATCCGCGTCGCGAGCTTCTGCAGGATATAGCCGCGAAACGGGATTTCTTCGAAGAAGCCGACGCCGATGGACGTGCCAAGTAGGCTGTTCCAGGTGAGATACGGCGCTGTCGGCCAGCCGAAACGCATCCACGAAGCGGCGAACAGCAGGATGGCAAGCGCGACGCCAACCAGCACGCCGCGCGGCCAATGCTCGACCAACCCCAATGCTCTCAGCGGCGGTACGCGGTCGTTCGGCGCGAGTATCAAAAGCACGGGCGCCAGCCAGATCAACAGACGTACGCCAATGCCGGCTGCGGCCTGCGCAAGACTATCCTCGCCAAGGCCGGCCACGAGCGGGTACAGCCACAGCACATAGGCCGTCCAGGCCCCGAAGAACCCAACCAGATACAGCGCAAAGGCGCCTCCGGCAGGTCGGACCTGCGATGACGGCACGCGTGAGCCATGCCGCTCAGGCCGCGCCCGGCTCCAGCGCTTCGCCGAGCTGGATCGGATGCGCCATGGTCTTGTGCAGCGCGTCCTTGTCGAGCTCGCCTTCGGAGAGGCTGATGACGACGCAGGCGACGCCGTTGCCGATGAGGTTGGTCAGCGCACGGCATTCGCTCATGAACTTGTCGATGCCGACCAGGATCGCGATCGACTGGATCGGAATGTCGGGCACGATCGCAAGCGTGGCGGCGAGCGTGATGAAGCCGGCGCCGGTCACGCCCGAGGCGCCCTTGGAGGTGATGATGGCAATGCCGAGAATGCCCAATTCCTGCCAGATGGTGAGATGCGTATTGGTGGCCTGCGCCAGGAACAGCGTCGCCAGCGTCATGTAGATGTTGGTGCCGTCGAGGTTGAAGCTGTAGCCGGTCGGGACGACGAGGCCTACCACCGGCCGCGAGCAGCCGAGGTGCTCCATCTTCTGCATCAGCTGTGGCAGCACGGTCTCCGACGACGACGTGCCGAGCACGATCAGGAGCTCATCCTTGATATAAGCGATGAAGCGGATGATGGAGAAACCGGCGAAGCGCGCGATCGAACCCAGCACGAAAAGGACGAACAGGACGCTCGTGAGATAGAACGTGCCGATCAGCGCAAGGAGATTGGCAAGCGAGCCCAGGCCATAGGCGCCGACGGTGAACGCCATGGCGCCGAACGCACCGATCGGCGCCACGCGCACGATCATCCGAATAATGCCGAAAAACATCTTTGCCGCCTGGTCCACGGCGTGGGCGATCGGCTCGCCGGCCTTGCCCATGAGGGCGACGGCAAAGCCGGACAGGATCGAGACCAGCAGCACCTGCAACAGGTCGCCGCGGGCGAGCGCACCGAAATAGCTGTCGGGAATGATCCCCATCAGATGCGCGACGATGCCGTCTTCCTTGGCCTTGGTGACGTAGGTCGCCACCGATTTCGGATCGATGGTGGACGGATCGATGTTGAAGCCCGACCCCGGCTTGAGCAGCTCGCCGACCAGCAGACCGACGGCGAGCGCGATGGTGGAGACGACCTCGAAATAGACCAGCGTCTTCAGGCCGACCCGACCAACGCGTTTCAGGTCGCCCATCGAGGAGATACCGTGCACGACCGTGCAGAAGATCACCGGCGCGATCATCATCTTGATCAGCGCGATGAAGCCGTCGCCGAGCGGTTTCAGCTCCTTGCCGAGATCGGGATTGAAATATCCCACCAGCACGCCGACAAAGATCGCGATCAGGACCTGGATATAGAGAATCTTGTACCAGGCCTGGTGGTGATGGACGGCGGGAGCTGCGGATTCGGTTGGCATGAGACACTCGCGGGGACGAAGGGGCAAGGAAGGGGCAAGGATTGCCATCATGTGATAGCGCAGCGCCGCCGACAATCAAAATCCGCCGCTTCTCCCGGACGACGCTTGCCGCGCTGCATCAAGCCGCGGTGACGGGCTTTGATATGACGGTCGGCAGCCGAAAGGTTATATCTTAAGAAACGGCCGCAGCCGCTCCATCAGCGCGTCCGGGTTCTCCTCGGCGATCCAGTGGCCCGTCCGCGGCACGCGGAACTCGCCGACGTTTTCGGCCACCTCACGCATCATTTCGCCCATCAGCGGACCGATCGTGCTGACGGCGCCGCCGACCGCGAGCACCGGGATCGTGAGCTTTCCGGCCCGCTTGAGCGTCGCGCGATTGTCCTCGCTGTCGCGATCGAAGGCGCGATAGAGCTCGAAGCCGGCGCGCATGGCGCCCGGCGCCGAATAGGCGGACGCATAGAGGTCGAGCTCGGCATCGTCGACGGCTGAGGGATCGAAGAAGCGCGGCTGGAAGAATGCCTGCAGATATTGACGCTCGCGCCCCACCACCAGCATCTCCGGCACGTCGCGCACGCCGTGAAATGCAAAATGCCACACCCTGGGATCGGCGCGCAGCCGGTGTTTGTGTTGTCACGGGAATTCCGCCGCTTACGGCCGCTTCGGGATATTCAGCCCGCGCTGCACGGCGGGGCGCGCCAGGCCGCGATCGAGCCATGCCGGCACCTGCTTCAGCTCGTCGAAGGCGACAAGCTCGCGCGCTTCATAGAAGCCGATGATGTTGCGCACCCAGCCGAACATGGAGATATCGGCGATGGTGTACTCATCATCCATGAACCATTGCCGGCCGGCGAGATGGGTTTCCATCACGCCGAGCAGACGCTTGGCTTCATTGACGTAGCGCTGCAACGGCCGCTTGTCCTCGTAATCCTTGCCGGCGAATTTGTTGAAGAAGCCGACCTGTCCGAACATCGGGCCGATGCCGCCCATCTGGAAATGCAGCCATTGAAGGGTCTGCCAGCGCCGTGCCGGGTCTGTCGGCAACAGCTTGCCGGTCTTCTCCGCGAGATATTGCAGGATCGCGCCGGACTCGAACAGGGGCAGCGGCTTGCCGCCGGGACCATCGGGATCGAGGATCGCCGGGATCTTGCCGTTCGGATTGAGCGAGAGAAACTCCGGTGTCTTCTGGTCGTCCTTGCCAAAGTCGACGAGATGAACCTCGTAGGGCAAGCCTATCTCTTCCAGCATGATCGACACCTTCACGCCATTCGGCGTCGGCAACGAATAGAGCTGCAGGAGGTCGGGATGTTTCGCGGGCCAGCGTTTGGTGATGGGAAATGACGAGAGATCGGGCATGGCGGCTCGGTTCAGGATGAGTGGCGCGGCTAATGTATAGCCCGCCGCCGGCGTCGCAAGGCGGCGCCGACGTCCCGCGCCACCGATCCCGCTCAGCGGAAGGACACGAACTCGACCCAGTTCGGCTGCTTGCCGACGGAAACGGATTGCAGCTGCTTGAGCGCGCCGCTCGCGGGATCGATTGCATAGACGCTCATGGCATTCGACAATTCGCCGACCGCAATCAGCACATGGCCGGATGGATCGATCGCAAAGCCGCGCGGCTGCTTCTCCGTGGGAACGGCACCGAGCGGGGTGAGATGGCCGCTGTCGGGATCGACTTTGAAGGCGCTGATCGTGCTCGAATTCCGCTCCGAGGCGTAGAGGAAGCGCCCATCCGGCGTCAGATGGATGTCCGCCGCCCAGGGCTTGACGGTGCTTCCTTCCGGCAGCGCACTCGCCTGCTCGATCTGTTGCCATGTGCCGTGCGCAGCATCGTAGGAAAACACCAGAAGCGCTGCGCTCAGCTCATTGACGAGATAGACGAACTTGCCGTTCGGATGAAACACGAAGTGCCGCGGCCCGTTCTTCTCAGCGACCTTGATTGCTGCCGGATCATTCGGCGTCAGCGCTCCCGTCACAGCGTCCAAGCGGAAGCTCAGGATCTGGTCCGATCCGAGATTGGTCGCGAAGACGAAGCGGTTGTCCGGCGACGGCAGGAAGGCATGGGCATTGAGCCCGGTCGGGATCACCTGCTTCGGCTCGCCGACAATTCCATCCGCGCCAATCGGATTGATCGCGACCTTGTTGCCGCCATAGGAGGCGCTGAACAGGAATTTTCCAGCACGGTCGCTGGCGATGTTGGCCATGCTGTCGGCGAGCGGGCCGCGCCCGCGAAAGGTGAGACGGCCGCTTGCCGCATCGATCGCAAAGCTGAGAACCGTGTAAGGTTGGGATCGCACGCCGGCGAACAGAAATTGGTGGTCGGGGCTGACAGCAAGCGGCGTCGAGGAGCCCGGCTTTTCAATGCCGGGGAACGGCACCGTTTCCACCGCCTTGACCGCGCCGCTCGATGGCTCGACATGGAAGACGCTGATGTCGTTGCTGGCGGCGTTGGCGATATAGGCAAAGGTGTCGGCGGATGCGTCGCGCGGCGACAGCGCAGCGATAACAGCGGCAGATGCAATGGCGAAAAGCGATTTGGACATCCTGTTCCTCCCGTTGAACGCCGCTTTGCCGCGGACGCAATTGGAGGGGATGGTAGGAAGCCGCTTATCCCCTGACCATCCCGTTGTCGGCATCGATCGATGCCATCGGCGCATCGATCGGCGTGTGCCGGCCGTGGTTTCACAACAGGAAATTCGCCCGGACACGGCAGCGTGCCCGGGCGTTTTTTGCGTCCAATCTAGATCGCTGCGGCCGCTCCGGCGGCAGGCGTCTGCGCCGCGCGTTGCGCACGCAGCAGGAGATAGAACGATGCGATGTGCGTGATCATCAGGATTGGCACATAGATGATCGGGATCACATACATGCCGCCGAACTCGCCCGCGACCGCCGGAAGCCCGGCCATGGTCGCATCGTAATAGTCGATGAGGAGATCGCCGATACCGACGAGATTGTAGGCGACGACCAATGCCCAGAACAACGGACGCGTCCGGATAAGGGCTAGCGCCAGCAGCGCGAGCACGCCGGTGGCGAAATCGCCATAGGCGGCGACCGTCGCGAAATCTTGCGGCAGGTCGGGGCTGACGACGCCGGGAACGATGAAGACCAGCCCGAAGAAGCGGAAGCTGTGCAGCGTGGCGATCGCGCGCTGCGCCTCGATGTGGTCCATCGATTTGAGCCTCGGCCAGATGTACACGCCGAAGCACATGAGCCAGGCGACATAGCCGAGGACGAGATGGATGCGAAAGATGGTTTCGACCGACATGTGATCTCTCCCGTTACGGCTTGATCGCCGCGGCTTCGAACACCGCGGTCAGGATACCGATGCGATCTTCCATCAGATTGCGCGCGAGGTTGCCCGAGAGCTGCGCGAAATCCGGCCCCATCACGACGCCGAGATTGGGTGACGGCGGCGGCCCGGAAGCGCGCACCTGCGCAAACCAGGCTTTCGCCATCTCGCTGTCGTCCTGCCACACCAAAGTGCGGAAACCAGCCGGCTCGACCGCCTTGCGTGTGGCTGCGGCCGTGGACAGAAAGCTCGTGGCCGGCGTCCGCGCCCATGGCACGGGATAATGCGGCTCGCCGCTTTTCAGCACGACGTCATAGGTCGCAAACTTGCCGCCTACCTTCAGCACGCGCCGGATCTCGCGATAGAGCGTCACGCGATCGACGATGTTCATCGCCACATGCTGCAGCAGTACCGCATCGAAGCGGCCGTCGTCGAACGGAAGCTCGAGCGCGCTGCCGGCCTGGAACGACACCTGCCCGCTTTGCCCCGTGCGATCGGTCAGGTAGCGCGCGGCGTCGACGAAGGGCTCGCTGAGGTCGACCCCGGTAACGCGGCAGCCGTTGCTCGCGGCTAGCGCCCGCGCCGGTCCGCCGACACCCGAGCCGACATCCAGCACCGACATATCAGCCGTGATGCCCGCCAACGTCGCCAGATCCGCGGTGGCGGCGAGGCCACGGGTGTGAAACTGGTCGAGGCCCGCCAATTGCTGCGGGGTCAACCTAACGTCCTCCGGCCCAAATACCGCCAGCGCCGTCTTGAGCCGTTCGGTCAGTCCGGTCGCACGATAATGGTCGCGCACGCCATCAAGCTCGTCTTTCATGACAAAACTCCATTGGGATTACCTGTAATTCAGCTAGGACGGCTTCTCGCGAGTGACTATTGGCGATAATCTCTACGGGGTATGAAGCAGAACTTCACAGTCCGCCAGGGCGCCCTCGATGGGGTGGAGGCGTTCCTCAGCGTCGCCCAGCATAAGAGTTTTCGTCGCGCGGCGGCCGAGCTCGGGGTAACGCCGTCGGCGATCAGCCAGGCGGTGCGCACGCTGGAGGAGCGAGTCGGCGCCGCGCTGTTCACGCGCACCACCCGCAGCGTCGGCCTGACCGAAGCCGGCGAGCGCTTTCTGGCCCGCGCCAAACCTGCGTTCGAGGAGTTGGTGTCGGCGGGCGAAGTCGCGCGCGAGCTCGGACGGCGGCCCTCCGGGCTGCTCCGCCTCGCCGTGCCCCGCGCGGTCGTGCCCATCCTGCTGGAGCAGCTGATCGCATCGTTCTGCGAGGCCTATCCCGACATCGAACTGGAAATCGCCGCCAGTGCGCAGCTCGTCGACCTCGCCGCCGAAGGTTTTGACGCCGGCATCCGGCTCGGCCAGTTCATCGCCGCCGATATGGTCGCGGTGCGGCTGTCGCCACCGTTCCGCTTTATCGTCGTCGCAAGCCCCGCCTACCTCGACCGCCACGGCCGGCCCGAGCGGCCGGAGGATCTGCGCCATCACGCCTGCATCAGGCTGCGCCGATCCGGCGGTGCGCTGGCGCTGTGGCAGTTCGAGGACAATGCCCGCACGCTCGAGGTCGCCGTATCGGGGCCGCTGATCGCACATGACTTTCCGACCATCCTCGGCGCGGCACTCGAAGGCGTCGGCCTCGCCCAGGTGCCCGAGCCGATCGCAAGCGAAGCGATCGCAGCCGGCAAGCTCGTGCATATGCTCGAGCCCTACGCGCCGATGACGCCGGGCATGTTTCTCTATCATCCGGGCAAACGACAGATGATGCCGAAGCTGCGCGCGTTCATTGACCACGTGAAGAAGCGGTCGGAGGTGGCGGATAGGTCATGATCTCTACGCGTGCGGGTGATGAGCTCGGCGCTTCCAGTCACATCTCGGCGAGCGCTTACGCGGTTTGGCTGACGTTCATGTAGGCTGGTGCAGGATCGGCTGGGGACGATGCCGCACCAGGAGTTGAGACATGACCTCCCTCAGCCGGCGAGGCGCGATCAAGCTCGCCTCTCTTCTGGCAGCCGCACCGATCCTGATGCGAACAGGCCGAGCCCGAGCGGCTGCGGAACCCGGGCTGGTCGTGCTCGACATGGCCAATTTCGGTGGGGCCGGCATCGATGCGGATACCGCCTTTGCGAAAGCGAGCGCGACGATCGAGAAGGCCGCCGCCGATGCCCGCAAGGGCGGCGAACCGGTCCGGATCGTGCTCAATCTCGAAAAGGGCGCTGTCTACCGGATCAAGCGCCCCCTCGCCTTCAAGCAGGTCTCGGGCTTCGAGCTCAACGGCAATGGCGCGCAGCTGATCAATACGACGCGCCGCCAGACGCTGCAGATATCAGCCTCGAAACGCGTCACCATCCGCGACCTCACCATTGACTACGATCCCCTGCCCTTTACGCAAGGCACCATCGCCGCCTTCGACAAGACCGCGACACAGATCACCGTCAAGGTCGATCCCTTCTATCCCGACGACGCGCCGTTCCTTGCCTCCATCACCGACGGCTTTTTCAAGGTGATGGACCGCGCGACCAAGGCGCTGAAAGCAGGCGCGCGCGATTTTCTCACGCCTGCGAAAGTCGAGAAAATCTCGGAAGGATTGATCAGGGTGCATCTGCGCTGGGGCGCCAATGATTGCTTTCCCAGCCAGTTGCCGGTCGCGGTCGGCGACGTCGTCGTGATCGCAAACGGCAGCGCACATGCGATCGTGGTCGATGGCAGCACGGCGACGAGCTTCATCGATGTCAAGCTGTTCGCTTCGCCGGGCATGGGGCTGCTGGAGAATGGTGGCACCGGCTCGATGATGCTGCAAAAGGTCTCGATCGTGCCCGGGCCACGGCCGAAGGGCGCCACTACCGATCGCCTGGTGTCGACCAATTCGGACGGCTCGCATTTCATCACGGTCGAGCGCGGCCCGACCATGGAGGACTGCACCTTCGCCAATACCTCCGACGACGCGGTAAACGTGCACGGCTTCTATTATTACGTTATCGACAAGACAGGCCCGCAGCACTACCGCCTCACTCCGAAATGGGATATCGGGCTTGCCGCAGGCGACGAGATCGAAACCTGCGATCACCAGACCTTCCGCTCGCTGGGCCGGACAAAGATCGCGCAGCTCAGCAAGCGGCATGCACCCGAGCTGAAGGCGAAGATTGCCGCCATCGGGAAGAACAGGAGCCCGACCACCCAACCCGACCTCATCTATGAGGTCGTGCTGCAGCAGGACCTTCCGCTGAAGGCTGGCGATGCCGTCACCTCGCTGAGTCGGATCGGCGCCGGCACCACGATCCGCCGCTCCAGCTTCCACGCCTGCGGCCGCGTCCTGATGAAAGCGCCGAACACAACTGTCGAGGACTGCCAGTTCGCCTATTCATCCTCGAACGCCCTGCAGGCGGGCAGCGACATCGGCTTCTGGTCGGAATCCGGATTTGCCGAGAATCTCGTGTTCAGGAACAACCGCTTCACGCACTGCATCACCGGCGCCAACGCGCTGACCACAGGAAGTGGTGCACTCGGCACGATCTATGTCGGCATGGTGGCACCCGATAGCGTCAAAGGCTTTGCCAACAATTTCCAGAACCGTAACGTCACGATCGAGGGCAATCATATCGACGATTCCTACGGGTACGGAATTTTCGTGAGTAATGCCGACGGCGTGAAGATCAGCGGCAATGTCATTGGCCAGAGCTTCCTGCGCGGCGCGTTCGATGCCGGCAAGCTCTACGGCATCAAGCCGGACAGCGCGATCTATGTCGGCCGTTCGCACAATGTGACGATTGCCGACAACAGCGTGGCGCATGGCAAGATCGCCAAGACCGCCGTCGCCGTCGACGCTACCTGCGACAAGCCCACCACGCACATCGGCAACAACCGCCTGACCTGAGGAAGCACGCCGCGGACCAGGCGGCGCTCCCGGTATTCCCTCACATCTGGAAAAGCATCTCGAAGCCGCCGAAGATCAGCCGTTTGCCGTCAAAGGGCATATCGCGATTTATGCGCGGATCGGCCATCACCTTTGCCATCACGGCGTCGCGGTCGGCACGCGAGCGGTAGACGATCCAGGAGAAGATCACGGTCTCGTCATCCTTGGCCTGGACGGCGCGTGGGAACGAGGTGAGCTCGCCGTAAGGCACGTCGTCGCCAACGCATTCGACAAAGGAAAGCGCGCCATGCTCCATCCAGACCTCGCCGGCCTTCTGCGCATGGGCCTTGTAGGCATCAACCTTGTCCTTGGCGACCGGGATCACAAAACCATCGACATACGGCACGGGAACCTCCCTGGGAATGAATGCGTGCGTCCCAAGGACGACCGATCAGGCGGAAGTCCGACATCGGCTTTGCAAAAAAGTGCGACCAATTGGTTCAAGCGGCGCCTACGACATCGTAGGCAAGGCGCTTGAACTCGAAGAAGAACGGATTCCAGAACGCCATCTCGCGCTGAGCCATCAGGACGCCGGCCGTATTGGCCTGCGGACAAATCCACCAATGCGTACCGGCCACGCCGCCCCACTGGAGTTCGCCGGCGGAATTCGGCGGATCGAACGGCATCGGCGCGAAGGTGACGGCACCGCCGAGTCCAAAACCCTTGCCGGGAATCGGACCGAGCGTCGCGAAACGAATGGTTTGCCCTTCGGGAAGCTGGTTCGTCATCATTTGCTTAATCGTATCGGGCTTCAGCAGCGTATCGGATCCTGGGAGCAGCGCGCGCACGAGCGCGAGCATGTCGGGCATGGTGGTGACGAGACCGCCACCGCCCGACAGCCGCGGAAATGGCCTTCGATAGGCTTGCGGATAAGGTTTGTCGTCGTTGCGGAACAGGCCCGGCTTCATGGGATCGAGCACGTCGGCGCCGCGATAATAAGCCACCAGCCTGCCCTGCTCGCTTTCCGGTACGAAAAAGCCAGTGTCCTTCATACCAAGCGGCTCGTAGATGTGCGTCTTGAAGAACGCATCGAGCGTCTCGCCGGAGACGACTTCCACGACACGGCCGAGCACGTCGGTGGCGACCGAATATTCCCAGGATGTGCCCGGATGATAGGAAAGCGGCAGGTCCGCGAGCTTGTCGATGAGATCGGACAGCGGCGTCAGCGGATTGAGCACACGCGCTTCATTATAGGCCTTGAAGATGAGCGAACCCGGATCGAAAAGCCCATAGGAGAGACCGGACGTGTGGGTCAGAAGCTGACGGATGGTGATCGAGCTTCGCGCAGGTTCGACATCGGCGAGATCAGCCGCACCGGCTTTCAACACCTGCCGGTTACCGAGCTGCGGCAAAAAATTCTCAACGTCATCATCGAGGCCGACGCGGCCCTGCTGCATGAGCAGCATGATTGCGCAGGTGACGAATATCTTGGTGTTGGAAAAAGCTCGAAAGATGTGGTCGGGCCGGAGCACGGTGCCGGCCTCGCGGTCCGCCCAGCCGACACATTGCTGATCGACGAGACCACGTCCGCGCAAAACAGTCCAGGACACGCCCGCCAGGATGTCCTGGTCCACATAGCGCTGCACCGCAGCGCGCACGTCAGCAAAATTACGAGCCTTGGCGTCCATATCCCCCTCCAGCTAGATAAGGGATATAGCCACAATTTGCGGCTTGAACAGCCCGGCTCTTGTTACGCCACCTTCAGACAGAGCTCCGTGCCGCCCTTGAGCGGCAGCGTGATCGAAAGGAAGCCGTTCCTGGGGTCGCGGATGTATTCCAGGAAATCCGGTTCGGCGTTGTCGTTCATGACATAGCCGCCGCTACGCAATTGAGGTGCGGTGATCTCGATCACCTCGCGCGCCAGCGAAGGGCCGTGATCGCGCGGCCAGCCGTCGATCAGGATGAAATCGACGGGACCGCCGAGGTCGCGGAGCGTCTGCCGCGCATCGCCCTCGCGGATTTCGGCATAATCGGCAAGCCCCGCATCGGTGAGATTGCGCTTTGCAGTGGCCACCTTGGCCGGCACGATTTCGGAGCCGATCACGGTGCCGCCGCCATTGTCGCGCATGGCGGCAGCGAAATAGAGTGTCGACATGCCGACCGAGGTCGCAAATTCTGCAACCCGTGTGGCGCGGGCGCCGCGGCAGAGCAGATAGATCAACTCGCCCTGATCGGGAGTAATCGAAAAGCCCTGCTCGGCATAGTCGTGGGGATCGCGGCTGGCACTCCGATTGCCGCGAGGGCCGCCTCCGCCCGGACGGCACGCCGCCTGCATCCGTTCGATAACGGCATTGATGCGCGGGTCCTGAATCGGGCCATGGGGATATTGGTTCGACATACTGTCTGCCTTGGATTGGGAGCCGGCGTCAGGGCTGCAGGATTTCAGCGGCGGCGCGTTCCAGGATTTTGGCGATGCGGCGCGCCTCAGCGACGTCGCAGCCCTGTTTGCTCCGCAGCGCGCGCTTGAGGGCGTGCCGGGCGCGATGCAGCTCGTCGGAGGCATCGCCGTCGAGATCGCTGACGCCGGCAAAGGCCTCGCGCACATCGTCCATGCGGCGCCCGACCCGCGACAGCGCATCCAGGATCGCATCCGCCGCGGCGCGGTTCTCGGCGAGATGCGCCGTTCCCTGCTGGGTGACGCTGTAGAGTTTCCGCGTCGCGTCCTGCTCGACGCGCGCGTGTCCGATCTCCTCGAGGAAGGTCAGCGCGGGATAGATCACGCCGGGACTCGGGCTGTAGAAGCCGTTCGAGCGCTCTTCGATGTTCTTGATCAACTCGTAGCCGTGCGCCGGACGCTCCGCGAGCAGCGCCAGGATCACCAGTTGCAAATCCTGTGATCCCAGCCGCCGGGAACCGGGGAAATCCCCGCCCGCGCCGCGCCCGAAAAAGCCGTGACCGCCACGGCCGAAGCGATGCCGCGCGCCATGCCGGCCCATGGCGAACAGCTTGAAGTGGAAGTTGTGGTCGTGGTGATGCCTGTGGCCCATGTTGTTCTCTTTTTGTTTGTAAAATATATCTTACGATATATCTGAGAGTATCGGACCTGCAAGCCACGAGTTCGTGATCGGTCCCTTCCAAATCGCGGTCGCCGGGGAAAAGCTCGTGCCTGCCATCAATGGCCTATCCGACGGTTTGCCCGACGGGCAGGCGCGCCGAAATTCTGTCCAGCCCCTAAAAACACTTCGCTTTTCCCGAAGATGCAATCGCATGGTGCGCGCGTCCCGAGCCCGCCAAGCGGGGGCGTATCGCGATCATCGGGACGCGTCTCTCCCCGTCCACGGATATGCAACGGTTGGTAGAAGTACAGACTCCAGCCGCGCACTCCGGCCTTATGCGAAAGTGCATAGGCCTCTGCGGTGAAAACGAGAACACACTTAACCGTTTCGCAATAGGAGGCCCACAAAGTCCTGAAAGGACCGAAATCCCAAAGAACTGCAGGTTGAAATGCTGAACAAGCTCACCATCGGCAAGAAGCTCCTCCTGATCGTAGCGGTGTTCTCGACCGTGCTGGTCGGCATGACGACCTACCTCCTGATGGATATGCGCGCGGGCATGTACGAGGACCGCAAGGGTAAGTTGCGCGCTCTGGTTGAGGCGGCGGTCAACACCGTCAACCGTTACGGCGACCTGGCGGCTGCCGGCAAGATGCCGGTGGAGGAAGCCCAGAAGACCGCGCTCGCGATCCTCCAGAGCATGAATTTCGAGGGGAAGAACTACTTCCTGGTGTTCGATCGCAGCGGCATCCTCAAGATGCATCCGACGCGCGCGGGCGACATCGGCCACAACATGCTCGATCCGAAGGAGCCGACCAGCGACAATTATATCGGCTATCTGAAGGCCGCCACCACGAACGCGCCGCTGGAAGGATTCAACGTGGTCATTGGACGGCGTCCAGGCTCGACCGTCAACGATGTGCCGAAATTGTTCCTGAGCGCGTTCGACAAGCACTGGGACTGGGTGGTCGCGACCGGCCTCTTCATCGACGATCTCAATGCTTTGTTTTTCTCGCGCGCGATCTGGGCTGCCAGCGCCGTGTTCGCCGGCCTGGTGCTGAGCCTGATCCTGACCTTGATGCTCGGCCGCTCCATCACCCGTCCGCTGAACCGGACGGTGAATGCGCTGGAGGAGCTCGGTGCCGGCCGCTTCGACGCCGACGTGCCTGATGACAAGAGCCAGACCGAGATCGGGCGGCTGAGCCGCGCCTTCCTGCAATTCCGCGACAAGATGAAGGAAACCGAGGCACTGCGCGCGCGACAGCTCGATGCGGAAGGCCAGGTCGAAATCGACCGGCGCAACACCATGACGCGTGTCGCCGACGAGTTCGACGCCGCGGTAGGCTCGGTGGTCGAATCCCTGTTCGCCGAGGTCAAGCGCACGGCCGATACCGTCGCCCAGCTCTCGAAGAGCGCGCAGGCGTCCGCCGCCGGAACCGAGCGCGTCGATGGCGCCGCTTCTTCCGTCTCCGAGAACATCCAGACGGTCGCGGCGGCTGCCCAGGAATTGTCGGCATCCATCAACGAGATCGGGCGCCAGATCCACATGACGCGCGACATCGCACAACAGACGCGGAACATCTCGACCCAGACCGAGGCGCGCGTCGCAGCACTCTCGGACAGCGTCGAGGCGATCGGCTCGATCATCGAGATCATCAATTCCATCGCCGAGCAGACCAACCTGCTGGCGCTGAACGCAACGATCGAGGCGGCCCGCGCGGGCGATGCCGGCCGCGGCTTCTCGGTGGTCGCCTCCGAGGTCAAGGCGCTGGCGAGCCAGACCACCAAGGCGACCGAAGACATCCGCAAGAACATCGAGGCGGTGCGCAATGCGACGCTCGCGGCCGTCGACGCGGTGCGCGAGATTTCGAAGTCGATCAACGGGCTCGACGAGTCCGCCGGCACGATTGCCGCCGCCGTCGAGGAGCAGAATGCGGCGACGTCGGAAATCAGCCGCAACACCACGCTCACCGCCGAGCAGACCCGCTCGATCACGCAAGCGATCACCGAGGTCTCGAAGTCGGTCAGCGGCACCGATCAGGCCGCGCGCCAGGTCGAGGAATATTCCAGCCTGATGCGCGGCCGGTTCGAGGAGATGCGACGTGAGGTGCAGGCCTTCGTCTCCCGGATTCGCGCGGCCTGAGGCGACGCAAGCCTAGCCGTCATGCTCGATGCTGACGATCACGGCGGCATTGGCGATCAGGATGGAATCGCCGCCCTGCTCGGCCGGAATTTCCAGCCCGCCCTTGACCGCATTCACGGTCACGGTGCCGTAAGGCAATTCCTTGGCGACCGCCGCCGTATCGACGGCCTCAGGATTGGGCACTGCGATCATGACGTCGACGAACATGTCATGCGGCGTCTTACCGAACAGCCGGACAAAGCTCAGGCTCGAATGCCTGATCGCGTCGGAAACCGCGCGCTTGGCGGCCTTGGTGGCGTCCTTGCCATGGACGTCGACGCCCATGCCCATTTCAGTGATGCAGCGTCTGCGTGCCATCGAAATTCCCGTCAGTTATTGGAGTGAAGAGTTCACAACGGCGACGCGTCACTCGGCGGCTTGCCGCGCAGGGACACCCTGCTCGATGTCGAATTGCAGGATGTCGTTGAAACGGTTGAAGGCGCCGCAGAGCGCGATGCGCCAGGTCAGCTCGACGATCTGGGCTTCGGAAAAATGCTCGCGGAGGCGCGCAAAGATCTCATCGCGCGTGCGATTCCAGTTGCTGGTCACCGCAATCGCATATTCGACGACGAGCTTGTCGACGGCATCGAGCTCGGGATGGTCCTTGTAGTCGAGCAGGCGCTCGGCGCCCTCTTCCGAGACACCCTGGATCGCCAGCTTCGGTGCGTGATGCGCGACACAATACTCGCACTTGTTCAGCAATGAGGCGGTGACGAGCCCAAGCTCGAGATAACGCTTCGACAGCACCGCCTCGTCGGCGAGATCGACCAGCATGGACCACATATGCTTGAAGATCGGCGGCCGGTGCGCCATCACGCCGGCCTGGTTCTCGAAGGCGCCATAGGTCGTCATCTTATCCCAGAGCGGCTTCAGCTCGGCCGGCAGATCATCTTTGGTCTTGATGGAAACACGCGACATCAGCTTACCTTGGCGAGAGATGGGTTGGCAGAGACTGCCATACCCCGGCCCTGTTGCAAGCGGAACGGACGCGCATCTCCTATGCTGGCACTGGCGCAACCTGGGCCTCCGGCTTCGAATCGTTCTTGGGAAACGGCCTGAACGTCAGCGCGATCGCAAATGCGCCAAGGCCGAAGGCCCACGAGCCGATATAGAGCCAAGCGTAGCTCGCAAACGTGTCGTAGATCAGACCGCCGGCGACTGGCCCGGTCGCCATGCCGAGGCTGCCGGCCATCGCCGTGCCGCCGATCACGGTGCCCAACATCTTCATCGGAAAGTTCTCGCGGATGAGAACCGAATAAAGCGGCATGGTGCCGGCATAGACAAAGCCGAACAGCGCCGCCACGGCGTAGAAGCCCGAAAGCTCGCGCACGAAGGCATAGCCGAGCGCGCCAAAAGCCTGGATGAGCAGGCCCGTCACCAGCACGCGCTTGGCGCCAAGGCGGTCGCCGAGCAGGCCGAAGGCGATGCGGCCGAACATTCCTGCAAAGCCTTCCAC
>Ga0210387_10000353_pt1 | contig 32928 bp, 27 predicted proteins | sample IncBWC7OmetaG_FD_160108 | JGI IMG/M metagenome (GOLD analysis project Ga0210387, IMG submission 160108) | Forest soil microbial communities from Barre Woods Harvard Forest LTER site, Petersham, Massachusetts, United States - Inc-BW-C-7-O ... | reverse complement strand
AAGGCGACGCTGGGAGCGAATGGGGTGGCGAATATTACGCTGACGTCGTCGCCGAATCCGTCGACGTTCGCGCAGGCGGTGAACTTCGTAGCGGTGGTACCGAGCGGGGTGACGGGCACGGTGCAGTTCATGGACGGAACGACGTTGCTGGGGACGGGAACGATCTCTGGGACGACGGCGCTGTTGAGCATCAGCACGCTGGCGGTGGGAACGCACCCGGTGACGGCGGTGTACAGCGGGGACGCGAACTACAACGCGGCGACATCGGCGGTGGACAACCAGGTGGTATCGACGGTGGCGGCCTCGACGACGACGTTGAGCATCGCGCCGACGACGGTGATGTACGGCAACCCGGCGACGCTGACGGCGGTGGTAGCGCCGAGCTTCGCAACGGGGACGGTGAGCTTCTACGAGGGGACGACGCTGCTGGGCAGCGCGTCGGTGGATAACACGGGCACGGCGGTGCTGCCGATCAGCACGCTGAACGCGGGCGTGCATACGATCGTGGCGAAGTACAACGGGGATCAGGTGGTACCCGCCAATACGAGCAACACGGCGCAGCTGACGGTAACGCAGCGGACGGCGGCTGGAGGCGGAGCTGCGATCACGATCACGGTGAACGACGCGACGCGGACCACGACGCAGGCCAATCCACCGTTCAGCTACTCGGCGGCAGGCACGCTGGTGAACGGGGACAGCTACGCGACGGCGATCAGCGGAACGGCGGCGTACACGACGACGGCGGGAACGACGCCTGGAACGTACTCGATCACGGTGGCTGGACTGAGCTCGGCCAACTACACGATCGCCCTGGTGCCGGGCAACCTGACGGTGACGATCTCGCCGACGACGACGACCTTAACCGCAGGTCCAGCGACGCCGCAGTACGGCGATCCGGTGACGCTGACGGCGAACGTTACCGCGGGCGCGACCGGCACGGTGAGCTTCTATGACGGCTCGGTGCTGCTGGGCACGGGCACGGTGTCGGGCGGTGTAGCGACGCTGACGACGACGACGCTGGTGGCGGGCACGCACACGATCACGGCGGTGTACAACGGCGACGCCACCTATGCCAGCAGCCAGAGCGGGCCGGCAACGGTGACGGTGGCCAAGAAGACGGCGGCGGGCGGCGGAGCAGCACTGATGATCACGGTGCAGAATGCCAGCCGACCGTACGGCACGTCGGATCCGCAGTTCAGCTACGTGATCACGGGCACGCTGGTCAACGGAGACACGTACACAACAGCGGTGACCGGAGCTCCGAGCTACGCTGTGGCGGACACGGCGACGTCGGCAGCGGGCTCGACGTATCCGATCAGTGTGAGCGGACTGAGCAGCGCGAACTACCAGGTGGCGTTGGTGAATGGAACGCTGAGCATCGTGTCGGCGTCGACGACGACGACGCTGAGCTCGAGCACCGCGGCAACGCAGTATGGTGATCCGGTGACGCTGACCGCGACGGTGGCTCCGAGTGGAGCGACGGGGACGGTGGTGTTCAGCAACGGAAGCACGGTGCTGGGCACCGGGACGGTGTCGGGAGGAGTGGCGACGCTGACCACCTCGTCGCTGCCGGCGGGGACGTATACGATCACGTCCAGCTACCAGGGCGATACGAACTACGGAGCGAGCACCAGCGGACCTGTGGGGCTGACGATCAGCCCGAGGTCTGCGCCCGGCGGAGGAGCTGCCCTGACCATCACGGTGGGCAGCGCGAGCCGACCCTACGGGCAGGGCAATCCAGCCTTCACCTACACGGTGACTGGAACGCTGGTCAACGGTGATACGTACGCGACCGCGGTCACGGGTGTGCCGGTCTACGCGACCACGGCTACGCCCACTTCCACCGCTGGAACGTATCCGATCTCGGTAGCCGGCCTCAGCTCCAGCAACTACGTGGTTGCCTTCGTCAACGGTACGCTGACGGTCGGCACAACCGTGAGTGTGCCGGTAGTGACGGTGGGTCCGTCCAACCCGATTGCGGGTCAGCTGGTGACGATTACGGTTACGGTGCCGACGATCGGCACAACCGTCCCAACCGGCACGGTGACGTTCTATTACAACGGCGTCGCGATCGGCACCGGAACCCTGAACACCAGCGGAGTGGCTACACTAACGACGGGGTCGCTGCCGGTGGGTACGGGTACACTCACGGTCGGTTACAGCGGTGACAGCAACTACGCTAGTTCCACGAGCGCGCCGGTGCCGATCACCATCGCTCAGCCGCTGGACTTCACGCTCACGCTTACCTCGGCACCGAGCGATACCGTCATACCGGGCAAGGCGGCGCCCTACACCCTGCAGGTTGCTCCCACCTACTCGGTCTATCCGGGGGTGGTCACCTTCACAGCGACGGGCCTACCAGCAGGAGCGACGGCGACCTTCAGTCCGGAAACCGTTGCCGCCAACGCTGGTCCAATGTCGGTCAACGTCAGCATTCAGACAGCCTCGCTGGTTGCGATGAACAAGCTTGAACGCAACGCAACCTCCCTCGCGCTGGGCCTGCTCCTGTTACCCCTGGCGGGCTTCCGACGGATGCGAAGAAGCGGACGTGCGGCAGGACGGTATCTCTTCATGACGCTGGTGTTGCTGGCAGGCGCTGTTGCCACTGCAGGTCTTACCGGATGCGGTGCCAATAACGGATTCTTCGGTAAACCGCCGCAGACCTACAACGTTACGATCACCGCCGCCAGCGGCCCCATTCAGCATTCGGTCAACGTCACGCTAACGGTGGAGTAGCCATGAGGAGAACAATGATGCACTTAAGATCCCGGTATTTTCTGCTGCTCGCAGCTTCACTTTTCGTGACCACCAGTCTGGGAGCTCAGGCGATTGCTGCGGGCTCGACACCGGGCCACCAGGAAGTTGATCTAGCCGTCATGTACACCGCACAGCACAGCAACCTCGTTTCGAATCCCACCTTCTGGCAGCAGGGGGGAAGCATCGAGCTTTCAACCCAAACCTACCGTGGTTTCGGAGTCGCGGCAAACATTGCAGGAACGAATGTTGGCGATGCTGCGAACAGTGGCACTGGATTGACGATGATCACGACCACTTTCGGTCCGCGTTACACCTGGTACAGGCCTTTCCGATCCCGTGGGAACCGCGGCCTCGCCATCTTTGGTCAGGGACTGATCGGAGAGGCCCACGGCCTCCATAGCTACTTTCCCGCGACGGCTGGAGTGTTGACTGACTACAACACGTTTGCCTTGCAGGTCGGCGGTGGTGTGGATCTTGGTCTTTCACGTCACTTCTCAGTACGTCTCTTTCAAGCTGACTGGCTCCGCACCCAGTTCCCCAACAGCACCACCAACGTCCAGAACACTTTCCGTGTCAGCGCTGGCCTTGTCTTTCGCTTCCCTCAACGCGGGACCGGACTCTGACAAATTCCTAGTCGAACCGCAATCTGACCGTTCCGGACGTCCTAGTGCCCTCCAACTCCCAGGCGTGGCCCTCGCTGAGATGAATGCCCGGCTCGTCAACGGTGGTGTGGACTTGGTGCTCAGCCGCCTTTACTGCGTCCGATGGCTTAGCTGAAACCCTTTTTTGCTCGCTCCCGCACTGTGCTGGTACACGCGCACGATGAAGGAATCCTCCATGGCATATTCCTTGTCGGCGTCCCGGGCCAGATGATCGAAGACAGAATCCATGCGATGCGAACGGCCCTTCGTCTGAACCGCATATGCACTACATGGAAGTCCCCGAACCGCTCCGGCGGGTCGCGCTGCCGACTCGAGTGTGGGTAGCTGCGAAGAGTACGCTGCTGCGCAGCGGGTTTAGGCTGACACGTCATCCCCAATAGGGAACTGCAAAGTTACCCAAAGTTCACGATTGATAACGTGTGCTTTCAATCGCTTGGATTCTTACGTTTCCGGCTGTAAACGCCGTAGCAGTAAACAAGATTTCTCGTCAGCGGCGGCGTTTTCAGAAACCGGTGGTGCGGTGGAAGCATCCAAGCGTTTCAAGAGACTATCTGTTCTAAGTGGCAAATCGAATGGCCCCCGGTAGCGACAAGCCGCAAGAAACTGCTACGCCGTCGGCATCTACGGTCTCGGTAAATGAGACCTCCCGTGCAAGATCCAATGCCACGCGCCTCACCGACGCGGAGTTCGGTGAGATTGAGGCAGCAGCCGCTGATGCCGGTAAGAAGGTGGCGGAATGGCTACGCGAGGCGGCGCTCGCCCACGCCCGCGCGAGTGCTGGTGCAGAGGAGCAAACCGATCCGATCTTGCTGGCGGAGATTATGGGGATGCGCTCGCTCATGCTGAATCTGTTTGCGAGAGCGTCAGAAGGTCCACTGACAACCGAAGACTTACGCAAGATGTCAGCCTATTCGGACTCCATTAAGGAGCAAAGAGCACAAGATTATATGGCGCAGAGGCGTCGCCGGAAGAGTTCTAAAACCACCGACAAGCCGTAATGAAACTCTCCAGTATTCGGTTTCCATTTCCCTGGCGGATCGCGTTGATCCTGGCCCTGCTTCCATGCTTGCCATTACTCGGCTTCTGGGCATGGTTGCGGTGGGAAGTCCCGCCACTACAGCGGTATTATCTGATCGTATATTGGCACAGTTCCGAACACGCAAATCAGCCTGCTGCCAGGACTCAAATCCGATGGCTCATGGAGACGGGTCCCGGGCGTAAGAGACAGTGGCTGTTCGCCCCCGATGTCACCGAGGGAGGCCAGACCGATCTCTCTTTGAACCTCTCGTCTTTTGCTATTGAACAAGGATGGACAGGCATAGAAAGAACCGCCGTTGAAGGCATGGATTCCACCGAGCTCGAAAAGCTCCTGCGGGAAGATTTTTATGATGGCGTAAGTTTCCGCCGACTCGTCAATGAACCGCTGCTTTATGGTGTCGCGGCATGGCTGATCGTCGCATATTTGGGATTCGTGATGAGAGGGGACATCGGGTACGAATGGAGACAGCTTCGACGCGCGGTTAGGGAGCCCGAATGGTCATCGAATTATGGAAGGGATTGGACAGAGAATCGAGACGGGATCACTGCTCGAATCCGATTGCGAATCGCCCAATGGGTTAGTGAGAAGAAGACAGAGCTTGAGTGGCCGAGTTTTGGGCCTGCAATCAGTCGCAGATTCGGTTTTGAGAAGTTGCCAAATCCAGAAACGCTTCGTGGGAGTGACCGAGCGGCATCGACTCAAGTTCGCGGCGAGGTTTCTATTGCACGGCAACTGGCTACTCCACCCTCTTCGCACTCCCCAAAACAACCGTCTCAGCGACATACTATCTTCCCCGGATTATCTGGATCTGATGCTGCGCATTCGCAATTAGAACCGTGGGATGAATCAAAATGGGTTGATTGACGAAGAGACTTCCGATGTCTCTGTGTATTGCAGACCGAATCGCGAATCAACCTGGCATATCTCGCTCAACCCTGAGCCGCCTAGATAGCCTTTGCGTTAATCTCCCTTCAACTCGTCTCAAAGGGCTGCTTGACGTGAGTTATTTGAGAGGCCGGATGTCCCCGTCTTGAGCATGGAATACACCAGTTAGAACGCACGAAGAAGGTCTTGTTTGAGATGGATCTCAAGCAGCGTATCGAGCCTCCATTGAGTCAGCAATTACTCTTCCATTGATCGAGTAATTGCCAATCGAATCACTGGTGCACTACTCCGTTAATTGCTTTGCTTAAGCTAGAAATAACCAATATCCATAGGGGTTTCGTCGATCATGTGGCGAAAAATATTTCGGCAATAACCACCCACTTACCCACAAATCTCGGCTACGATGTGAACCAAGACAGTAACTGTCTACTGTCTCGCCGGCCAAGATATGTTGACCATCTCTAAATCGCTGTCTGCTGGACAAGCCCGGACGTATCACACGCGCGAGTTCACGTCCGAACGACAGAACTACTGGAGCCGCGATCAGCAAGGGCATAGCGAGTGGCAGGGAAGCCTTGCGAAGGGGTGGGGCTTAGATGGAAATGTGGGCGCTGAAGAGTTTGCTCGTCTGAGCGAAGGCCGGCATCCGGATAGTGATGTGCAGCTCGTCAAGCACCAGCCTGCCAGAACCTACGAGAATCAGTACGGCAAGCAAATCACCAGTTCAGAACACCGTGCAGGATGGGATGCGACGTTCTCCGCACCTAAGTCTGTCTCGCTAACAGCCCTTGTGGGTGGCGATGATCGTGTACGTGAGGCGCATCGTGAAAGTGTTCGTGTGGCGTTGCAGGAGTTGGAGCGGTACACACAGGCCCGCATTGGTAACGTCCATGCGCCCGAGACAACAGGCAAGTTCGTCGCCGCTACCTTCGAGCATGACACCGCTCGTCCTGTAGACGGCTATGCTGCGCCGCAGCTTCATACTCACGCAGTCGTCTTCAATGTGACTGAGCGAGACAATGGACAGACGCGCGCATTGCAAGAGCGCAGCCTCTTCCAGTCGCAACAGTATGCGACAACCGTGTACCGATCCGAGCTTGCAATGAAGTTGCGGGGCCTTGGCTATGAGTTCGAACGCGGCAAGCATGGTCAGCCCGAGATCAAAGGTTATTCGCAGGAGTATCTGGAGGCATCGAGCCCGCGTCGTGTCCAAATCAAAGAACACCTGCACGAGATCGGTAGAGAGGGCGCAGGCGCGGCGCAAGTAGCTGCTCATCGCACGCGCGACAGTAAGGAAATCCATTCGCCTGAAGAGGTGTTGCAGCAGCACCGTGGCCTGGCTGCTCGATTCGGCCATCAAGCAGATCGTGTCGTCGCAAAGGCACAGGAAGAACACCATGCTGTGCAGCTGGAGAAGACGGCGCAACAGTCCGTGACGTATTCAGGCAATCACGTCTTTGAACGCTCTGCTGTTCAGGACGAGCGTGCGATCCTACAAGCGGCGATAGACCGCAGCATGGGCGAGGCCTCATACACACAGGTGCGACAGGAGTTTGAACAGCGGGTGTCGCGTGGGGAGTTTCGGGCGATTGAGCGGACGGATGGCCGCGCAGCGCCGCTGTATACGACTGCCGAGATGATGCGGATGGAGCGGGAGATCGTCGGTCACATGCAGCGCGGCAATCAGCGCGGCTACGACGATCCAATGCTGGTATCGCCGCAGTTGCGCATCTGGACAGAAGATCGCCATCCTGAATTGAACCGTTCACAACGCCAAGCGGTCGATGAGATATTCCTGAGTCGCGAGAAGATCGTGGGCTTGGATGGTGTCGCCGGGGCAGGTAAGACGACGACCCTCGCCGTCGTCCGTGAGGGTGCCGAAGCGCAGGGGTACAAGGTCGAAGGATTCGCGCCAACATCTCGCGCGGCACACAAGTTGGCTGAGGCGGGTATGGAGACCTCGACTCTCCAGCGTCACCTTGCGAAAGGGATGCAGCCCGAGACTGGAGAGAAGCGCTTGTATGTGCTCGATGAGTCCTCGCTTGTCTCCACGCGCCAGATGCACGAGTTCATCGAGCGTCTCCATCGGAATGATCGTGTGTTGTTGGTAGGAGACAGTCGCCAACATGAGGCCGTCGAAGCAGGCCGTCCGTTCGCGCAACTGCAAGAGGCAGGGATGCGGACGGCCACATTGAATGACATCGTTCGTCAGCGCGATCCAGAGTTGAAGCATGTCGTCGAACAGTTGGCACGCGGGCAAGTAGGTGCCGCCGTCGAGAGTCTTGACTAGCAGGGCCGAGTGCATCAGGTGCAGGGACACAGTGAGCGTATTGCTGCTATTGCGCGGGAGTACGCCAAGTCTCCAGGCGGCACGCTTGTCGTTTCGCCCGACAATCGTTCCCGTAGCGAGATCAATTTGCGGATACATGATGAGTTGCAATCGCGCGGACTTGTGAACAGGCAGGACCATTCTGTGCGGACGCTTGTTCCGCGTCAGGAGATGACAGGCGCTGACCGCAGTTGGGCACAGCAGTACCAGGTCGATGACATCCTGCGTTACTCGCGCACATCAAAGGAGACCGGCATCGAGAAAGGCGAGTACTCCCGCGTCCTTGCTGTCAATGCCAAGGCGAACACATTGACGGCGGTACGTGGAAACGGAGAGCAGATCACCTATGATCCACGCCGCCAAGTTGGAGTCTCCGTTTATCGCGAGGACGAGAAGAGGTTCTCCGTGGGAGATCGCATCCAGTTCACCGCGCCCAGCCAGGAACTGAAGATTGCCAATCGTGACCTGGGGACTGTCGAGGGCATCGGGCGAGATGGAACGATGCGGCTAAAGCTGGATGATGAGCGCAAAGTCGAATTCAATCCGCAACAACATCCGCATGTCGATCATGGGTATGCCGTCACCAGCTATTCAAGCCAAGGCCAGACGGCGGAGCGTGTGCTGGTCAACGTAGACACGGAGCTTGCGGCAAAGGACCTGCTCAACAGTCGCATGGCGTATGTCTCGATCTCGCGTGGCCAATTCGACGCGCAGATATTTACGGACAACCGGGAAAAGTTGCCACACGCATTAGGCCATGATGTTTCTCACCAGAGTGCGTGCAAGCCGGAACAGGCTATTGCTTTACCTCAACCGAAGGTCGTGACGCCGAGGCATGAAGTGGAGTTGAGTGTGGGGTTCGGATTGAGTCTGTGAACGCATTAGACCCGGAGATGAAGGCATTCTTACTAGGGGATCGGTGAGAGGGCAGGCAGTTTTGGACGAGCACGACAATTTTGGGACAGGGGATGGGATTATGTCGGCAGAGAGAGTCATTAACTTCGACAGAGACGGAGTAAAGCCACAAAGGGAGAGAGTAGGAGGAGAATTCAGGGGTGATCGCAGGAAGCCTCCCCAACGAGTCAGTATCGCGCCTGAAGACAGGCTGCTGGTGGGTCGTGAAGAGGCTGCTCAACTTCTGTCTATAAGTCAACGTGGTCTTGACTACCTGGTGGCCTCGAAACGTCTCCCAACAAGACGGATCGGTGGTCGTGTTTTGATCCCAGTGGCAGACCTGCGGAAGTACGCTCGTTGCGACCATCCGGAAAACATCGTGACCTGTCCATCCGGCCGCACAGGGTGAGCTGGTCACATAGCGGGCTAGGCTCTTCTATACCAGTGCTTCGAGTCCGTGCTTTTCGACCACGAACAAAAGTTTCAAGGCCATTCCGCTCGGCTGCTTGGCCCCCGTCTCCCATTTTTCAACAGTGGACTCGCTGGTGTTCAGATACCGAGCAAAAACAGGCTGGCTGACGCGGTGACGTAACCGCAGCTTCTTGATTTGCGCGGGTTTCAGGGCTGGGGGCATCGTCAAACAGGCTTCGTCGAAGCCTTTCATCGTGGTCTTGTCGATCGCTCCAACCTTATGCAGGGCTGTAGCGGAAGAATGGATTGCCTCAAAGGCCTCGCTCTTGAACTTACGCTTAGTTGTCATTGCAAATCTCCATCCAGTCTTGATCTTGTAAGAGCCGATTCACTTGGTTCGGTGTGAGGCTTCCGTAAACCTTCGTGAGCTTGCGAAACTCGACCAGCTCATCGTCGTCAATGTTCGCCCGATCTTGCTTGGCGAATAGATATTCGTAAATCCAAAATGAGCCAGCCCTCGCCAGGATGATGGAGCGGGACTGGTTCTTTCGCAGGCGCTTCTTATAGACGCCACCTCCCAGGTCGTCCGCCTGCCCCCGCATGACCTGTAAAATCGCGGCGCAAAGCTCATCGTCCCCGATGTGTGCTTTTCGAGCCGCTTTCGCAAACCATGAAGTCTTGAAAGTTCTCACGGGATCTATAACCGGAGTTTTCATTACAAGCAGTGTAGCACTGGGTGCAACCTCATCCTAGGAAATAAATCATCTCTCGTCCCCAGAAGTACCCGTCGCTGTGGCGTCCGTCAAGGCGCTGCGCCCGCTGTGCGGCGTGCTATGCACGGCCCTGACTGCCGCCTGCGCGACGGGAGTACGCCCGATATGAGGAGCATATCTGCTCCTCTCTTCTCGAAGAGAAGCTAGGGTTCATGAATTACCTATACATTGCGAGATCGTGATAGAGCCGCGTTCATTTCACTCGATACATGCGCTTTGCTCAGGTGTGTATACCGAGCGCTCATCGCAATTGTCTTGTGTCCTAGCACCTCTTGGATCACCTTCTGATTCGCGTTGTTGGCAGCAAGTCGTGAGCCGGCGGTGTGTCGGCTGAGTTGATGCCATCCAAGATCATTGATACCCGCCTCGCGCTTGGCTTTCTCAAACCACTCGCGATTCTCCCGGATGGTAAATACCCTGCCGTCGAGTTTCATGCGCGTCGTTTCTCTGTCGCCTCTGAGTTCCCGCATCCGATCTTGAATTTCCTGCTGATCCTTGAGGGCCGCATGCACGTCATCCGTCATTGGGACTGTATGCGGTACGCCCGTCTTTGTATCCGGCAAGGTGATCAGGCGTAACTTGAAGTTGATGTCGGGCCAAGTGAGTGCGTACTGATTACCTTTCCGCATACCTGTTTGAGAGCCGACAGTAATTTCATTCGGATGCTCTCGCAGTTCCAGACGGGTCATCTCGTAGTCTACGGGTGTTTCCGCAATCCACCGTGCTAAGACAGCACGGAGCTTGTCCTCTTCGGCATCACTCATCCAACGCGGATAGCCGAGAGTCACGGCAAAGTGGGAGACATCGCGGCATGGATTGGATTCCACCAGCTTCCGCTCCCTCGCATAGGTGTAAACGGAAGAAAGCGTGGACTTGTAGCGATTCAGGGTCGCGGCAGCCAGGCCGAGGGAGATCAGCCAATCCTTGATTTCGTGAGACTCCAACGAAACTGCGGAGCGGTCGCCAAACGCTTCCTTGATGGCTCCGACCCGTTGCGGGGGATTCACCTGGTCCTTGGGACGTTCGGGGTTGTTCGGGTTCTGAATATGTGCGAGGTACTGATCGCATAAGTCGCTAAGCAAGAGGCTGTTGGCTCGATGTTGCTTGAGCTCTTTCTTTTCGGCCAACGTGAGGAGAGGCTCCGCTGCGCTGGAGGGAAGAGAAGCGACCCCCTCTTTGTGACGTAGCCCTTTGGCTGTCTCCAGCCAGACAACCGCGGCTTCGTGGTCCAAGAAGTTCTTGCGAACGCGGCTTCCATCCGCCTTATATTGAGCCTCCCACGTACCCCGATCAGGACGGAACTTAATGCCTCGAACCTCTTTCGGCTTCCTTGCCATCGCGCACCTCCGCCACCATCATAAAATTCTTGGTGGCACTTTGGTGGCACTTTTGTACCGATAATCCTGCACTCGCGTGCAAGCCATTGCAAGAGTGCATATGGTAGAAGTGTATAAAAATGAGTAATTTACACGGTTTTGTGCGACTTCCTGCAAGCTCCTGCAAACCCCATAAATCGCCCTCTCAAGGCGAAGAGTCCGGGTTCGAGCCCCGGTAACGCTACCAAAATCCACTGTTATCAAACTCCATATCCGATAAGACTCGGGCACACTGCCGCGTCTGAGACCAAGCACCTGTCCAAGGCGTGACCCCGTACCCCGATGGAACTGAATAAGACCGGCGCGGGAGGGCCTCGTGTATATCGCCGCGATCACTAAGTCCTTCTTATCTCTTTCACTCCGAGATTGAGCCGCCGTCGCAGAAGGAGTCGCAACGTTCCACCGTTCATGTACCCGACTTTTGCAGCAATCTCTTCGACACTTGCATTGCTGGTCTTCAAGAGATGCACCGCGCGTTCAACGCGCAGACTTTGGAAGTACGATATCGGAGATTTCCCAAGGACGCTCTGTAGCCGTCGGGTAAGCGTCCTTTTGCTTGCGCCCGTGGCTTTCGCGGCACTCGCGAGGGAAAATCTACGTGCGAGCCTGGCACGCGCCCAGCGTTCGAAGTGCTGTACAACCGGGTCGGAGTGGATTAGGTGATCAGTCAACGGATAAGCCGTCTGAGAAGGCCTGGAATCGACAATGAGATATTTTGCGGTTAGCGAGGCGAGTTCGGGGCTGACGCCGCGTATCAGCCATAAGGCCAAATCCATATGGCCCAGAGCGGCTCCGGCGGTCACGACGTTTCCGGACTTGACCACCATGTCGGATTCGTCTAGCAGTACCTGGGGGTATCGTTCGCGAAACACCGGAGCCAGCCACCAAGTGGTTGTTGCACGCTGCTGATTGAGCAGACCAGACTCTGCGAGCACAAAGGTTCCAGCACAGGCAGCACTCAAGTTTGCTCCGTCGTCCGCCCACGTTCGAAACGCCCTGGCAGCATCGCTGACGTCACGCCTGGCTAGAGCTGCTTTCAGAGTATCGAGTGTCTTGCATGCGATTGCCGGGACAATAACGTATTCGGGCGTTCGTCTGCCAGCAGGCTGCACCGGGACCTTCAGTCCGTGCGCGGTTCGAACAGTCTTTCGCATACCTACGATCTTGACTTCGAACTTTGGAATCGCAAGTCCGGTCATTTCAATCAATTCGTTCGCGGTTTGGAATGCATCCAGAATGGCCGACAAGCCCAGATCGAAAACACCATCTAGTGCAAGCACATAAATAAGCATGGCGGATATGGTACCAAATATGGCAGTTCTGCCAATAGTTAGATCGCCCACTAGCGCATAGATTGGGACCAAGCCATTGATGGCTGCAGGAGCGATGAAATGATCAAAGTTGGCATTTTTGTCCGCTTGGAAGCGAAGCCAGGCAAAGAAGAGGAGCTCGCGGCGTTCTTGATGCAGGGCCTCGATCTTGCGAATCGCGAGACGACAAACCCCCTGTGGTTTGCACTTCGGCTCGAAGGGGGAAGCTTTGCCATCTTCGATGCTTTCTCGGATGAAGCGGGACGGCAAGCGCACCTCAACGGTCCTATTGCAAGGGCGCTCATGGCGCAGGCTCCTCATCTGCTTGCAGAGCCTCCGAAGATTCAGCCGTTAGACATCATGGGCGCAAAGCTCACCTAGTCGTTCGTCACAAACACATGGTTCAAGATCTGTACAAGCAGATTGCCCCTCGTCAGATCAACTTCAAATGGCCAGCGTGAAGTCGACTGTCAACCTCGACGCATCAGGAAACCCTTGTTCCCACTTTGTCTCAATCGATTAGCAAACGCACGTCATAGGCAGGCGCTGCGAGCAACGCACCGCGACGGCCAGCAGTTCACGGTGGAACATAGAGCACGACTCCGCCTCCCTGTACCTGTGAAGCTTGGCCTGAAGAACGTGAAAGCCATTACGCGGTTCACCTATAGCGCGGAAGAGCTCAAAGGCTAGTGGGAGCAATATAGATATTCCTCTTAGGCGAAATCTAGGCATGCAGTGTCGGTACGAAAACATTGATTTTCCAAGGAACAACTATGGCAAGCAAAGGAACAGTTATCGTTACGGGCGGATCACAAGGTATCGGAGCTGCAGTCGTGCAAGCATTTCTAGAACGCGGATATTCCGTCGTCGCAACTTCACGCAGGATCACCCAGGCTGGACTCAGCCCATCTCCGAACCTCGCGCTCGTAGACGGAGACATCGGCCAGGCCGCGATCGCGCAGACGGTGGTTGACATCGCTGTTCGGAAGTTTGGCTCGATTGACGTCGTTGTCAACAACGCTGGCATCTTTTCGGCGAAACCCTTCACTGATTACAGCGCTGAAGATTTCCGTGCACTCGTCTCGACCAATCTCGAAGGCTACATCTTCATCACCCAGTTCGCGGTCAAGCAGATGCTCGCTCAGAAGTCGGACGGAAGCGTCGTGGCTATCACGTCATCGCTGGTTGAAAATCCGATCGGTGGCCTACCGGTGTCCCTGCCCATGATCACGAAGGGCGGTCTCGAGGCCATCACGCGCAGCCTGGCCTTGGAGTATTCGCAGGAACATATCCGCTTCAATGCGGTCGCGCCCGGAGTCGTGGACACTCCTCTGCACAAGAACAATCTGAAGGATTTTTTGAAGACATTGTCACCCATGGGCACGATCTCTACTGCGGAGGAGATCGCAAGCGCGGTGGTCTATCTCACCGAATCGCGCAATATTACCGGGGAGGTGCTGCACGTGGACGGCGGTGCGCACAGCGGCAAATGGTAATTCCAAAGGGCTTGCAGCTGGCTGGCGCGGAGCGCCGACTGAGGGACCTCGGGATTGTGCTCCCCAACGTTCCCCGCCCACTCGGCTCATATGTCGAATCGGTGCAGTCGGGTAACCTGCTGTTCCTCAGTGGGATGCTGCCGGTTAAGGCGGGCGAGGTTCAATCCGTGGGGCGACTCGGTGAAGACCTCGACGAATCCGCGGGCCGGAATGCATTACGAACTGCGACCCTGAACGCTCTTTCCGCTGCGAACGCGCATCTGGGGTCACTGGACCGCGTGAAGAGGGTGCTCAGCGTGAAGGTCTACCTGGCAACAGTAGGGAACTTTTACAACCAGCCTATCGTTGCGGACGCAGCATCAGAGCTTCTCCGCGATGTGTTTGGAGAGGACAAGATGTCCGTGCGGTCCGTATTAGGAGTGACCGCCTTACCTCTCGGTGCCCCCGTCATGCTTGAGGTGACGTTCGAAGTCAATAACTGAGAAAAGATGGAGTGGTGCTCCTACATTTGCAAATTTGCAGAACACATGGGGATTACGATGGCACATCAACCAGGCTCAAAGTTATGGATAGAAAATCACTGTCCACTCGTTTGGGACTGCAATACCCAATCGCTCAAGGCCCTCTCGGAAGCCTGTCCTCGCAGCGGCTTTCGGCGGCCGTTTCGAACTATGGGGGACTCGGATTGTTTGGTGCTCATGGCCCCAAGCCGGAGGCTATCGCGAGTTATGTGCCGGTTCCTCCGTAGGCGAAAGCAAATTGAGATCCTTGCGCGCACGTCATTAAAAGGCTGCGTGCGAGGTTCCAGTAAACCCACGAGCCGCATGGCCTCGTGGAACTAAATGACAAGGGAAAGGAGTTTCACTTGAAAGTTGATATGAGGTTCGAGGTCGCCATTGTTCCAGTCTCGGATGTGGATCGCGCGAAATCGTTTTACACAAAGCTCGGATGGAGAGTCGATGACGACGTCGTCAACGGCGAGGATTTTCGCGCCGTTCAGCTCACACCTTCTGGCTCAGCGGCGTCGGTCACGTTTGGCAGAGGAGTTACGGATGCCAAGCCCGGCTCGTTTCGTGGAGGGCTGATCGTCTCCGATATCGTGGCCGCTCACAAACAGATCGTGGCCAGGGGTGTCGAGGCGACCGAGGTCTTCCATGGCTCGCCCTTCTCCCCGGGGGCACGCATCAGCGGTCCGGACCCTGAGCGTAAGAGCTACAGCTCCTACGTCGCCTTCCAGGACCCCGATGGCAACGCGTGGATCGTCCAGGAAGTCACTCAGCGGGCGCCGGGCCGCGAGTTGCCGGAGTAAGCGGCGGTACGGAGTACTATTCGCCTCCCCGATCCGTGAGAGTCTCGAGGAGGCGGACGCGTTGAACTCACCGGCTAAACCAGCGGAGAGACGCGAATCGATGTCGAATATTTCAGGCCCCTTTTGACGCGGCTTGCAGGTAACTACCATCTGGTTGCCCCGACTATCCCGGGTTCGGACACAGCGACTGGCCCGACCCACAACAGTTTGCTTACACCTTCGATCACATTGCTCAATTGATGAACGGCTTCACGGAAACACTCGGTTTGTCGCGCTACGCGCTCTATATGCAGGACTACGGCGGGCCGGTCGCTTTCGAATAGCCCTAGCACATCCCGAGCGGGTTCAGGTGCTCATCGTGCAGGATGCGGTCGCCCACAACGAAGGTCTTGGGGCGAACTGGGCGACACGTCGGGCGTTCTGGGCGGACCGGCCCGCTCATGAAGAGCGTTGCGCAAGAATCGTATGTCGCTCGCCACCACGAAGACACTCCACATCGGAGATGACCCAACGTCGAACTCTATGATCCCGATCTTTGGACCGACGAGTATGCATCTCTGATTGCGCCCGGGCAGGCGCAGATTCAACGTGATCTCTTCTATGACTACTGCACCAACGTCGATGCCTATACAACGTGGCAGGCGTGGATGAGGAGAACGCAGCCAAATCTCCTCGTCATCTTGGGCAAGCACGATCTCTCGTTTGATCTCGGCGAGCCGGATCGGTACCGCGCGGACGTACCTACTGCGAAGGTCGTTGTACTCAACGCGGGGCACTTCGCGTTGGATACCAAGGCAGGCGAGCTTGCGGAGCTAGTGCGTGAGTTTATGAAGTCGCAGAAGTAATCAACGGCTCTGGGCGATCGGTCCTGACAACAACTCCAGCACCGGCAGCGACCGACGAAGATATACGCTCAGATCTCCGTCATTTCAACACCCCCTGCTCGCACTAAACTAAATCTGTATGCGCGTCCTTTCCCTTCTTGCCAGCGGAACCGAGATCGTCTGTGCCCTCGGCGCCGGCGATACGCTGGTCGGCCGTTCCCATGAGTGCGACAACCCACAGTGGGTGCGAAACCTTCCCCCCTGCACCCGCCCGGCCTTCGATGTCACCATGTCCAGCGGCGAGATCGACGCGGAAGTTCGCCGTCGCCTCCGCCTGCACGAACCCCTCTACCACGTCGATGCCGACCGCATCCGCGGCCTCCGTCCCGACCTGCTCATCACCCAGATGCACTGCGAAGTCTGCGCGGTCACTCCAGACGACGTCGAGCGAGTCGGCTGCGGCATCCTGGCCTCTCAAGTCCTGGCCCTCGGTGCCGGAACCGTCGACGGCATCTTTGACGACGTTCGCAGCATCGCCCTCAACCTTGATCTCCACTCCGCAGGCGAAGATCTTATCGCGACGATGCGCTCCCGCATGCGTGCCGTCACCGACGCGGTGCGCGACAATCCCACACCGACTGTCGTCATGCTCGAATGGACTGACCCGATCTTTTCCATGGGCAACTGGGGACCCGAATTGGTGGAAGCTGCCAACGGCCAGGTCTTGCTCGGCGAAAAGGGGCAATTCTCCCGCGCGATCTCCTGGAAGGAGGTTCGCGACGCCGATCCAGACTTCCTCATCATCGCTCCCTGCGGCTACGACATCGCCAGAACGGTCCGCGAACTCCCCCTGCTCGAGGCGTTGCCGGGCTGGAGCCGTCTCAAATCCGTAAGAGCGGGAACCGCCGCCGTGGCAGATGGCAATCTGTACTTCAATCGTTCCGGTACCACGATCGTGGAGACCGTAGAGATCCTCGCCGAAATCCTGCACGGCTATCGCGGCGCGGACCACCGGCATGCCGATGCATGGCAAACGTATGCGGACGTCGCGCTCGGAAGCAACGCCCTGTAACTCTCCCGATGTACGACCCGCGGAGGGCTAGTGGACCTCGCCGGCCTTGTTCACGAGCACCACGTTGGAGAACGCGCCCCTGTCCACCGTCGTCGGCAAATGGGGGCAGAAGCCAATTCCCACATAGAACGGCCCATTGAAGTGGACTTTCGCCGGCGGTCCGAATTGGTGCATCGGCTCCCCCTGCACGCTGATGAAGAGGGCAACCTCGTCGCCGTCCTTCTGGATGCCGATCCGTTGCGGGAGTACATCCTGCGGCAAAAGGCTGCCTCCAATGCGGAACTGCATATCCTTGATGAAGGTGTCCTTCTCAGCGCGTTCGGCCAGGTGCACCATGCCGGTGCCATGCTCGGCCGCCATGACCTCCTTCGCATCATCGTCGAGATCCTGGCGAATGACCAGCACCACCTTTCGATCGCGCGGCGGCTCGGCCACCGGAAAGCTGACATTCGCGGCGAACGAGACATCGCCCGACATCTTCTTCCATAGAAGGCGAAACTCATCGCGGTTGTACCAGATGTTGTAGCCCGCGGAGTCGATGGTATAGGTCTTGGTCGCGGGGTTGTAACTCGCGCTGCCCGGAACCAGCGCGGCTCCGATATCCGACTGCCCCTGAAAGATCCCGATCGGCGTATCGAAATTCACACTGGCGCGATGAAAGCCCTGTGGAGGAGGTACCTGCTTGTGCGTTGGCGAACCTGGCAGCGACCAGTCCGGGGTCACCGGCGTCGTCTGTATCTGCGCGCATAGCAAGATCGGCGTCGCACTCAGTGCCAGCAGAGACGTGGGTAGCAATCCAGTTTTGACAAAAGACGCAGGGGCGTTCCTGTAGAGCTTGCGGCCGTTCAACGTAAGGTTCCTCCATTGCATATCGTCAAACGTCAAAGTCGAGCGCGATGACCTCATGTAATTCGATTGTTGGCACATCGAGCACAATCATATCGCCATCTGCGTGAAACGGTATCTCATTGCCAGCCACGAGCAAATGGGCCTTTGTAACGCGACGATCACCGGGCACACGCACGCAAACCCTCTGTCGGGAGATTGGGATAATCTCGCGTACTGGTCCCTTCATCATCATGGGATTCGTAAGATTGACCATATGCACCGTCATGGAGGTCTTCTGCAACCAGACGGAAATGTCGAGGACACCGCTGCCTTTTACCGATAGCGGAGCGGGCTCATTCGTGGCCCAGAGCACCGCATTGCGCAAGAGCTTTGCATGGTCCACATCCAACACCTCCCAGAAAGTGTAGTCAATATCCCAGGGGAAGTACACGACGCGCCCTCGGCCCACGTTATGCGCGAAAACCCCAACATCGTGGGTCGTCTCATTCGGTGGAAAGCACTCTTCCATAGGCAAGTCGGGGTAGGTCGGAATCACGGTGAGTGGCGCGTAGGCTTGCTTGTCTGCCGGAACAACGCGGACCCTGTTGATGCCGTTAATGATCCGCCCCGCATCCTCCAGTCCGTCCAGCAATGGATGATATTGTCCGGTTGTGGGGTCCTTCTCTAACGCGAGATAGGAGTTGAGCATAGGACCTTCCTTGCTGCCCGCGTAGGAGGTGCCGAAGAGGGAAGCAAGTCCGAAATCCTTACGCTGGACGCCCCACTCGTCATACAGGGACGTCTCATGGGTCGCGATCACACTTCCACCACGCTCGACAAACTCCTGAATCTGAGCGCACTGTTGGTTGGAGAGTGCGGCAATATTGGGGAAAATGAGCGTGCGGAACTGTTCTACATGCGCTTGATCCAGCAAACCATCATGGACCATCTCAAATGGAATTCTCGCTTCCACTAATGCTTGGTAGACGCCGAGCCCTGGCTCATTGACCTTCGCCTCCGCCTCAGGGCCGCCATAAAACTGCGCCGTCTGTTGGGAGTAAACCATGGCTACGCGGGCGAACGAGCGTTCGTTCCGGAGGTAGCGTTCGTTCGCGTAATGCCATTGGAAGACCTCATCGACAACCGGGAACCAGCGGTTGTCGAAGGGCTTTGCATTGAATTTCGTGAAGACGGGACGAAAGTCATGGGCAATTCCATCGATCATCCAGAGACGGATCTCGTCACCGTTTTGTACAGAGTCTTTCCAGCGGTACCGATCTTCCAATCCAACGCTCGTGAGTCCAGCGATGGCCTTTCGTCCCATGGTGGAACGGAATTCTTTCGCGTCCTTCCCGGCGGCCCAGGGAGGTGTAAGGCCGGCCCTACCCTGGCGGTCCGCACACGCAGTTGGCGCCAGAGCCCCGAACGTCTTCATGTCGAAGCCGCTCATCGCTCCGCCTCCGGCATTCGCGAGGAAACTTGCGTTGGGATTGCTCGACTGAATCTTGTTATTCCAAACATGCCACAGTTCAAACAGTCGTTTTTGCTGCCAGACAATGTACTCGCGTCGCGCCGGATTTTGTGGATCGTTGGTGCGGGGCAGATCGAAGCCTGAGAAGTCGTGAAAGTTTCTTTGGCAGTGTTCGCAGTAGCACATGCCATTGCCGGCCCAGCGGTTGGTGAAGATGCCGTCGGGCATGTACTTTGTCATGATCTCCTCGTGCACGGACGTCATGAACTCAAAGTTGTAGGGTCCCAGGGCGCAGGTGAGCCAGAAGTCCGGGTCCGACGCGTGGCGCCGTTGCTTTCCGTATTCATCCACGGCGAGCCAATCCGGATGCGCCTTTTGCACGTCTTCGTGACAAGCATGCGCATCCGTTCGCGCGACTACGTTCATGCCGAGCTTGCGGCAACCTGCGGCGATATCACCATATGCATCCATATCCCCAAGCCACTTGCTGCGGTAGTGAAAGGGAACCTGGGTGGGGTAGAATGCGACACATCCGCCCGCATTCAGGATGGCGGCATCTGCATGGACCTTCTTAAAGTAGTCCAGCCAAAACTGAAGATCGTAGTTTCCCGGGTCATCCTCAACAAAGCTTAACTGGGCCCAGCGCATCGGTCGGTCATACCACGTCCTGGCCGCAGAGTTGTCAGCGCCCACCGTCATCAAAGCTGCGGCTGCTCCCGCTTGCCTCTCGATACCTGCAAAGCACGCGGTTGAAAGGGCTGCAGTCTGCTTAAGAAAGGTCCTTCTAGTGCTCTCCATGGTGTCTCCTGGATATAAAGATCAAACAATACAAGAAAGCCAATCAAGCGGCATGCGGCAACGAAAACTGGAAAAACACCATTAACAGTTGTCATTCAGGTAGGCGAGTCGAATGAAGGAGCCATCGCAGGGGCCATCAACGATTGCGTTGCATCTTGTCGATCGCCGCACTGAGCGCCATGCGCCTGCGCTCACTCGGACAACGGTTGAACTCCTCAATGACTGAAGCAAGCTATCTCCGCTAGATGCGAATAGATTACGCAGGAATGTGAATTCCGATCTGCATGCGACCAAGCTAACGCATATTCTTGGTCAAACTATAGACAAGGATGGCCAGCACGATAGAACTGACGACCACATAAAGTGTGCTTCTTTGACGGGCGAATCCGATGATACACAACACGACCCGTGCCACCGGCGTCGCAATCAGTATCACGAGGCCAATCTGGATGATGCTCTGCGAGTCAAGGTGTAAAGTGCCGCGAACGATTCCAGAGAGGCTTCGTAGTGCCTCGCATCCGGCGTGGAAATGAGTGTAATTCGGAGTCAACGACCATGGCTGCCGCAATGAAAGCACTCCTCCGGCGACGACAACGAGGGCGGCTAGCGTTACGCTGAAGCGGAGCATCGCAGCCACTGAAAGGTCCAGATCATGATCTGTCGGCCTGCTCACTAGATTCTCCCTGTGATTCCGCTGTAGAGCATTTCGCATCCAAGCAACACGATCACCAGGGCGAATATGCTCTTCAAGGTCGTGACCTGGGCTCGGACAAGGAGGCGCGTTCCAATCAGCGATCCAAGCAGCACGCCAAGCATGACTGGCATCGCAATCGTAGGCTGGATGTATCCGCGAGACAGATAGATTCCAGCACTCGCCGCAGCCGTCACTCCGATCATGAAGTTGCTGGTTGTTGTAGATACTTTGAACGGAAGTTTCATCGCCTTGTCCATGGCCAGGACCTTGACTGCACCTGAGCCAATACCCAATAAACCTGAGAGCATTCCCGCGCCGAACATGATTGCGAAGCCTAATGGGACTCGTTGAGCAACGTAGGGTCGGGTACCGTCGAGTGCAGGGTACGAACCCTTGAGTTGGAGCTTCTCGGCTAGGAGATTCACCTGTTTCGCGCTCCCAGACACCTTTTCTGACTTTTGGCGGTAGGATGCAACTGCGGAGTAGAGCAGCACCACTCCGAAGACAACGGCGATCCAATGGGTTGAAACCTTTGCTGTAAGGTAAGCACCCACCAGTGCTCCAACCGTAGTTGCTACTTCCAGAAACATTCCAATCCTAATGTTTGACAGGCCTTCTCGCACATACGCGACCGCAGCTCCAGAGGATGTAGCGATGACAGACACTAGAGACGCGCCAATGGCGTACCGGATGTCCACTTTGAAGAGGAGCGCGAGCGCTGGGACGATGACGACTCCTCCGCCAAGTCCGGTGAGAGAACCAAGCAGGCCGGCTAGGACCGAGGTGATGAAGAGCAAGCTGGTGAAGAGGATGAGGCTCATGTGGTTGGATTATGGACTGCGGTGCTCTCTGAGGACTGTTGAGATTTATGGTGCCAACTGGCCCCGCGCATAGTCCAGGGAACGGAGGGACAGGAGGTAATCGTATCGCGCGTTGACTGCCGCGACGACCGCCTGGGTGCTTTGTAGTTGTGCCTGGCTAAGTTCGACGATAGAACTCAGACCCAGCGTGTACCTGGTTTGCGCCAGCGCAAGAGCCTGGGCGGTTTGTTGCCGAAACTGATCGGCAACCGCGATGCGACGAAACGCGGTCTGCGCGTTGAGGATGGCGATGCGCACGTCGCGGGCGATGGTATGGGAGAGGTCCTGTGCTTGCTTTTCGGCGGCTTTCTGACGAAGGTGCGCTTCCTGCGCCTCGGCGTCGATGCGGAATCCAGTGAACAGCGGGAGGGTCAGGTTCACTCCTCCGGCGGCGTACCAGTTGGGGACGAAGACTCCATCCGGGGCGACCGGCGTGTAGCCTCCGAGAGCCAATGCGGAGATGGTCGGCAGATGCTGGAGGTGCTGCGCGGTGGCGAATTTCTGGTCGGCCGCGGCATCGAAACGAAGGGCCTGAAGATCGGGGCGCAGTGCCTGAGCGCTCGCATTGATGGCCGCGGAACTATCGGGTACTGGCGGCGGTGGTGGCGCGGTCTCTGGGTCTTCGACGGCGTGATAGGGGGTGTCGGCAGGTGTGGCGAGCAAGGCAGCGAGAGCAGCACTTCCAGAGGCGACTGCGTCTTCGGCGTCCAGTTGTAAGAGTCGCGCCTGGGAGAGATCGGCGGACGCAATGTTGAGGTCGAGGCCACTCTTGAGAGCGCTCTTGGTGAGGGCTGAGGTAAGGTTTTGGACATCGCCGCGGGCAGCGACGGTGGCTTTGGCTACATCGAGCAGAGCTTGAGCGTTGAGCAAGCGGTAAAAGGCTTGGTCAGTTGCGAGCAGGACATCCTGCTCGGTGGCAAGGGCGGTTTGGTCCTGCGCTTTTTGTTGCAGCTTGTTCGATGCGACGAGATTGCGTGTGTGACCGAAGTCGGTGATGAGCTGCGAAAACGAGCCGCCTGTGCCGGCGTGTGAGTAGAGCCGCGAATCAGTAAGCGCACCGGAGCCGATTCGGCTTGCGTCCTCGGCCTTCTCGACGGTGATGGAGCCGGAGATTTGAGGCAGTTCGCCCGACCGAGTCTCCCGCGTGACTTGACCGGCTGCCAGAGCGAGCAGACGACTGGCTGTGACGCGTGGATTGTTCTTGAGCGCGAGGCGCTCTGCATCGGTGCGTGTAATGGAGATCGTGGCGGTTGCGGGACTGATTATAGGTTGCTCTTGATCTGGAGGCGTAGCTTGAGACGGAGATGAGCCGGCCTGCGGCAATGCCGTCGGGAGCGTGAATGACGCGGAGTGAGATGCCGGAGCTGCGGGAAGAACGGCGGCGCTGGTCTGCGCGAGCAGGGTTACGGGAAACGCCAGGACGAGGGTCAAGAGGCAGATTTTCATGCGGTCACCCCATGTGCCTGCGGTGAATCCCCGGACGAAGCCGCACCGTTGTGCACTCTGCGAGCTTCGATGCGGCGGTGGATGAGGAGGTAAGCACTCGGTACCAGGAAAACGGTGACGATGCCGGAAACGGTAAGGCCACCGAGGATTGCCCGGGCGAGCGGTGCATACTGTTCACTGCCCGCTTCCAGCGCGAGAGCCATGGGAATGAGCCCTAGCACGGTGGCGAGGGTCGTCATCAGGATTGGCCGTAGACGTACCTTGCATGCTGTAATGATCGCGTCTTCGAGTTTGTATCCGTGTTCGCGGAGGTGTCCCGTGAACTCGACAATCAGGATGCTGTCCGATACGACGATTCCAGTCATCATCAGAACTCCCATGAGGCTCATGATGTTGATGGTGGTACCGGTGGCCAGCAGGAAGAGGATCACTCCCGAGATGCCGGGAGGAATCGCCAAGAGGATGATGAAGGGGTCGACAAATGAGGCGAACTGCGCCATAAGGATCAGGAAGACGAGCACAATGGACATGGTGAGGCCGATCGCAAAGGATTTGAAGGACGCGTTCATGTTGATGACGGTACCTCGCACCGTCAGAATCGTGCCATGAGGCGGTGGCATTCCGGCGACGATCTTGTTTACCTCCTTGCTAATCGTGGCGAGGTTTTCCGCCTTCGGCATCACATACACATCGAAGACTCGCCGAAGCTGGTAGTGATCCACTTCAGTTGGGGTGTTGATTGACCGGATCGAAGCGACTGTTTCTAGTGGAGTCGTGGTCTTGCCGTCAGCCGATCGCAAGGGTATCTGTTTGAAGTCATTTAGGGTTTGAACCTGAGTCTCCGGGTACTGAACGGTCAGCATGTAGTTGTTGCCGGTCTTCGGGTCAATCCAGTAACTGGGAGCCACGACGCCGTTCGAGGTCATGGCCGTGATGACGCTATCGACGATCGTCTTTGGCGTGAGCCCTTCGAGACTCGCCTGCTGACGGTCTATGTTGAGCGCGAGGCCGGGGTAGTCGATGTCCTGAGGGATGAGGACATCGCTGACACCGTGGAGAGCTCTCATCCTTTGCGCCAGTTGCTGTGCGATAGCATATCCACCGTCCATATCGTTACTGCTGACCTGGATGTCAAAGGGCGCCGGAAGTCCCTGATTGACGATCGAATCGACGAGGCCTCCGGACTGGAAGTAGGTTTGGACGGATGGAAGATCGGCCGCGAGCTTAGCTCGTACGCGCTGCATATAAACGAAGCTGCTGAGACTGTGGTCTTCCTGCAGGCTCACCTGGACAAATGCGGTATGCATTCCGGAGTTGGGGGTGTAAATCGCCGAAAGGTCGGGAGTAACTCCAATGTTAGAGACGATCATTTGGAGGTCCTTGGGAGCCACGACCTCTCGTATATCCTGCTCGACTCGAGCGATGTATTGGTCAGTGAGTTCGATGCGTGTGCCCGTCGGGGCCTTAACGTTGATGACGAACTGTCCAGGATCTGTGCGAGGGAAATAGGCACGGCCAAGAAAGGGAGCCAGCGCAAAACTGAGTACGACGAAGAGAGAAAATACGGAGATGACCACCGCAGCCCGGCCGAGACAATAATGGATTGCTTTGTCGTAGTGCTCCTGCAGCCAACCGAAGCCCAGGTTGAAACGGTAGACGACCTTGGCAAAGACGTTTGTTTGACCGTGACCGCCTCGCATATGCTCTGGGACCGGATCATCCTCTTGGGCAGACTCATGCTCATTCTCGTGCCCGGTGTGTTTGATGAAACGAGAACAGAAGAGTGGAACCACGGTCATCGCGACCACATAAGAGCAAAAGAGTGCGATCACCACCGCAAGCGCGAGCGCCGTGAAGAGGTACTTACTGACGCCGGTAAGCAGGACGACGGGAAAGAAGACAATGGCTGTGCTGAAAGTGGCCGCCAACACCGCGAGTTGAACCTCTTTGCCGCCCTCTTGTGACGCCTTGACCGGATCTTCACCCATCTCAAAGTGGCGGAAGATGTTCTCAAGCACGACGACGGAGTTGTCGATGAGGCGGGATAACACCAGCGCCATGCCGCCGAGCACCATCGTATTAATCGAGTCACCGAATGCGTTGAGGATCAAAAACGTTGCGATACACGAGATCGGAATCGATAGCAAAACTGCAATAGTGGCACGCACATTGCCGAGAAAGAGAAGGATCATGATGCCTGTCAGGCAAAGGCCAATCGAGCCTTCGCTAATCACATTCTTGATCGCAGTTTTTACAAAGACAGATTGATCGAATACGACGGCGGTCTTGAGTTGTTGCGGGATGTCGAGTAAATGGGCAGTGGCTTTGCGGATGCCGTTGACGATGGTGATGGTGTTGGAGTCGCCACCCTGCTTGAGGACGGGAATGTAAACGGAGTGTTGGCCATCAACACGCACGATGTTGGTCTGGAGTTGACCGCCATCCACGGCATGACCAACATCACCCACAAGGATGGATGCGTTGCCGACGGTTTTGAGCGGGATGCTGTTCACGTCGTCGGGGGTCGGTACCTGGCTATTCGCATAGATGTTGTAGTCCTTCGGCCCTATGCGGACGTCGCCCGCAGGCAGGATGAGATTGGAGTTGTTCACTGCATGGACCACGTCCATGATGCCAAGCTGCGAAGCTTGCAGCTTCAACGGATCGACGTAGACCATGATCTGCCGGTAGGTTCCTCCATATGGCTGAGGAACGGAGGCCCCCGGAACATTGGCCACTTGGTTTCGGACGCTGAATTGTGCGACATCTTTCAACTGCGTCTGATTCAGGCCGGCGCCCTTGAGCGTAATCAGACATACTGGAAGGTTCGCTGCGTCGAAGCTGAGGACCACTGGAGGCAGCGTGCCCGGAGGTAGGCGGCGCAGGTTGGCCATCGCAAGGTTGGAGATGCCGCTCACGGCTGCTGTTGGGTCAGTGCCGGGTTGAAAGTAGATCTTGATGAGGCTGACACCGGACATCGAGCGCGATTCAATGTGGTCGATATTGCTGCCCAGCGTGAAGAAGCGCTCGTCGCTGTCGGTGATATCCGATTCGATCTGCTGAGGAGGCATGCCCGCATAAAAGGTCGCTACGACTACCACCGGAATCTTCACGGGTGGGAACAGGTCCACGGGCATGCCAATTATCGCTGCGATGCCTACTACGACAACAATCATGCAGGCCATCAAGATGAAAAATGGGTAACGAATCGCAAAGAAAGACATGCTTATTGGCCGCCCTTCTGGTTCGCGTGATAGTTGGCGAGGTCACTCTTTGCAGGTTGCGGTGTGACTTCCTGGCCCGGCTGTAATTCCGACTGACCGCCAATGATGACTCTGTCGCCAGCGTGGAGCCCTGAAGTGACCTCCTGTGCGTTTGCGCCGCTGATACCTAGCACAATGGATCGTTTCTGCACTCGGTTGTCGCTATCGACAAGCATCACCGAAGGTTGGTCGCCCTGGATGACCGCACTCGCGGGAATGATGAGCGCATCGTTTTTCTGCTCCAGGTTGAAGGTCACGTCCGCGTACATCCCCGGGGTAAGGGTGAGATCTGGGTTGTTCACATCTACTTCAGTCAGCATCGTCCTGGTTGCATTCGATACGTCCCGCGTGTAGCGCACGACTGTTCCCTCAAACTGCTGCCCGGTCGCCTGCACACGGACCGTGACCTGCGAGCCGATGTGCATGAGAGGCACGTCGCGCTCAGGAACTGGCATGCGGAGGCGCAACACATCGCTCTGTGCCAGCCTGACCACCGCCTGGTTCAGCCCCTCGGCAGTTCCTGCCGGAATCAGCGCGCCCGTGTCCGCGTAGCGCATGGTGATCACTCCGGTATAGGGGGCTGTGATGGTCGCGTATTGCTCCATACTGCTGACTCTCAAATTCTCAGCTCGCGACACACCCAGTTGTCCTTGCGCGGCGGCCACCGCCGATTTGGCCGCATCGACTTGCGAGGCGGCTGATCTGTCTTTCGCTAGTGCATCGTCAAGCTCCTGTGCTGCAACTAACCCAGGCTGTTCATCAGATGCCTGCTTCAGGCGGGTGTAATTGGCATGCACAGCGGCGTAGGCGGCCTGCTCTTGAGCAACTTCATTCTGGAGGCGCGCGATATTTTGCTGGGTCTGAATGATACCCGCCTCCGCTCCAGCAACCTCAGCTTGCAACTCGGGGACTTCCAGCACCGCCAGAGTCTGTCCCTTACGCACACGGTCGCCTATATCCACATAGATACGGCGGATATAGCCGGAGACTTTTCCATGAACGTCGATCTCCTGGAACGCCTGGAACACTCCAGCAACGGTGAGCTGATTTGCAATAGAGCCAGTGTGGGCTTTGGCCACCGACACGGAGGGAGGAGCTGCCGTAGTATCCGCGGCAGCCCCTTGCTCGCGATGAGCACGTAGAAAATGAAACAGCAACAGCGCTGCAGCCAAAGAACAGGCGGCAGCCACGAGAACACGCTGGGTGCGCATCAGAAACCTTTCCTCGAATGGATTACTAAATTCATCCGCAGGAGAGTGTTATCTCCAGCGGCTAATCGAGAGAGTGTCCTGCGTCCGGGGGTGGTCGAAGATAGAGAATTGGGGCTCGACTGAGCGGTGACAAATCGCTGACGATCTCATCGCTCCGCTGATCTACCGCGTGCTCTTCAACTCTCTGATCGAGAGAGAGAAGCAGTGCCACCCAGCGGGGTCTCTGAGCCACCGTAGGACCATCTGCGGCATGGTCGAATGCGCTCTTTGCGGCATCGCTGCCACGCGTGCAAACTTTAGCTGGAGCCGAGGAAATTCGGCCTTCTACGGTGTAGAGTGACAGCTTGTAACCCGTGCCCCACGCAAAAATCATGAATACTAGCGCGACGCACAGCACACCGTAAGAGGAGAGCAACCCCTTGGATCTTGAAGCCCGCATTTGAGTCATGTTTTCCAATGCAGCTATGGATATCCTGTCAGTCCGAACGGATTACTGCAAGTTGTTTGACTATGGATTGCCAAGATAGGTTGTTTCTTCTATTCGTGCATCTCAATGCGGAGCAAGCGGGGAATTGCCCGAGATGTCCTTTGGGGAAAGAGCTTACGAATTATTCGCCAGCCCCATGCACTTCGCGAAAACCCGGATTTCGGAACTTCGACGGAGCGGTTGGTCTAGTCCAATCTAAATAGCTCATGGGACGATCCGCCTTAGGGTCGAGGACAAGGAAGCCGGAACTCAGCGCATTTGGCCTTCTCATCCCATCTGTTAACAACAAATGAGTAGTCAAGCTACGGATGTCGACGCCAGTAATCACTATGCGGAACTTGTTCTTGCGACTCTCTTTGGCGCCATCTCCATCGCGTTAGACAGCAAGAATGTTCGGAAGGTGCCGACGATCCCTGGTGGTTCCGGACCGGCAGGATATGCCATCGAGAATCGTCTCGACAGCTTTAACCCGTGTACTCGAGCGATCTTTAACGTTCCCAGCGAAAGCTGGTTACGGACGGCCCACCGCGAAACGAAGGTGATTCCAAGGCCGGCTTCCACCGCACTCAGCAGACCTTCGGTCGAGTCGAGCTCCATGCTGATGCTCAGGTCCTTGGTCTTCAATCCGGCCTTCGCAAGAGCCTGCTCCACCACTCTTCTTGAGCCGGAGCCGAACTCTCGCATGAGGATAGGTTCGTTCTTCAGATCCTCCACCTCGATATCGTGATTGGCCCATCCATGAGCCGTGGGGACAACCAGGACCATGTGGTCCTCCATGAACGGCTCTATGCGGAGGTCCTTCCGTCGTTCCGGACCTTCGATCAGCGCGAGCTGAATCTCTCGCGCGAGTAGGGCTTCGAGCATCTCATCGGTATTCCCGCTGCGAGCCGTAATTCTCACCTTTGGGTTTGTCCTGCGAAATCCCGCCACGAACGTGGGGAGCAAGTACTGACCGATGGTCTGGGAGGCTCCCAGGCTGAGTTCACCTGCATGTTGTCCATAGGCCTCAGCCACTGCAGCAAAGGCTTCGTCGGAGAGCGTCTTCATTCTCTCCGCAAAAAACAACAGCGCTTTCCCACTCGGTGTCAGCGCGATATGTCCACCTCCGCGATCGAACAGCGGTACGCCGAACTCATCTTCAAGCGCCTTGATTTGCTGGGTAATTGCCGGTTGTGTGAGCAAAAGTTCTTCGGCGGCCCGGCTGAAGTTCAGATGCTGCGCAACTGCTCGGAAGACGCGGATGCGGAAATTTTCAATCATGACTCTACCCGCCTCCGTTCTCCTCGATTTCCAACCAGGGTCGGCATTTGCTTGTGGATCGCAATCCCGTGCGCAAAAGCCAATCGTTCATGGTGCAGGTTCGGGGCTTGCAATTGCGTACAGCGACTTACGCGAGATGGTTCGAGCAATCCATGATGCGAGAAAACTGCAGGGCAGAAGGATCGCCAGAAGATGCCATTGTCCGGTAAGTTCCACTGCCATCCATGCTGCCATTATAGGAGCGTGGGTCACCGCAGCCATCAGCAGCCCCATACCGCAGATGGCAAGGATGGCCGGCTCCGGCTGTTGCAAAGCGTGAGCGGCTGCGAGTCCCAGGGCAGCGCCAGCGAACAATGTTGGCGTGAAGACTCCTCCTACTGTGCCCGTGCCCACGCAGAAGGTGGTGGCGGCCAGGCGAAAGGCGAGCACGCTAAGTATTGCCGGAAGCATCCTCTCGTGCTGCAGCAGGCCGAGAAGAGCCGCATCGCCGTTGCCCCAGACCTTCGGCTCCATGAGACTGAGGACACCCACTGCCAGGCCAGCCCACAACAGCGCGAAGGGCAGACGCCTCGCTGCACCGGCGACATGCAGCAGCTTTTGATAGGCCGGCCCAAGTACACCCAGAACAACTGTCAGCGGGAAAACCCAAAGCAGATCGAAAGTCATCGGCAACCATTGCTTCACGTGAAAGAGAAGGCCGGCTCCCAGGGCAACGCGGCTTACCAACCAACCTGCACCGGCGGCCATGAATAGCGGGGGAACATTGTTCCAGGCCCACTCCCCTAGGACAATCTCCGCGGCAAAGAACACTCCGGCGATGGGTGTCTGATATGCTGCTGCGACTGCAGCCGCAGCGCCGTAGGCTACCTGCTGCGACAAAGTCACATTCCGCAAGGGAGATTTCTCGCCTATCCATGAAGAGATCGCCGTGGCGAATTGAATCATTGATCCTTCCCGTCCGATCGCCGCACCAGTGGCCACGGAAAACGCGGAGGAAATCGTTCGCCAAACCGTCGAAAGAAGAGGAATGCGGCCACCTCTGAGACGTACGGCTTCTACGTATTCTTCGAAGGGTATCGTCGGTTTAGATCTCCGCTGCATACAGACGACAAGGGTCGCGCATGCTGCGCCGACAATTGGAGTCAGGACACGCCGCGCCGGTGATAAGGTTGCTGCCGCGACCGGTAACATTCCTGTCTGTTGGACGAAGACCCACTGAAGAAGGCGAAAGAACAGCCGAACCGCAACACAGGCTAAACCGCTGGCCGCCCCTAGAACAACAGCCCAGGCAATCGATGTGAGCCAAGAGGGCACCGCCCGTTTCGTGCTTCCGACGTTGGTAAGTGTCGCGGTGGTCATACGCCTACCAACTCTCCCGCTGGATTGCGGGCTGCAGCTGCTGTCACTTTCGTTTCAGGGAGTAGCTTTTGCGACCTCATCCGGTCATCAAGGGTTGAAGCAAGTTCGACGGCCTGTTGACGAATTTCAGGAACCGCGATGGACTCAAATAAGTCGCCGAGTCGCCCAGGGCCAATATTGAAGATGATCTCTGAAGCATGGCCGTCGACACCTATGACCGCGCCGTCCCTGGAGCAATGGAATCCAGTGCCTAGAGGACCGGTGGTTACGAGGCCTCTGCGGAACAGATTTTGTAGAAGAGTGGAAGGGACGCGGCGGTAGTTCATGCTCGGCCCGGTGCAATTGATTACTCGATCCGCGTAGAAACGATTCTCTTCATGAGGCACGCGAACCGTTATGCAGGCTCCCATTGGAGAGGCATCGACGCCCCCAAGATAACCTTCACGGATCTCGAGCATGCGGTTGCGAAGTTCGGATTCGATGACATCAGCAATTGGTGGCGCCATGCGGTGACGGACCACATCCCATCGGCGCTGCAGATGGCGCCGAAAGCGCGCTCGTTCCTCAAGCGGCAGACGCAGCCACAGGTCGTTGGTCGTCTCGCGCAGGCTATCGACAGCGGCTCTCCACTCGGCGCCCGCACGAATTGCAACGCGGAGAGCGTGGAGATACGCCACACAAGTGGCCGGTGTATCCGCTGGAATTGAAGCTGAGGGCAGCGGTGTGTACTCGGTATGCCGGTTGGGGAAGACACCGTGACGAGACACGGCAATGATGCGTCCACGGTGACCAAGTTCACGCAGTCTCAGCACGACATCGACCGCGGTCAGCCCTGTTCCGATCAGAGCGATCGGCGCATCAGGATCCAGTCCCTCATAGGTCTCCGCCGCCCACGCATTGTGGTGATACAAACCCAAATCCGAGGCGGCCTTCGTGATTCCCGGTAGAGGCGCAGGATCGAAGTTTCCAGTTGCCAGTACCACCACGTCTGCGCGAAGTTCGCATCCGTTGTCCAACGCGAGCACCGCACTGGTTTCGTGCAGACGGACATCGATCACGGTTGCGAGCTCCAGCTCGACCTGTCTCGTCGATGCCAGGAGAGATTGGATGTACCGTCCAAAGATTGATCGAGGAGCAAAGGTTGCCTTCGTCGCGGCGGGGTCATAATTGCTGCGAAGCCAAGTGAGAAAGTGGTCGGGTTGATCGGGCAGCGCGCTGATCTTTCCTGCAGGGACATTCAGCAGGTGGCGAAGGCTCGGCGTTGCGTATGCCAGGCCAAGCCCAAAGCCAGTGTGCTGGTCGATCAGAATCACGCGCGCCGGCGTTTTCTGCCGCACCAAGTGAAAAGCCGCGAGGGTTCCACTTACCCCTCCACCGATGACTGCGATTGTTTTGATTGTTGCCTTCCGTGTCGTCATATTTCGACGTTATGACCAACCGTCCGCCAGCGGAATTCGCAAATTGTTATGCCGTATAAGTAGGGACCTGCTATTGATTCGACGAGTCGCTCGCTTATACGGCATCACTTTTACTACTTGGACGTGACGGCCTCTGCGGAGCAACACTGAATTTCGAAAAGGAGAAGCACTATGAACAGCCTTATCAAATCCACACTTGCACTTGGCTTAGCTGTCGCTGCCGCAGTCCTAACATCAACAGCAAACGCAGAGATCCACTCGAAGTCGAAGAGTCTGGTGGTCATGGAAACCCAGGATCTTCCAGAGCAGGCGCAGATATCGGGCAACTCACTCTTTCTTCACTCTGACAACGCAGGAAGCACGTATCTGTATGTCGAGCAGCAGCAAGGCGCTCGCTTATCCGTCTTCGACGTTACAAATCCGGCTCGCATCAGGCTGGTTGTGAGCACGCCGTTGGCATCTGAAGGGGCCTTTGATTTCGTTCGCCCTCTCGGCAACAACGCTGAACTCGTGTCCTTTCGCAACGGACAGAAGGAAGCTGTGCTCGATCTACGCAAGGCTGCGAGGCCTGAGTTTCGGATCATCTCGGCGGTGACAGACCTCGGCGCTGCCGAGACTTTGGGGGAGAGCGGCCTTCTCGTCACGAGCCATGCCTACCAATACGTCCCTGCAGTTGCGCGCGACTACCACGTGATC
>Ga0210387_10000352_pt1 | contig 33010 bp, 39 predicted proteins | sample IncBWC7OmetaG_FD_160108 | JGI IMG/M metagenome (GOLD analysis project Ga0210387, IMG submission 160108) | Forest soil microbial communities from Barre Woods Harvard Forest LTER site, Petersham, Massachusetts, United States - Inc-BW-C-7-O ... | reverse complement strand
GGGCCGCGCCATCGATTGACATCTGCGGTGTAGGCCATCTGCCTCTCCATCACGGCAACATGCCGTTGTGAATGTAAATAACATTTACATACGTAAACCCTTCCGGATTTTTGTCAAGCTGGGCGCACAAGCCAGCCGGATTAAATTATTTTGGGCTGCCCCAAGGACCCGATGGCTTCTTATTGGCCGAATCCGAGGCCGCCGGTCCACGGTCGGCCAGAAAACCAAGGCCGCGCAGATAGATCAGCACTTCGGCCTCCAGAAGTTCCTCCGCCGACATCGGCAGCTTGCGCCGCGCCCCGTCGCCACGCGCAAACAACGACGCGACGCCGTGCGACATCGACCAGATATGCAGCGCCATCATCAAGGCCGGCGGCCGCGGCGAACCTTGCGGAGCTAGCGCGGCAAGCCGCTCGGCGGCCGCTCGGATCACGGCAAAAGCGCGCTCGCCGGCAGCCTGCAAACCGGCACTGACATCGGCCGCAAGGCCGGATTCAAACATCGCGGAATAGAACGCGGGCTTCTCACGCGCAAAGGCGAGATAGGCCTTGCCGACCCGCTCAAACGCCGAGACCGTATCGGGCCGTCCATCGTCCCAGGCTTCCGACAGTGCGGACTCGAACTGTTCGAAACCGCGCTCCGCGATGTTCGACAGCAACTCGTCACGGTCGCGAAAATGCCGGTAGGGAGCAGCCGGGCTGACGCCGGCGATCCGCGCGGCGTCGGCAAAGGTGAAACCGGCCGCGCCTTTCTTGGCGATCAGATCAAGGGCTGCCTGCAGCAGCGCCTCTTTCAGATTGCCATGGTGATAGCCGCGTTCGGTGCGACCCTGTTCCTTGCGCCAGCTCATGTTAAAGGCTTTTACATGAAGCCGGCGCCGATTAGAAGTCCGTATGCCGCCAAGAAGCGGCTTCACGGACTTCCAACCAAAAACGCGGTTAGCGGATTTCCCGGAACGGCCTAGCCGCCGGGGATCGGAAGAACCGGCATGATCTCGACGGACTCACCCGGGAAGATCGAAAAATGCGGATGATCTTCGAACATCTTCGCCGCCGCCTCATGCGACGCGGCGCGAACCACCGTGAAGCCGCCGATCGGATTGGTGATGTCGGCAATCCCCTGCGCGTCGACTTTCTTGGTCTTGCCGAGCGGGCCGCCCATCGTGACGATGGTCGCCTGGTGCTTCTCAACCCATCCCTTCCAGGCCGAGATGCCGCGTATCTCCCTCGCCTTGCGCTCGGTTTCTGAAAGCGCGGTCCAGGCCACCCATTTCGCGCTGTTTTTGCTGCCAAGGAAGACAGCGAGGAACGTGTCGTTCGTGCTCATCAGATTCTCCTCAAGATTTGCAGTTTCTATGGATTGAAAGAACTCAGATCAGTGATTGGCCGAACCGCACTGCATTTCAGAAAAACCGGCGGCGGCTTCCTTAAGGTCAGCCGGAAAGTCCGCCATTTCCATCACCTGGCGAATCTCGATCGTTTCATTGTTGGCGGCTGGACAACGCCTGGCCCAGGCGATCGCTTCCTCGCGCGATTGAACATCGATCATCCAGTAGCCGCCGATCACTTCCTTCGATTCGGTGAAGGGACCGTCGGTCACGACCGGTTTGCCGGTTTCAAACGAAACCCGGGCGCCCATCGACGGCGGGTGCAGGCCATCAAGGGTAATCAGGACGCCGGCCTCCTTCAGTTCCTCGTTGTATTTCATCATCGCAGCGACCGCTTCCGCAGGCGGCATGGCGCCGGGCGCCGCGGCCTCATAACCCCGCGGAATCATCAGCATCATGAATCGCATCGTATTCTCCGTTGTGGTTCGAAAGGCCCCGGTCAGACCGGTGCTCTCCGATAAGACGATTGACCTCGGGCGATACCGACACGGCGGGTGCAATTATTTTGGAGGTAACGACCAAACGGGGCGAGATGACGATTTGCAGCCTAATCCGCCGCGCCCCCGTTGAGCGTGGTCCAGAAATCCGCGAATACCGGCGGCGGTTTTGGCGAATCCATCACCCGCTGGGTCAGCAGAATACCGGTGAGCTGCGCCTGCGGATCCGAATACCAGGATGTTCCGTAGCCGCCATCCCAGCCGAACCGGCCGGGCTTAGCCTGCGGATCGTCGAACGCGCTGAAAACGGACATACCAAATCCCCACCCCCTGGTGCTCCCGAGGAACAATTGCGACTCGCGTTTCTCGTCCGCGACAATCTGGTTCGTCGTCATCGATGCCACCGATTCCGGCGACAGCACGCGCGCGCTCCCCAAACTGCCGCCGTTGAGCATCATCTGGGCGAAGGCGTTGAAATCGTCCGCGGTAGAGACCAGACCCGCAGCGCCGTTTTCAAACGCGGGCGGACTGGAAAACCGGCCCGTGACCGGAGGATCGAATACCTTCAACTGTCGCGCCGCGGAATCGTGCATATAGGCTGTCGCGAAACGATGGTGCTTGTCCTTGGGCGCAAAGAACGCCGTGTCTTTCATTCCGAGCGGGGTAAAAATGCGCTCGCTCAAGAATTCTCCGAACGTCGTGCCCGCCACCCGCGCGATCAGCACGCTGAGGATTTCGCTGCCGCCGTTATAAAGCCATCGCTCGCCCGGCTGGGACACCAGCGGCAGGCTGCCGTATCGCCGCATCAATTCGTCCGGCGGAAACGACGGAAACACCGGCCCGGGCGCAAGACCTGCTTCGGCATAGGCGCGTTGGATCGGAAGACGTTCGGGAAAGATCGGAATGATGCCGTAGCCGCAGCGAAACGTCAGCAGATCGCGCAAGGTGATCGGGCGCCGTGCCGGCACGGTTTGATGGACCAACGCCTCGATCGTGAGCAGCACCTTGCGATTGGCCAGTTCCGGCAGCCATCGGTCGACGGGTTCGTCGAGCTGCAACCGTCCCTCCTCGACCAGCACCATCGCGGCCGCCGCCGTGACCGGCTTGGTCATCGAGGTGATGCGGAAAATCGAATCGCGCGTCATCGACGAGCCCTCGAAGGCGAGCCGCCCAATCGCATCGACCTGGACTTCGCCGTGGCGGCTCACCAGCATCACCAGGCCCGGCAGGTCGCCGCGCTCGACATGGCCGGCCATCATACCGCGAAGACGATCAAACCCGGCTTTCGAGAACTCACCTGTCATTCCGTCGTTTCCTCAGCTTCAAGATTCCCCGGTTGCTTACACCGGAAGCCATCGAAGTACCATGCCGGCGGTTCCTCGTTCGGCGTTGTTAGCAGTGAAACAAAGCAGAGAGCGACCTTCCGTGCTAGACACAACGCGACAAAAGACAGGATGAAGGACGCATGACCGAGCCGTCGCAAAAAGTCGCCATGGTCACCGGTGCCGCGCGCGGCATCGGCCTTGCCGTGGCCAAACGCTTCCTCGCCGACGGCTGGCGCGTGGTGCTTCTCGATATAGAGACCGGGCTTCTGGAGAAAAGCGTGACGGCGCTCGGCAGCCCCGACACCACACTGGCCGTGACCTGCGACGTCTCCGATCCGAATGCGGTTGCCGCGGCCTTTGCTCGCATAGAACATCACTTCGGAAGGCTCGATGCGCTGGTCAACAACGCTGGCGTCGCCGTGTTCCTGCCGCTGATGGAAACGTCCGATGCCGACTGGAGCCGCGTGCTCGCGGTCAACCTGACCGGGCCCTTTTTGTGCACGAAGGCTGCGGTGCCGTTGATGCGCGATCATGGCGGCGGCGCGATCATCAACATCACCTCGATCTCGGGTTTGCGCGCTTCGACGCTGCGCTCGGCCTATGGCACCAGCAAGGCCGGACTTGCGCACCTGACCAAGCAGCTCGCGGTCGAACTGGCCGAGCTTGGTATTCGCGTCAACGGCGTGGCCCCTGGACCGGTCGACACCGCGATGGCGAAGGCCGTTCACAGCGCGGAAATCCGTGCCGATTATCACGATGCGATCCCGCTCAACCGCTACGGCCTCGAGGAAGAACTGGCGGAAGCGGTGTTCTTCCTGTGCAGCAACCGGGCAAGCTACATCACCGGCCAGGTTCTCGCCGTCGATGGCGGCTTCGACGCTGCCGGCATCGGATTGCCGACGCTGCGCGGCCTCCGACGCAACGGATAGCGCGCCCACTTCGCCGCGAGCGGCATTGCTTTATTTTTCCATTCCTTCGCTAGCGCAGCGTGACCTTCATGACTCAACCACCTAAGGTTGGGCCGCGCGGCGATGGTCCGGCGCCGTCGACAATGCTGAAACTGAACACCGGATCGGGGGAGTTTCGCGTCATGTCGGGCATGCTTATCAACCTCATTATTCAAATCATCGCTGGCGCCGTCGGAGGAAACGTAGCTGGAGGTGCCGCCAAGAACATCGATCTCGGAACAATTGGAAATACCATCGCGGGGGCGATCGGCGGCGGCGCCGGCGGCCAGCTTCTCGGTACGCTGATTCCGCTGCTGGCCAATTCCGCATCGACGCCCGATATCGGCGCCATCATCGGCCAGGCGGCCGGTGGCGGCGTTGCAGGCGCGGTCCTCACTGCAATCGTCGGGGCGATCAAGAACCGCGCGGCCTGACGACCTGATCTACTAACTTGGCTCGATCGTCCGTCGCCAAAGAGCGCGCGCCTCGCCGGGGCGCGCGAACCATATTTCTTGCATCGGATTGCCAACATCGCGCCGGGCAACGCGGCGAATAATGCGGCGCTTTTCCGATCGCATCTCTCAGCAGATCGTCGAATATGCTGGAACCCTGGCGCAGGTTTTGCAATTGCCTTCAATATGAGAGGCTCCGATATGAGAGGCTTCCCACCCAGAGGTGAGATTGCCTCGGCATAGGGAGAAACATGCAGGCACCTTTTGTCAGAATTTTCGCGGTCGCGGTAACCTTGTGCGCGGTTGCTTCGCCGCAGGCGCAGGCCGAAGTCCGGATTTTGGGGAGCCGGGGCGGACAGGTCGGCCCGTTTCTCGACCTGTACGAAAAGGTTCGCGCTTCCGGCGAACGCGTCGTCATCGATGGCCCCTGCCTTTCCGCCTGCACGCTGGTGCTGAGCATGGTGCCGCATGATCGCATCTGCGTAACCCGACGCGCCGTGCTTGGATTTCACGCCGCGCGGTCCATGGGACGGCACGGCCGGATGCATGCCGAGCCCGAGGCCTCCGCGTTGGTGCTCCAGACCTACCCATCAGGTGTGCGTGGCTGGATTACCCAACGCGGCGGATTGACCTCGCACCTTCTGCTATTACGCGGCCGCGAACTCGCCGCATTCTATCCGGCCTGCCGCTGATCCACCCGCCGGAAGCGCTACATCCCTTCCAGCGGAGAGTTCACCATCCAAGGGATGCCGAACCGATCGACGCACATGCCGAAGCCCTTGGAGAAGAAGGTCTTGCCAAAAGGCATGTTGAGGCTACCGCCCTCCGCCAGCGCGTTGAACTTACGTTCCGCTTCCGCAGGATCGCTGATTGTGAGCGAGACTGAAAATCCCTGCGGTTTGTGAAAATGCTCCGGCGGTGAATCCGACGCCATCAAGAGCTGGCCGCCAATCGACATGCGCGCATGCATGATGAGCTTCTCCCGGCCAGGCGACGGCTTCATATCCGCCGGCGCCTCCTCGGCCCTGATGAGCACCTCGATCTTGGCGCCCAGCACTTTTTCGTAAAACTTGAAGGCAGCTTCGCAATTGTCGTTGTAGAACAGATAGGGGTTGAGTTGCATCGCGATTCCTCCTTGCTTGATGAATGTCTTGTCGGTCTATTTTTCGGTCAGCGTCTTGAGATTGGCGAGGCCGGCCTCGAAATCTCTGCCGATCATCCTGTCGAGGTCCATGAACACCTGCATCACCTTGGACATGAAGGATGACGGCCCCTGCATCACCCAGATGACGTTGGTCGCGGCAGCGTCACGTTCGGGCACAAAAGTGAACTCGGCCGTGTTGTGACCTTCGAACGGCTTGAAGAAGTCGAGCTTGATCGTGATTTTTGACGGCGATGAGGCGTCGAGAATTTCCATGCGACCGGAACCGACGTTCTTGTTCCCTTCCCAGGCATAGATCGCGCCCTTGCCGCTTTCGACGCCGCTATAGTCGCGCTTCATCGCGGGATCGCGGTTCTCCCATGGAGACCACTTCGCCCATTGATGAAAATCATTGATCAGCGGAAAAATCGCCTCCGCCGGCGCCTGCACCATCGCCGACCGCCGGACACTGAACGTAGCCGGCTTGGTCGAAGCCAAGATCAGAACGATTACAATGGCGATCGCCAATACCGCGGCAACGATGGCAACGATCTCAAGCATAGAGTGCTCCCCTTTCCAGATAAATTTAGCTCGCGAACGGCAACAGTGCGCGCAAACGCCGGTCGCGCAGCCACAATCCGCCCCACAGCAGCACGCCGAGGTAGAATCCGAACAGGATATGGGTGAACAGGGGACTGCCAATTCTCACATGCGAGGCCATCGCACCGCCGAGATAGCCGGTCATCAGGATTGCACCCACGAACGAGGTCGGCGGGAGAGCGTAAAGCGCCGTGCACACCAGGCTGATCGCGCCCAGGCATCGCGCGAGGCTTTCGCTCGAACCATACCCCATCCTGTCCATCGTCTCCGTGACAATTGGCCACGGCACGAGCTTGATCGCGCCATCCAGCAGCATGAACAGAATCACGAGGCCGCTTGATGCACGGCCAATCCAGATCGCCGCCCTTGAAACCGCCGCAGTCGTCGGCATCCCAGGCATGGCGTCATCGGCACAACCAACATCTTGCGTATTCATGTTCGCGTCCCCTCTCGCGCATCTCATGATCTCAAGACGAACGGGAGGACGGTGAGCCGACAGGGTTCTCGAATTATTTTTTTGGTACGGCCGTGCCGGACGGCCGGCTGTCGCGGATCAGCCGGTCCAGATGCATGCGGATGTGAGCCGCTTCCGCCGAAGTATTGGCGAGCGCGATGGCGCGATCGAAGGCGACACGCGCCTCTTCGTTGCGGCCGAGTTGCATCAGGAAGGCGCCGCGCACGCCGAAATAATGAAAGTAATTCGATAGCCGATCGGCGAGCGGCTCGATCATCTGCAGGGCGGCCTCCGGCCCGCGCACCTTGGATGCCGCTACCGCACGATTGAGCGTGACGACCGGCGACGGCTGCATGACCTCGAGCGCCCCGTAGAGCAGATCGATCTGGGCCCAGTCGGTATCTTCAGGTTTGGCCGCGCGAGAATGCAGTGCCGCGATCGCCGCCTGCACTTGATATGGACCCGAGCGGCGGTGCCGCATCGCCTTGTCGATCAGCGCCGCACCTTCGGCAATCAGTTTCTGATTCCACAGCGTGCGGTTCTGATCGTCGAGCAATATCAGTTCACCGCTCGTATCGAACCGCGCCGCCGCGCGTGCATGCTGCAGCAACAGCAATGCCGTGAGACCCATGATCTCCGGCTCGCTCTGAAACAGCCGGAGCAAAAGCCGCGCCAGCCGGATCGCCTCCTCGCACAACGGTTTGCGTATTTCGGACGTTTCGCCGCTGGCCGAATAGCCCTCGTTGAAGATCAAATATATCATCGCAGCTACCGCAGCGAGCCGTTCGGAGCGCTCGACCGCGCCCGGTGTCTCGAACGGCACGCCCGCGACAGCGACCTTCGCCTTGGCGCGCGTGATGCGCTGCTCCATCGCCGGCTCCGAAACCAGGAAGGCTCGCGCGATTTGCTTCACGGAAAGGCCGGAGACAATACGGAGCGCCAGCGCAATCTGCTGGGTTGCCGGCAAATCCGGATGGCAGCAGACGAACAATAGCCGCAGGATGTCGTCGCGATAATGCGAGCCGTCGAGCCGATCGGCCAGTTCCTCCTCGGCATCGTCCAGATCGGAAATGACCGCGTCGTCGGGCAACGCCTCCTGCTTATGGGACCGCCGCACTTCGTCGATCGCGGCGTTGCGGCCGACCATGATCAGCCACGCCGCCGGATCGCGCGGCGGACCGTTTTGCGGCCAGCTTTTCAAAGCGCGCAGGCAGGCGTTCTGGAATGCTTCTTCCGCGGTATCAAGATTGCGGAAATAGCGCAGCAAGGCGCCGACAGCCTGGGGACGCGCCGAAGTCAGGGCAGCATCGATCCAGGCGGCGTCGGTCATTTCGCGCTTGCTCCTGGTTCGAACAGACCGACGGGGCGAATCTCATAAGCCCCGCCGGGATTGGCCGCGCCGAGGTCGCGCGCGACGTCGACGGCGGCGTCGAGATTCTCGCAGTCGACGATATAGAAGCCGAGCAGTTGTTCCTTGGTTTCGGCATAGGGACCATCCAGCACGAGCGGTGGTCCGTCCTTGCGCAGCGTGGTCGCCGCGGTGGTCGGCAACAGCCGGGCGGCCGGGCCCAGCCGGCCCTCCTTCTTCAGTCTGTCCTGAACTACAGCGATCTTCGACATGACGGCAGCGTCCTGTTCCTTACTCCAGGAGCCGACGAAGTCCTCATCGTGATAGCAAAGTATGGCATAGAGCATGGGCTGAGGTTCCTTTCTGACCAAGGACGGGTGAGATGGCTCCGTTCCGACACTGCTTATGAAAAAATATTGGTACTGAAAACAACCCCCGGTAAGGTCGCACCACGGATTTCGAAAGACGGAATAACGATGAAAAAGGGAACGTTGGCGCTGCTGATCCATGGCGGCACCGAAAACTGGTCGCCGGAGCGCTGGAAGCACCGGTTTAGCGAGGTGTGCGCCGACCGCCCGGTCTGGGTGGCGTCGGAACAGGGCGGCAATCCAGCCGACGTTCACTATGCCGCGGTCTGGAAACCCGCGCCGGGCGAGTTGGCCTCTTTTCCGAATCTGCGGGTGATTTTCAACCTCGGCGCCGGCGTCGATGCGCTGATGGCGGACAAAACCTTGCCGAAAGTGCCGCTGGTGCGCGTCTCCGTCGGCGATCTCACCGGCCGGATGACCGAATATGTCGTGCTGCATGTCTTGATGCATCACCGCCAGGAACTCTACTTGCGCGACAGCCAGCGCGAAAAGCGATGGCAGCCGAAATACCAGTGGTCGGCCGGCGCCCTGACGGTCGGGGTCATGGGACTTGGCACGTTGGGATCGGATGCGGCGGAAGTCTTGGTGCGGCTTGGCTTTAAGGTCGTGGGCTGGAGCAACAGCCCGAAGACCATCGAAGGCGTCGAATGCTTTTACGGTAAGGCGCAACTCGATGCGTTTCTGCACCGTGTCGACATTCTGGTCTGCCTCTTGCCACTCACGCCAGATACAAGCGGTATCCTCAACCGGGGGCTTTTCGCCAAACTGAACCGCTCAAGCCCGCTGGGCGCGCCGGTCCTGATCAATGCCGGCCGCGGCGGCTTGCAGAACGAAGCCGATATTCTGTCTTGTCTTGACGACGGTACGCTCGGTGCTGTTTCGCTCGATGTCTTTGCAGCCGAACCGCTGCCGCCGGCCAGTCCATTCTGGACTCACCCGAAGGTCGTGCTCACTCCGCATAACGCTGCCGATACCGACACCGACGAAATCTCAAAATATATCGCGCGCCAGATCGAGCGGTTCGAGACCGGCCAGCCCCTGGAAAATATCGTCGATCCAGAGCGGGGATATTGACGTACCGCGCAAGTCGCGTCGTCAGAACGGGCTTTCGCCCAAGCCCGGTACATCGGCCGGCCGCGGTCCGGGCGCAGCCCAATGAAAGCGGCGGTCTTTTTCGGCAATCGCGATATCGTTGATGCTGGCCTCGCGCCGGCGCATCAAACCCTGCTCGTCGAACTCCCACTGCTCGTTGCCATAAGAGCGGTGCCATTGGCCGGAAGCATCGCGCCATTCATATTGAAAGCGCACCGCGATCCGGTTGCCATCGAATGCCCAGAGATCCTTGATCAGGCGATAGTCGAGTTCTTTCTGCCATTTGCGCGTCAGAAATGCCACGATCGCCGGACGCCCCTCAAAAACCTCGGAGCGGTTACGCCAGCGGCTGTCCTCGGTATAGGCGAGCGCCACGCGTTCGGGGTCGCGCGAATTCCAGGCGTCTTCCGCCATGCGCGCTTTCTGCGCGGCGGTCTCTCTGGTGAACGGCGGCAACGGCGGACGTGACATGATAACCTCCCGGATCTTACGCGACAGCAAGATTATCGTGGAGATCGAGAAAGTCGATGGCCATCATTCTATCGGGTGATTGCGATAACCAATTGGTGAAGGGCCGATCAACGACGATCGTGATCATGACCTCTATTCCGCATCGGCCTTCATCAACACGCGAAGCGATTTCGGAATCGGTTGCGCCCGCCCCTCACTGATAAAGGCGACACGCACCTCGGCGGCGATGAGCACATCGGCGCCGCGCCGCACTTCCTGCGCCAGCGTGATCGAAGCCCCCTTCACCGCGACCGGCCAGGTCACGATATCCAGTACATCGTCCATCCGCGCCGGTTTGAGGAAATCGAGTTTCATCGAACGCACCACAAAGGCAAAGCCGGGCGTCTCGGTCCGCGCTTCGGCAAACAAGGCATGCTGCTCGGCGCCCATCAGCCGCAAATGATTGGTCCGGCCGCGCTCCATGAAGCGCAGATAGTTGGCGTGATAGACGATGCCGGAGAAATCCGTGTCTTCATAGTAGACGCGAATCTGCATGTGATGGCGACCGTCGCGGATTTCGCCATCGAGATGAGGTAAAGTCACGTTCGGCCCTCGCTCGCCGTTCTCGACAATCCGTTTTGCGCAAAATCGGCGCGCCGTGCAAGCGCAGCTGTGCCTGGAGGGCTACGATACGGTCGGACCCGGTTGGCCCACCGTCACCAGCACGATTTCCGGAGGAACACCGAGCCGAAACGGCACGAAGCTGCAACCGAGTCCTCCGGACACAACGACGTCGCAGTTCATCCGGATGTGACCATAGGCCAGAAGCTGTCCCGATGGCGCTACGGGCGACCAGCCGAGCAGGCGCACCTGCCCGCCATGCGTATGCCCCGAAAGCTGAAGCGCAACGCGTGAAGGCACGCGGCGAGCCACATCCGGCTCATGCGCGAGCAGAATGACCGGCGCATCGTCCGTCACCTTGCCGAGTGTCGCGCCGAGATCGTCGACGCCGATCCGCCTGACGATACCGTGTCGCCGCGCCGGAGCGTAAGCCAATTGATCGCCGAGACCCGCGAGCCAGAACGGATGGCCGGCTTTGTTCAGGCGCCGGACATCATTCTCGTAGACCGGAATGCCGGCGGCTTCGAGCGCGCGGCGGGCAACCGTCGTTCCCTCGCCCTCACGCTGCACCGTACGGTCATCCCAATAATCGTGATTGCCGAGGATGGCATGCACCCCAAGCGGCGCCTTGAGACCTGACAACACCGACGCCCATTCATTGGCCGGAATAAATCGCGTGACGTTCCGGTGACCCGCGACATAGTCGCCAAGCAGCACGGTGATGTCAGCGCCGAGCGCGTTGGTATGTTCGACAATGGTCTGGATACGTTGCAGCGACATCCAGGGATCGCAGGCATGAACATCGGCGATGACGGCGATCTTGAGTTTCAGATCGGCCGGCCATTGCGGCGGTGAAACCTGATAGCGCGTGACCCGAAGTTGCAGCTCGGGCTCGCTGAATCCGTAGGCGACCGTCGAAACGCCGGCAACGCCGAGGCCGGAAAATGTACGCAGGAAATGACGACGCGAAAGCATGGCAGCTCAATTGTGATGCAGTTTCGTTTCTGACCAGGAAATACAGCTGAATTGGGGAGCGTTCGTGCAGATATCGAGCAGTAACCTTACCGCATTAACCCTGTGACGCCGGCGGCAAGACATGATCACGCGTCAACGGCGCCATTTGGATCGTGCCCACAGCGGTCAATCGTCCTCGCTGTCGCTGCCGAACAATCCAAACTGCGACGGATCGCGCGTCGGCTCAGCCAGACCAAGATGCCGGAAGGCATGAGAGGTCAATAACCGCCCTCGCGGGGTTCGTTGCAGATAGCCGCACTGAATCAGAAAAGGCTCGATAATGTCCTCGATCGCGTCACGCGGTTCCGACAGGGCTGCAGCCAATGTCTCCACGCCGACCGGGCCGCCGCCATAGTTCATCGCAATCGTCATGAGATAACGGCGGTCCATCGCATCGAGACCAGCGGCGTCAACCTCCAGCGCGCTGAGCGCGTGATCGGCGATTTTTCGATCGATCGAATCCGCATCCGCCGCGGAAGCAAAATCCCGTACCCGCCGCAGCAGCCGCCCCGCGATGCGCGGCGTGCCGCGGGCGCGGCGGGCGATTTCGTTCGCGCCATCGCTCGTCATGCCGATCTGGAGTACACGCGCGCCGCGGGTGACGATCTTTTCCAGTTCATCCTCGGTGTAGAAATTCAGCCGCACCGGAATGCCGAAACGGTCGCGCAGCGGATTGGTCAGGAGTCCTGCGCGCGTCGTGGCGCCCACCAGCGTGAATTTCGCAAGCTCGATCTTGACCGATCGTGCGGCCGGTCCCTCGCCGATAATAAGATCGAGCTGAAAATCCTCCATCGCAGGGTAGAGCACTTCTTCGACCGCCGGGCTCAGACGATGGATCTCGTCGATGAAAAGCACATCACGTTCTTCGAGATTGGTCAGAAGTGCCGCAAGATCGCCGGCCTTGGCGATCACGGGGCCGGAAGTGGCGCGAAATCCGACGCCGAGTTCGCGCGCGACGATCTGCGCCAGCGTGGTCTTGCCAAGCCCGGGCGGCCCGACAAACAACACGTGATCGAGCGCTTCGCCGCGCTTGCGTGCGGCTTCGATGAAAATCGAAAGGTTCTTGCGTGCCTGCGCCTGGCCGACGAATTCGGACAGCAATTGCGGGCGCAGCGCGGTGTCGCCGACATCATCGGTGCGGCGTTCGGGCGTCACGATGCGGGTGGGCGGATTCATGCCGCGATCCTAGCACGACGCAGCGGCTTCGCGAGCCACCAGCAGAGCGTCGTCGGCAGCGACGCGAGCACATTAAGCGCCAAAAAGGCCCTGAACATCTGCTCCGCCCCTTGCAGATTTGGCAGCAGCACCGCCGACGATTCCCCGGGAACATAAACCGTGCCAATCAGGATAATGGCTGCGATCGCCACGGCAGCCGCGCACCATGCCATCCAGACCGCACTCAAACCAGCGCAGACGGCGGCCAGCGCGAACATCGCGCCGGTTATTACCGACGGCGGAAACGCGGCCAGCATCGATCCGAAGGTCAATACCCACGCCGCAACTGACACCAGCGTCGACACCTCGCCGAGATTTGCGAAATCCCGCAGCAACTCGAAAAACGGCGCCCCCACGCCCAGGACAATCAGGAGAATCAGCGCCGCAAAGGCAAGCGGACCGGCAACGGAAAATATCACCGTGATCGCGATGATGCGCACGATACCGCCTACTATCGCGCGCAGCACCGTCATTCGTTGCCCCGGCGGTATTTGTTCGGCAATAGCTCACCGATCTTCACCACCTTCGGCGTGCGGCCGTTGTCCGGCACGATGACGCGCGCCTTGGCGTCGTAGTCGTGGATCAGTTCGCGGCAGATGCCGCAGGGCGAGACCACCGCGATCTTGCCGGGCTCGTCGGGTTTCGGATGACGCACGGCCACGATCGTCTCGATGCCGTGGTCGCCGCTTTCGGTGATAGCACGGCCGATCGCAATCGCTTCGGCGCAAACCGCGATCCGTCCAATATAGGCATCGATGTTCACGCCAGTGATGATGCGGCCGTCGCGGGTACGCATCGCCGCCCCTACCTCCTGCCAGTCATTGCGATAGCGCTCGCTGATCGCCTTGGTCGCGGCGGTGATCAGTTCCTTGTCTTTCTTGCTCAGCATGGCGGGTGATGCATTCCTTGGATAGCGGCCGGCAAAGATAGCCTACTTCGCCAATTCCTTCAGGCCCAGCCGGATGAGTTGCGCCGTCTCGGCTTTTTCGCCGGCACTGCGCGAGGCGGCGGCGATCGCGGCTGCCGCCTGCGGCTGGCCGTAGCCGAGATTGACCAATGCTGAGATCGCATCCGTCACCGGGCGCGGCGCCCGATCGTTGTCAATGGCGCCTGACAAATGCACCAGCGCCGGATCGACGTTGGCGAAGGCGGGCGCCTTGTCCTTCAATTCCGTCACGATGCGCTCGGCTACCTTGGGACCGACGCCCGGCGTGCGCGTCACCGCCGCCTTGTCGCGCAGCGCGATCGCATTCGCCAGGTCCGACGGCGTCAGCGTACCGAGTACGGCGAGTGCGACCTTGGCGCCAACGCCTTGCACGGTCTGCAACAGGCGAAACCACTCGCGTTCCATATCGCCCTTGAAACCGAACAGCTTGATCTGGTCCTCGCGAACATAGGTCTCGATGGCGAGCACGGCGGCCTCGCCCGGCGCGGGTAAGGCCTGCAAGGTGCGCGAAGAGCAATGCACCTGATAGCCGACACCGCCGACGTCGAGGATGACAAAGTCCTCGCCATAGGAATCGATCAGGCCTTTGAGCTTGCCTATCATAGGCCGACTACCTTGAGCCGCATCATCGCGCTGCCGCGGTGATGCGCGTGCGTAATCGCAATCGCGAGCGCGTCGGCCGCGTCAGGCGACTTCGGCTCGGCCTTGGGCAAAAGCACCTTCAGCATCACCAGGATCTGGTTCTTGTCGGCGTGGCCGGCACCAACCACGGTCTTCTTCACCTGGTTGGGCGCATATTCCGAAACCGAAATTCCAAACATCGCCGGCGCCAGCATCGCTACGCCGCGGGCCTGGCCGAGCTTGAGCGTAGCAACGCCATCCTTGTTGACGAAGGTCTGTTCGACCGCAGCCTCCGCCGGGCGAAAATCGCCGAGCACGGCGGCGAGCCCCTCGTGAATGGCGAGCAGACGGCTGGCCAGCGGCAAGGTATCCGGCGGCTCGACCGAACCGCAGCCCAGGTAAAGTAAGCGGTTGCCCTCGATCTCGATCACGCCCCAACCGGTGCGGCGCAAGCCGGGGTCGATGCCGAGAATGCGGATGGGTGTGCGAATCGGCGGCGAGGACATGGGCATTTTATACCCCATGCCGCAGATTCGCGCCTAGCGGCGCCAAGACACAATCGACGACGGAAGCTCTCCAAATTCGTCATTGCGAGCGCCAGCGAAGCAATCCAGTCGAAAAGCGTAACATTGCTTCGTCGTTTTACCCCTCGCAATGACAGCCGGAACCTATCCGCCCATCTTGGCGATCAACGCGTCGGAGATCTCGAAATTGGCATAGACGTTCTGGACGTCGTCATGCTCGTTGAGAAGATCCATCAGCTTCAACAGCTTCTCGCCGGTCTCGTCGTCCACCGCGACGGTATTTTGCGGCTTCCAGATCAACGCCGCTTTCCGCGCCTCGCCAAATTTTGCCTCAAGCGCCTTGGCGACATCGCGAAAGGTTTCCTGCGAGGCATAGACTTCATGACCGCTTTCGCTGGAAACCACGTCATCGGCGCCAGCATCGATCGCGGCTTCCAGCATCGCATCGTCGGACGCCGCCTTGGCGTCATATTCGATGACGCCGGTGCGATCGAACATGAAGGAAACCGCGCCGGTTTCGCCGAGATTGCCGCCGGATTTGGTGAAAAAAGAGCGGATATCGGAGGCGGTGCGGTTGCGGTTATCGGTCAGCACCTCGACGATGACGGCTACGCCGCCCGGACCATAGCCCTCATAACGGATCTCGTCGTAGTTCTCGCTCTCGCCGCCGAGCGCCTTCTTGATCGCGCGCTCGATATTGTCCTTCGGCATATTCTCCTGCCGCGCGGCGATCACCGCCGCCCGCAGCCGCGGATTCATCGCCGGATCGGGCGTTCCCAATTTCGCAGCCACCGTGATTTCCCGCGCCAGCTTGCCGAACAGCTTCGACTTCTGGGCGTCCTGGCGACCCTTGCGGTGCATGATGTTCTTGAACTGGGAATGTCCGGCCATGCGAGTTCTCTAAGGGTCCGTGCGGGGGGTGATTTGGATGGAAAGCGCGGCCTTATAGGCCTCTAACTCGCTGAAATCAAAGATTTGGCTGCATTTCCGGTACCGAGGTAGAGGAGACTGCCACCAAATCAGGCATTTATTAACCATGATTTCACGGCGCAGTGGCAGGATGACACCGTCATCCCTGCGGCCGAGAGACCGAATGGCCATTGGATTGTTCCGGAAATCCGCGCCCCAGCCACCCTCGCCTGGCCTTGAGGCCCAGGCGAAGCCTGTTGCTGTCGCCGTAATTGCGGACAACTCGGAAGCCGAATCGAGCCGGCAAATTCTCGAGCTGCTCGAAATCGAACTCGGCGGCATGATCCGCCAGTTGGAGCGCGCGGCGAGTTCCGTTGCCGGCGGCGCAGAGGCTACGGCCGCCACGCTTTCCACCGTCCGCCAGCGCACCGACGCGCTGAGCCTGCGCTCGAACGAAGCCCAGAGCACCGCGGCCACCTTCTCGCAGGCCGCCGGCAAATTCGCCGATTCCGCCGAAGGCATCGGATCGCAGGTCCGCGATGCCGGCAAGCTTGCCGATGAGGCCAGCGCTGCCGCCCATGACGCGAGCCTCAATGTCGACCGTCTCAAGGAATCTTCCGCCGCCATCGGCAACGTCGTCAACCTGATCGCACAGATCGCCAGGCAAACCACGCTACTGGCGCTCAACTCGACCATCGAGGCGGCACGTGCTGGCGCCGCCGGACGCGGCTTTGCGGTGGTTGCCTCCGAGGTCAAGGCGCTGGCGGTGCAAACCCAGGATGCGACCGAGGAGATCAAGAAGAAGATCGACGCATTGCAACGCGACGCCGCCGGATCAGTGGAAGCCGTGCACCGGATTTCGGTAGCGATCCAGGCGATCCGTCCGGTGTTCGAAAACGTCAACGGCGCGGTGGCCGAACAGAACCAGACCACCAGCGAGATGACCGGAAACGTCGCGACGGCCTCCAACTTCATCGCTTCGGTCGGCGACAGTGCCGCCGAGATCGACCACGCGGCAAAAGAAGCCGAGGCGCATCGCGAGCATGTCGCCAAGGCCGGCAAGGATGTCACGATCTTCGCGCAGAAACTCAAGTCCCGTTGCGCGGTCCTGCTCGGCAAGGACCTCGGCTCCGACCATCGCAAGCGCGAGCGGCTGCCGTGCAGCCTGAAGATCGAAATCGAAACCGCGCAAGGCCGCCTCTCCGCACAGGTCTATGAAATTTCCTTGGAGAATATCCTGATCGGCGGACCGGGAGCCGCCAAGCTGCCGCTCGGCCAAATGCTCAACGCCACGCTGGAAGGCATCGGAGACTGCAAGATCCGCAGCGGCGAGCGGTCGAATGCGGGCGTTCAGGCAAGCTTCACGAGCCGCGATGCCGCGTTCGTCGAGAAGATCGAAGACAAGCTCTGGTCGATCCACGACGAGAACACCGATCTCGTGACGCGCGCGATGGAAGCCGGCGTTCAGATCCGTCAGATTTTCGAACAAGCCGTCGCAAGCGGCGCGATCTCCGTCGATGCTCTCTTCGATACGGATTACGTCGAAATATCCGGCACCAATCCGCTTCAACACCGCACCCGCATCCTCGACTGGGCGGATCGCGCCTTGCCGCCGTTCCAGGAAGCCTTCCTTGCCAAGGATCCGCGCATGGCGTTCTGCGTCGCGATCGACCGCAACGGCTACCTGCCGGTGCACAACAAGATCTACTCCCATCCGCAGCGCGCCGGCGACGTCACCTGGAACACCGCCCACAGCCGCAACCGCCGGATTTTCAACGACACGGCCGGGCTTGCCGCAGGTCGTAATCAGCGCACCTATTTGATCCAGAGCTACGCCCGCGACATGGGTAACGGCGTCACCGTGATGATGCGCGAGATCGACGTACCGATCCGCATCCAGGGGCGGCACTGGGGCGGATTCCGTACCGCCTACAAGCTGTGAGTGACCGACGCTAAAGGCAACCCGGGCGGGAATTTCTCGCCAAGCCATGGTCGACGGCGTATGCTGGCTGCGCCTGGATCGGAGCTTGCGGATCGGATGAAGAATCTATTGCAAGCAGGAAAACTGCTCCTCCTCGATATGGCGTCGACGTTCTTTTTTCTTTTTCTTTATCTCCTGACGAAAAACGTCACGCTTTCGATTCTGCTCGGAATGGCGCTGGGCGCCGCCCAGATCGGCTGGGAGTACGCACGCAACAAGCCGATCGACACCATGCAATGGCTGAGTCTTTTTCTGGTGCTGGGCGCCGGCACAGCCACACTGCTGACCGCGGACCCCCGCTTTGTGATGATCAAGCCGAGCGTGATCTACTGTGTCGTAGGCATTGTCATGTTGAAGCCGGGATGGATGAACCGCTATCTGCCGCCGGTCGCGATCGAACTGATCCCGGATATCGCCACCCTCTTCGGTTACGTCTGGGCGGCCCTGATGTTTTTTTCCGCCGGCCTCAACCTGATCGTGGCTCTCAATTTCAGCGTCGTGACCTGGTCGACGTTCATGTCGATCTACGCCATCGTCAGCAAGCTGGCGCTGTTCCTGATCGGCTACGCCACCATGCGAACCATCGCCGTTCACCGCCGCGCCCGGCTGGTGGCAGCCGTCTCCTGACATCACGCGAAACGCGACTTTCCGACCGCTGTCGTCGTCTGTTCATCTGCGCCTCCTATAAGCCGGCTTGTTTTGACAAGCAGAGGAAATTGCGATGGCCGGAGAGCATCCCGAACTCGACGAACTGCAGGCCAACTACAAGGCCGCGGTGGAAGCCTGGATTGCCGCCATTCGCAAGGAAGAAGAACTTGTGTCGGTCAACCACTCGGTGGCCGAAGTCGACAAATGGGAGCAGGCGCATTTCCAGGAAGACGAGATGCGCAGCGCCGTGAAGGACGCCAAGGCGAAATACGAGGACGCGCTGCGCGAAGAATTCTTCGGGTTCTAGCTCTGCCAAAATCCCGGCAGCGCCGGTTCTAACCGCCCGCCCACGCGCACGGGCGCGACTTTCACCGCAAGCCCCGTCGCATCATCAGTCTCGACCACGATGCCGGATAGCGTCGCCGGTCCCAGTGCCGGCTCGAAGCGAGCCGCCGGAATGCCGGACGTGAAACGCCGCATCGGCTCGTCTTTCTGCATGCCGATGATCGAGTCGTAATCGCCGGTCATGCCGGCATCGGTCATATAAGCGGTGCCGGCGGGAAGAATCTGATGGTCGGCCGTCGGCACATGGGTGTGGGTGCCGACCACAAGGCTGGCGCGGCCGTCGCAGAAAAAGCCGACCGCCTGCTTTTCGCTCGAGGCCTCGCCATGGAAGTCGACCACCACCGCATCCGCTGCCTCGCGCAGCGGGCAGGCCGCGAGTTCGCGGGCCAGAATCGCAAAGGGATCGTCGAACGGCGTCATGAAGACACGGCCGATGGCGTTGATCACCAGAGCGCGCTTTCCGCTTTTGGTGTCGATTAGCGCCACGCCGCGGCCGGGCGTGCCGGGCGGAAAATTCGCCGGGCGAATGAGGCGCGGCGCGCGCTCAATGAACACTAGCGCCTCACGCTGATCCCAGGAGTGATTGCCGAGCGTGACCGCATCCGCCCCAGCATCGATGAATTCCTGATAGATCGCTTCCGTGATTCCGAAACCGCCGGCCGCATTCTCGCCGTTGACGACGACAAGATCGAGCGACCAGTTGCGGATCATCTCGGGCAGATGCTCGGCGACCGCGGTGCGGCCGGACCGGCCGACGACGTCACCGACGAAGAGAATCCTCACTTACAAACTCCGAAAATCGAACGCTTTCTTTTCCGTTAGCACATAATCCAGCGCGACGTCGTGCGCGAGCGCGGGGACAGCCTTGATTTCCTGCGCGGCAAAGGCAACGCCCACCGTCGTGATCGGTTTTGTCTTCCGCAGATGCGCCAACGTGAAATCATAATGCCCGGCGCCATAGCCGATGCGGTGACCGAGGCGGTCAAAGGCCGCACACGGCACCAGCATGACGTCGGGGATGAGTTCGGCCATCGCCGGGGACGGCTCGAGAATACCGAGCGGACCGAGCGTGAGGCGATCGCCTGGCGACCAGGCGCGGAAGACCAGCGACTTGCCGCGCGCCATCACCGCGGGGAGCGCGAGCCTTGCGCCTCGTTCGGCCAGTTTGCGCATCAGGGGGGCAGGATCGAGTTCGCTGCGGATCGGCGAATAGCCGGAGACGACGGTGCCGGCAGCAATTTCGAACGGCAGCCCACGCGCAGCGAGCTTTTCGCCGGCCGTGACCCGGACGGCCATATCCATCGCGTCGCGCGCATCGAGCGCGATTTTGCGCAAGTCACCCTTTGACGGGGATGTCGACATGGTCGTGCTCTGTCGCCGGTGGAAGCACGTTGGAAAACAGGTGCGTGAGAAAAACAGAAAGAAAAAGTGCGAAGCCGCGGTCGCCGTTGAAGCGCTCGATCCCGGAGTTCCCTACGAAAGTAGGTGGGCACCATATGTCCGGATCCACGGACCCGGCCAGGGACAGTTCCCTAAAGGATCGATAAGGCCCCGGGGATATATGGCTCCTGACGCACGACGCAGCCTCGCGGAACCAATGTAACAACGAAGCGACCGAATAACCAGCGGCAGCAGCGCGAAAGCACCGCCGGTTAGGCTTTTCTTCACTCTGCTCCGCTCACGACGACTTCTATCGGCGTGGGCGCAAATCCGGCGGCGGGGTTGTTTTGCTGCGGACAGTTGGAGATCACGACAATCAGCGGCATTTCCGCCCGCAACACCACGTAATCGCCCGGCTTTGAAATTCCTTCCGATATCGTCAGTTCGCCATCGGCGGCGAACTTGACCCTCATGAAGAAATTGATGTTCGAGACGATTTCCGACGGCGACATCGCCCACTTGGCCAGTTCTGCGATGAAATTGGTCCGGCAGCTTTCCGTCTTGTCGACCCCGTAGCGAACCTTGTCGATCTCGCAGCTGCAGCAGCCGGCCAGGGTATCGTGATAACCGCAGGTGTCTTCGAGCACCGACATCATGGCGCGCGCCCGGTCCGAATAGATCTTCGATCCCTTGGTGATGTAGAGCGATTTGTTCAGCCTCACCGTGGTCGGGATATTGATCCGGTCGAGCGGGAGTTCGGCGCCGTAACAGAGGAAGTCGATCGCCTGCTGCCCCATGGTGTCGATCAGCTTCAGCGTCTGACCCGGCTCGAGACGCGCGGACCATCGGCCCTTCGCCTCGACGGTTTCACGGCGAATGATAGAGTTCTGAGCGGGCGCCATCCTACTTTTCCCTTCTGCTTACAGGCCGCCACCCGGCGGACTCTCACTTGAACCATCCCATTCAGTTCCGAAAAATAGTAATGTATAAGAGTTCACATCAGAAATGCTGATGTAAGGCCATGCAGGTTTCCAATTCGGATTTGACGTCGCTCGCGGTCTTTCGCTCCGTTGTCGAACATCGGAGCTTCCTCGGGGCGCAGGTCGCGCTCGGGCTCAGCCAGTCAGCCGTCAGCTTCCACATCAAGGGCCTCGAACAGCGACTCGGCTTCCGGCTTTGCAGGCGCGGAAGAAGCGGTTTCGAACTGACCGACCGGGGAGCGATCGTCTACGACCAGTCGAAGTTGCTCTTCCTGGGCTTGGGGGCATTTGAAAGCGCGGTCGGCGGACTGAGAGACCGGCTTGTCGGAACGTTGCGGTTAGGCCTGGTCGACAACACCGTGACCGACCTCGACATGCCGATCTACCGCGTCATCGCTGCCGTCAGCCGAAAGGCGCCCGAAGTCATCGTCAAAATCGAGATCAAACCGCCCGAGCTATTGATTTCGGAGTTGGGCAACGGCGGAATTGACGTCGCGATCGTTCCCGAGACCCAAACTTATCCTGGCCTGCGCTTTTCCCCCTTGAGAGAAGAGCCGCAATCCCTGTACTGCGGCGCATCGCACCCGCTGTTTCGCGCAGCTCCCTCGAAGATCGATGCGAAGACGGTGGCACAATATCCGTTTGCGATCCGGCCTTATGCCAAAGGTTTTGAATTGCAGCACGTGCCCGGCGCGATCGCCAAAACCGCCGTCTCGAGCATGGAGGCCCAAGCCATGCTGGTGCTCAGCGGGCTCTATCTCAGCTATCTGCCCGAACACTATGCGAAGGCCTGGGTAAAGACGGCCGAAATGCGATCGCTCTCGCCTGGAATTCCCGGCATCTTCTCTAAATTCTTCCTGGCCACGAGAGCCGAAAAGCGATCGTCATCGATCCTGGATCTCTTCATTCAGGAATTGATCTCGCTGGGGTCGGAAAGGTCGCATCGCTCGAAGGGTCTGCTGCCGAAACCAGCGAGACGGCAACCGCGGAAAGATTCCGGATTGCTTCGCTAGCGCTCGCAAATGACGTCGGCGGCATTCCGCGCAAGCACGCTGGGCGCGAGACGCCGCTCGCGACGCGCGCGCTCTACCCGTTCCGGTAGGTGTAGCTGTAGCCGTTGAGCGCCGGCGCCCCGCCGAGATGCGCGTAAAGCACCTTGGCTCCGTCTGGAAAGAACCCCTTTTTGACGAGATCAATCATCCCTTGCATGGATTTGCCTTCATAGACGGGGTCCGTGATCATGGCTTCGGTTCGCGCGGCGAACCGGATGGCATCATTGGTTGCCTCACTCGGCACGCCGTAGGCGGGATAGGCGTAGTCTTCCAGAATAACGATTTCGTCGTCGCGCACCTTGCGTCCGAGTTCGACCAGTTCGGCGGTGTGATCGACGATCTGGCGGACCTGCGCGCGCGTCTGCGCGAGCGTGCCGGATGCATCGATCCCGATGACTCGGTGGGCGCGATCGTCCGCCGCAAAGCCGACGATCATGCCGCCTTGCGTCGAACCGGTTACGACACAGACGATGATGTAGTCGAAGGTGATCCCCATCTGCTTCTCCTGAGCGCGGACCTCCTCGGCGAAGCCGACATAGCCGAGGCCGCCGTATTTATGCACCGATGCGCCGGCCGGAATGCCGTAGGGTTTGCCGCCGGAGTCCTTCACCGACTGGATCGCGTCTTCCCAACTCTTGCGGATGCCGATATCGAAACCGTCAGGGACAATTCGACTCTCGGCTCCCATCAACCGGGTCAGCAGAATATTCCCGACACGATCGTACACCGCGTCTTCGTGTGGCACCCAGCTTTCCTGCACGACCACGCACTTCATGCCGATCTTGGCCGCGGTCGCCGCAACCATGCGCGTGTGGTTCGACTGCACCCCGCCAATCGAGACGAGCGTGTCGGCGTTTGAAGCGATGGCGTCGGGTACGATGTATTCAAGCTTGCGTAGCTTGTTGCCGCCCATCGCGAGTCCGGAATTGCAATCGTCGCGCTTGGCGTAAATCTGCACCTTGCCGCCAAGGGCTTCCGTCATCCGCGGCAGGTATTCGATCGGGGTCGGACCAAAGGTCAACGGATAACGTTCAAACTTGTCGAGCCTCAGTATATCGATCTCCGGGTCACGCGGTCGGCGCAGATGTAGCGAAAATCCCGGAAAAGGTGCTCTCGAATTTGGTTCTATTTTTTACGTCAATTTCCTACAATGCGGCCAGAGATCATGAGATCCTTCGGAAAAATCGACAAAAGATGAAAGATTCATTCACCCCCTCGGGGCTCGACCGCATCGACCTCCGCATCCTTCGCCGTCTGCAACGCGACGGGCGGATGACGAATGCCGATTTGGCGAAGGCCGCCAACGTCAGCCCGGCCACATGCCACCAGCGGGCCCAGCGGCTGTTCGACGACGGCTACATTCGTTCCGTGCGCGCCGATATTTCTCCGGCCAAGGTCGAGCGCGGAGCGCTTGTCATCGTCGGCGTGGTGCTCGATCGCTCGACGCAGGAGAGTTTTTTAGCCTTTGAAGCAGCGATCAGGAAATTGCCACTCGTGCTCGACTGCCATCTGGTGGCTGGCGACTTCGACTTCTTTCTCAAGATCCGCGTAAAGGACATTGCCGATTTCAATCGGCTGCACGGCGAACAGTTGATTGCCCTGCCCGGCGTCCGGCAGACCCGCACGTTCTTTGTCATGAAGGAAGTGGTCGATAATGCACCGCTCGATTTTTAGCGGGTAGCACACGGGGTTTGAACGCATTGAGGTGAAGACCGTCTGCTCACCCTCCCCTGGAGGAGGAGCTACCCGATCGCGACGCCGCCGCCCACGGTGCGGTTGAGCACCTGCGTGGTTTTCTCGATGCGGTCGGCTGCGGCGTGAAGCGCGTTGGCCACCGCAACTTGCGTGGACTTGGCGCGGTCGGCCGCCACCGCGCGCACGTCGCGCAGCGCCACCAGCTCTTCCTCGAGCGCGCGGATGCGGTTGCCGGCATCCTGCAGTTCGTCGCACACCGTGAGCGCCGCCATCACGGTCAGCCGCGCATCGCCAATCTCGCCGAACTTGCCGCGCAGGCTTTCGATCCGCGACTCCAGGGTCTCGGCGAGCCTGAGCAGCCGCACCTCCTGCCCTTCCTCGCACGCCATGCGGTATTGCCGGCCGTTGATGGTGACGTTGATGTGGCTCATGGCATCTCTCCGGCTTCCAGCACCTCGCGGATGGTGCCGATCGCCGCATCGAGCCGTTCGGCGATCTCACGGTTGGAACGCTCGAGCCGTTTCGACCTCACCAGCGATCCGTCAAGTTCGTCCGCCAGCCGGGCGCGATCGGCCCCCAGCGCCTGGATCCGCGCGGCCAGTTCGTCCTCGTCCCGGTCGGCCTCGCGGCGGCGCTCGACGGCGCGCTCCAGCGCATCGAGCGCGGCCATCAGCCGGCGCGTGGCGGTATCGAGTTCGGCAAAAGCCTGTTCGGGTTCGCCCGAACCGTTGACCGTTTGATCGTCCATGGCATCGCTCATGACAGGCGAACGCTTTTCGCAAAATCAAGCGCTTGGGAGCAAAAGCTAATGCGCTTGGAAGCAGAAACTTACGTAACGAATAAGGCCAGCGCAACGCCGCAACGGAACTATGCACCACAAAGCATGTTGAAATACCTCACTTCCTTTGACTTTGGCAGGTGAGGTGCTATCCAGCCCCGACTTCAGGTTCCACCCGAGGCGTTGGCCTCGCAGGCTCGCCCAAGCATCTCATTATCTGACGGAATTTCATCATGACGCAGGTCGATCACGTCCGCATGGCCAACGCGATCCGTGGACTCGCGATGGATGCGGTCGAGAAGGCAAAGTCCGGCCATCCGGGCTTACCGATGGGCGCCGCCGACATGGCGACTGTTTTGTTCACGCAGTTTTTGAAGTTCGATGCGGCCAACCTCGCATGGCCGGACCGCGATCGCTTCGTGCTGTCGGCCGGTCACGGCTCGATGCTGCTCTACGCGCTGCTCTATCTCACCGGCGACAAGGAGATGACGCTCGATCAGATCAAGCGTTTTCGTCAGGTGGATTCGATCACCCCCGGCCATCCGGAAAACTTCCGCACCAAAGGCATCGAGACCACCACCGGCCCGCTCGGCCAGGGCATTGCGACCGCCGTCGGCATGGCGCTGGCGGAGAAGATGCTGGCGGCGGAATTCGGCAAGAAGATCGTCGACCACCATACCTACGTGCTGGTCTCCGACGGCGACCTGATGGAAGGCATCTCGCAGGAAGCGATCGCGCTCGCCGGAGTTTGGCGGCTCAACAAGATGATCGTGCTCTACGACGACAACGGCATTTCGATCGACGGACCGACCTCGATTTCCGACTCGGTCGATCAGATCAAGCGCTTCAAGTCGGCCGGCTGGGCCGCTGAACTGATCGACGGCCAGGATCAGGCGGCGATTGCGGCCGCGATCACCCGCGCGCAAAAATCCAACAAGCCCTCGCTGATCGCCTGCAAGACCACGATCGGTTACGGCGCGCCCACTAAAGCCGGCACCGCGAAAGCCCATGGCGAGGCGCTCGGCGCCGAAGAGCTGAAAGGCGCCAAGGAAAAGCTCGGCATTTCGCTGGAGCCGTTCTCGGTGCCGGACGACGTACTGAAGGCCTGGCGCGAGGCGGGCAGCCGCGGCGCCCCCGCACGGCTGGAATGGGAAGCGCGCTTTGCCGAACTGGGGCCGCGCAAGCGTGCCGAATTCGAACGGCGGCTGCGCCACGAGCGGCCGGCATCGCTCGCCAAGGCGATACGCGATTTCAAGAAGAAGCTGCTGGAAAGCCCCCTCAACATCGCGACGCGAAAATCCTCGGAAGCTGTGATCGATGTGATCGCGGAGGCGATGCCGATGGAGTTTCTGGCGGGGTCCGCCGATCTCACCGGCTCCAACAACAACAAGGCCAAATCGGCGGTGGGTTTCTCTGCCAAGGTGCCGAAGGGTCGTTTCATCCATTACGGCATCCGCGAGCACGGCATGTGCGCGGCCCTGAACGGCATCTTCCTGCATGGCGGCTTTGCGCCGAACGGCGCGACGTTCCTCGTGTTCACCGATTATGCGCGGCCGGCGATGCGGCTCGCCGCGCTGATGGGAACGGGCGTGGTCTATGTGATGACCCACGATTCGATCGGGCTCGGCGAAGACGGCCCGACGCATCAGCCGGTCGAACACCTTTCGGCGCTCCGCGCCATTCCCAACATGCGGGTTTTCCGACCCTGCGATGCGGTCGAGGTTGCCGAGTGCTGGGAACTGGCGCTCAACCGCACCGATGGCCCGACCGTTCTCGCGCTGACCCGCCAGAACCTGCCGCAGCTGCGCACCTCGGCACCGTCAGATAATCCCTGCAGCCACGGCGCCTATGAGCTGGTCGCAGCCTCTGGCGAGGCCAAAGTGTCGCTGTTTGCCTCGGGCTCCGAGGTCGAGATCGCGGTCGCCGCTCAAAAGGATCTTGCCGGGCGCGGCATCGCAACGCGGGTGGTCTCGGTCCCCTCTCTCGAATTGCTGCTGTCGCAGCCGGACGACAAGCAAAAGGCCGTGATCGGCAACGCACCTGTGAAAGTCGCGATCGAGGCCGCGGTCCGCTGGGGCTGGGACGCCGTGATCGGCCACGATGGCGTTTTTATCGGCATGCATGGTTTCGGTGAAAGTGGTCCGGCCAAGGACCTTTACAAGCACTTCGGCATTACCGCCGAGGCCACCGTTAACGCAGTTCTGAAACGCGTCTCGTAACGGCCGGCAGGCGTTGAGATTGTTGGAAAAAAGGACTAGCTAGGAACCATCTGTTCCGTTTTCGCCCGGCCGAACCGGGTGAGTCGCCGTCAAAATCTCCGAAAGGGGTGCGTTATCCGCGTCCTTTTGGGGATGGCACCAGCTTTAGAGGAGAAACACGCATGGCAGTCCGGGTCGCTATCAACGGGTTTGGCCGCATCGGCCGCAACGTGCTTCGCGCCATCGCCGAGTCCGGCCGCAAGGACATCGAGGTGGTCGGCATCAACGATCTCGGCCCGGTCGAGACCAACGCGCATCTGTTGCGCTTCGACAGCGTGCACGGCCGCTTTCCCGGTACGGTGACAGTCGACGGCGACTCGATCAGCCTCGGCAACGGCAAGATCAAGGTTTCCGCCGAACGCGATCCGGCGAAGCTGCCCTGGAAGGCGCTCGGCGTCGATATCGCGCTCGAATGCACCGGCATCTTCACCGCCAAGGAAAAGGCCGCGCTTCACCTCACCGCCGGCGCCAAGCGCGTGCTGGTGTCGGCACCGGCCGAGAACGCCGATGCCACGATCGTCTATGGCGTCAATCACGACAAGCTCACCAAGGAGCATCTCGTGGTTTCCAACGGTTCCTGCACCACCAACTGCCTCGCGCCGGTCGCCAAGGTGCTCAATGATACGGTCGGCATCGAAACCGGCTTCATGACCACAATCCACGCCTATACCGGCGACCAGCCGACGCTCGACACCCTGCACAAGGATCTCTATCGCGGCCGCGCGGCGGCGATGTCGATGATCCCGACCTCAACGGGCGCGGCGAAGGCGATCGGCCTGGTGCTGCCGGAATTGAACGGCAAGCTCGATGGCGTCTCGATCCGCGTGCCGACGCCTAACGTCTCGGTGATCGACTTCAAGATCGTCGCGTCACGCAAGACGAGCAAGGAAGAGATCAACGAGGCGATGAAGCGCGCGGCCGAGCAGCAGCTCAAGGGCATCCTCGGCTACACAAACGCGCCGAACGTCTCGATCGACTTCAACCACGACCCGCACTCCTCCACGTTCCACATGGACCAGACCAAGGTGCAGAACGGCAACTTCGTGCGCGTGATGTCCTGGTACGACAACGAGTGGGGTTTCTCCAACCGCATGGCCGATACCGCCGTGGCGATGGGCAAGCTGCTGTAAGCCAATAAAGCCTCATGGTTCGAGACGCGCGCCGAGAAGCGCGCTCCTCACCATGAGGGAGACCTCATCCTGAGGAGCCGAGCGTAGCAAGGCGTCTCGAAGGATGAGCCGCACGAGGCCATCAATGACAAAGCCATTCCGCACCCTCGATGATGTCGACGTCAAAGGCAAACGCGTGCTGCTCCGCGTCGATCTCAACGTCCCCATGGAGAATGGCCGTGTCACCGACGCGACCCGTCTCGAACGCGTGGCGCCGACGATTACGGAAATTTCCGGCAAAGGCGGCAAGGTGATTTTGCTGGCGCATTTCGGCCGGCCCAAGGGCCGCGATGCCAAGGATTCGCTCAAGCCCGTCGCGGAAGCTTTGTCGCAGGTGATCAAGAAGCCGGTCGCCTTTGCCGATGACTGCATCGGCGAGCCGGCTGCGAAAGCGGTTGCCGCCATGAAGGACGGCGACATTCTCTGTCTGGAAAACACCCGCTTCCACAAAGAAGAAGAAAAAAACGATCCTGCGTTCGTCGCCGAACTCGCCAAACTCGGTGACATCTGGGTCAACGACGCCTTCTCGGCCGCGCATCGCGCGCATGCCTCGACCGAAGGCCTCGGGCACAAGCTGCCGGCCTATGCCGGACGCACCATGCAGGCCGAGCTCGATGCGCTCGGAAAGGCGCTGGAAGCACCAACACGCCCGGTGATTGCGATCATTGGCGGCGCGAAAGTTTCCACCAAGATCGACCTGTTGGAAAACCTCGTCAGCAAGGTCGATGCGCTCGTCATCGGCGGCGGCATGGCGAACACCTTCCTGCATGCGCAAGGCGTCGGCATCGGCAAATCGCTCGCGGAAAAGGACCTCGCCGCGACTGCGCTGCGGATTCTCGAAAAGGCTGATACCGCCAACTGCGCCATCATCCTGCCGGTGGACGCGGTCGTGGCGTTTCATTTCGCCGCGAATTCGCCGTCCCACGCCTACGGCCTCGATGCCATTCCCTCCGACGGCATGATCCTGGACGTCGGCCCGCAATCGGTGGCGCGGATTCACGCCGCCATCGACGACGCCAAGACGCTGGTCTGGAACGGGCCGCTCGGCGCATTCGAGATGACACCGTTCGATCGCGGCACCATGGTCGCGGCGAAGCATGCGGCCGAGCGGACCAAAGCGAAGAAGCTGGTTTCGGTCGCCGGCGGCGGCGACACCGTGGCGGCGCTTAATCAGGCAGGCGTGGCGGGAGATTTCAGTTATGTTTCGACGGCAGGCGGCGCCTTCCTGGAATGGATGGAGGGGAAACCTCTGCCCGGCGTGGAAGTTTTAAAAGCACGATAATTCATTTCGGGCGACCAGCCCCAACGCGGAGAACAGGACCGATGGCTCGGATCACGTTGCGTCAATTGCTCGACCACGCGGCGGAGCACGACTACGGCGTGCCGGCCTTCAACATCAACAATATGGAGCAGGCGCTCGCGATCATGGACGCGGCTTCTAGCCTCGATGCGCCCGTCATCATCCAGGCCTCGCGCGGCGCGCGCTCCTATGCCAACGACGTCATGCTCCGCCACATGATGGATGCGGTCACCGAAATCTACCCGCAGATCCCGGTCTGCGTGCATCTCGACCACGGCAACGAACCCGCGACCTGCATGACCGCGATCCAGTCCGGCTTCACTTCGGTCATGATGGATGGCTCGCTGAAGGCCGACGGCAAGACCCCCGGCGACTGGGACTATAATGTCGGTGTCACGAAGACCGTCACCGACATGGCGCATCTCGGCGGCATTTCGGTGGAAGGTGAACTGGGCGTGCTCGGCTCGCTCGAGACCGGCATGGGCGACAAGGAAGACGGCCACGGCGCGGAGGGCAAGCTCTCGCACGACCAGCTGCTCACCAATCCGGACGAAGCGGTGAAGTTCGTCAAGGAGACCAAGGTCGACGCGCTCGCGATCGCCATGGGCACCTCGCACGGCGCCTACAAATTCACCCGCAAGCCCGACGGCGATATCCTCGCCATGAAGGTGATCGAGGAAATCCACCGCAAGCTGCCGAACATGCATCTTGTCATGCACGGTTCGTCCTCAGTGCCGCAGGATTTGCAGGACATCATCAACGCCAACGGCGGCAAGATGAAGCCGACCTGGGGCGTGCCGGTTTCCGAAATCCAGCGCGGCATCAAGAACGGCGTCCGCAAGATCAATATCGACACCGACAACCGGATGGCGATGACGGGACAGATCCGAAAAGTGTTCAAGGAAAACCCGGAAGAATTCGATCCGCGCAAATATCTCAAGCCCGCGATGGAAGCGATGGCCAAGCTGTGCAAGCAACGGCTTCAGGAATTCAATACCGCGGGCCAGGCGAGCAAGATCAAGAAGGTCATGACCACGGCCGAAATGGCCAAGCGGTACGCCAAGGGCGATCTAGATCCGAAAGTGGCCTAGATTCCGACCGCCCCGCTTTATCTCCCCCTCCCCGCTTTTCGCGGGGATCGGGAGTAGACCTGCGACGAACGTCAAACTCCTCTTTTGCCCGAGAACGGTCTATTTTGTGGGCAAATAGACAACTAGCTGCCGGAGGACGTTCCCGATGAATCTCGCCGATCTCAACAAGGTTGCACTTGCCATGGTCGCGCCGGGCAAGGGCTTGCTCGCCGCCGACGAATCGTCCGGCACCATCAAGAAGCGCTTCGACGCTATCGGAGTGGAATCCACCGAGGACAATCGCCGCGACTACCGCGAGATGCTGTTCCGCTCGCAGGAGGCGATGAGCAAATATATTTCGGGCGTGATCCTCTATGACGAGACCATCTGGCAGAACGCCAAAGACGGCACGCCGCTGGTCAAGCTGATCGAGCAAGCCGGTTCCATTCCCGGGATCAAGGTCGATGAGGGAACGCAGGCCTTGCCGAATTGCCCGGGCGAACTCGTCACCGTCGGCCTCGACAAGCTCGCCGAACGCCTGAAGAAATATTACGAGCGCGGCGCACGCTTTGCGAAGTGGCGTGCGGTGATCGATATCGGAGGCGGCATTCCCTCTATGACCGCGATCAGGGTCAACGCGCATGCGCTGGCGCGCTATGCCGCGCTGTGCCAGGCAGCCCAAATCGTGCCGATCGTCGAGCCGGAGGTGCTGATGGACGGCGATCACGACATCGACCGCTGCTATGAGGTGACGAGCCGCGTGCTCAACAAGACGTTTCAGGAATTGCGCGTGCAGCGCGTCGCGCTCGAAGGCATGATCCTGAAACCGAACATGGCGATATCAGGCAAGAAATCCGCGAAGCAGGCTTCCGTGCAGGAAGTCGCCGAAAAGACCATCCGCCTGTTGAAGGCTTGCGTGCCGGCAGCCGTGCCCGGCATAGCGTTTCTCTCCGGCGGACAGTCCGACGAGGAAGCAACCGCGCATCTGAACGCGATCAACGCCATCGGCAACCTGCCGTGGAAGGTCACCTTCTCCTATGGCCGCGCGCTGCAGGCAGCGCCCCAGAAGGCATGGTCCGGCAGGTCCGAAAACACCGCGGCCGGGCAGCGGGCCTTCAGTCATCGCGCCCATATGAATGGGCTCGCCAGCACCGGCCGATGGACGGCCGATCTCGAAAAGAAGGCGGCTTAAAAGTTGGCCTCAAAGCCTGTCCAGCCGCGTCCAGCCCCGCGCCTCTACCTTGCGACGCCGCCCGTCGACGACCCGCAAGCTTTGCTCGGCGTGCTTGCGGACCTCCTGAAAGCGGCCGATATCGCGGCCGTGTTGCTGCGGCTCAAGCCATCCGATCCACGCACGCTGTTGTCGCATATCAAGGCGCTTGCGCCCGTGATCCAGGACCAGGGCGCGGCCCTGTTGCTCGATGGCCATGTGGACCTCGTGGCGCGCGCCGGGGCCGATGGCGCGCACCTTTCCGGGTTGGAGGCTTTCGAGGAAGCCCTGCCGACGCTCAAGCCCAACCGCATCGCCGGCGTCGGCGGATTGGCGACACGCCACGACTCGATGACGGCGGGTGAACTGGGCGCGGATTACGTGTTGTTCGGCGAGCCGGACGAGAATGGTCAACGTCCGTCGACGCAGGCGATCTGCGATCGTCTGCAATGGTGGGACGAAGTGTTCGAACTGCCTTCGGTCGGCTTTGCGGGCACATTGGAAGAAGTCGGCGCGTTCGCGGCGGCAGGCGCGGATTTCATTTTGGCCGGCGATTTCATCTGGAGCGCATCTGAAGGGCCGTTGAAATCCCTGCACGCGGTCCTCCAGGCGATCGGCAAAGCCCCTGGCGCGATTCCGGCAAATGCCGAAGCACCGCGAGAGTAAAGCCGGATCATGAGGAGCGCGCGTCCATTACCAGTGCCCACTTTCCGAAGTTCGTGCTCCACCGCAGCACGCACCTTTCAACGACTTCGGAAAGTCATGGGCACTAGCAAAATCATAATTCCAGCGCCGATTTTCCATTTGAAGTTCATGGGCGGAATTTGCCGCTTGCGTTGCAGGAACTTCAATTGGGCGGCACTGATCCTCGCGGCCGTGATGTTGACGGCTCACGCTTCAGCACAAGTATCGCTCACGCCGCCGGGAGCAACACCGGACAAACCGGCAGCACCGGATAAACCGGCCGCGCCGGAAGCCAAGCCAGCCGCCGCCGCGAAGCCGAAGATCAGGCCCGCGGCCAAGAAGCCCGCGCCTGCCCCGCCCCCGGCGGCCGCGGCGGCGCCCGCTCCGCCGCCCGACGACCCCAATGCCGATCTGGTGTACGGCGCCTATCAGCGCGGCCTCTACAAGACCGCGTTTGACCTCGCGACCAAGCGCGCGCAGGAAAACGGCGATCCCAAGGCGATGACCATGCTCGGCGAGCTCTACGCCAACGGGTTCGGCCTCAAGCGCGACGACGCCAAGGCGGCCGGATGGTACAAGCGCGCTGCGGACGCCGGCGACCGCGAGGCG
>Ga0210387_10000350_pt1 | contig 33064 bp, 17 predicted proteins | sample IncBWC7OmetaG_FD_160108 | JGI IMG/M metagenome (GOLD analysis project Ga0210387, IMG submission 160108) | Forest soil microbial communities from Barre Woods Harvard Forest LTER site, Petersham, Massachusetts, United States - Inc-BW-C-7-O ... | reverse complement strand
CAACGAGCCGCCTACCATGTCTGCCCGATAATTCATGATGTTGAGGCCAACTCCGGGCGGATTGGCGGGCTGCTTAGGGAATCCCTCGCCATCATCCTGAATGGAGAGCATGCCGGCGCCGCTCTTGCCCGATAGACGAATTACGATATTTTGGGATTTTCCATGGCGGATGGCATTGTTCACGGCTTCTTGCGCGATGCGATAGAGATGCGTTGCCATGTTCGCATCATGAATGGCAATTTGCTTCTCACAACGAAAATCGCATCCGATGTGAAAAAGTGCTTCCACTTCGCTAGCCCATTTTTTGAGCGCGGACATCAATCCCAGCGGTTCTGCCGCCACCGGATGCAGGCCGCGGGCCAGTTGCCGGGTGTTGTCAATCGCCTGGTTCACCATTTTCACAATTTGGGCGGCTTCTACCGCTTCGGGCAGGGTCTTGTCCGAAAGTTTTTGCTCCAGAACCTTGCTCATGAAAGCGATGCCCGTCAGATGCTGACCGAGGCCGTCGTGCAGGTCCTGTGCGATGCGCCGTTGTTCCCGCGCACTGATTTCCAGAATCGCTTCTTCCAATCCTTTGCGTTCGGTAATGTCGAATCCTACGCCGTGGATGAACCACGGCCGGCCATCTTCGCGGCGAATCATTTTCGCTTCGCACTGAAACCAGAGCACGCGGCCATCGCGCGCCATCACGCGATACGAGGAGCGCAGCGGCTTGCCCGAGAGGAACATTTCAGCGGCTTCCTCGCTCCAGCGCATCTTGTCGTCAGGATGAATTTGCTGATACCAACGCACCGGATCTTCCAGCCACTCACTCTGGGAGAAACCAAGCGCCGTTTCAATCTGTGGGCTTACGTAGGCTTCGCCAATTCCCTTGTCGAGGTAGGCCATGAACACGACGGCCGGGATTTGCTCGACGAGAGCACGGTACTTCGCTTCCATGTTCAACAATGGCGCTTCTGGATTAGCCTGCGCTTCCACAGCCTCGGCGAGGTCGAGGCTTGCGCTGGAAATCAAAGACTGGTGTTGCAAGAATACATTGGCGAGTTCCTGAAGAGCTTTCTCCGCTTCCGACAAATCTCCGAAAAGCTTCTCCCCGCGCAGCGATTTTGGATCGCCGCGCGGCCCGTTTCCTTGCGTTAGATAATCCAGCGCCATTTTGCGCCTCTTCTGCTTTCCAAACGTCGCTAAAGAATATAGATTCCGCTTTTCGCGGTACGCGTTGCCCTGCTCCGCGATTTCACTCCTGCGCGCGGCTTCTCCAGGGCGGTTCCTTATTCAAAGATGCTTGCGTGAAACGACGCAACGCATGAATTGCGCGCCCGTAGGTCATCACCGCCGCAGAAGAAAGCAGCGAGCCGGGCGGCTGATTCATGAACGGCATGAATTTATCCGGAAATCCCGGCATGGTGCATCCGATGCAAATCCCGCCGACGTTTGGACAACCGCCAACTCCGCCCATCCAGCCGCGCTTGCCGACGTTGCACTGCACCACCGGTCCCCAGCAACCAAGTTTCACGATGCAGGTGGGCGAGCCATATTCTTCGGCGAACTGCGCCTGTTCGTAATATCCTCCGCGATCGCATCCTTCGTGAACTGTCGCTCCAAATAGCCAAGTGGGACGCAGCGCTTCGTCGAGCGGAATCATCGGTGCGCGTCCGGCGGCCATGTGCAGCAAGTACAGAAGAACTTCCATGAAATTATCGGGCTGCACCGGGCATCCCGGAACGCACACGATGGGAATGCCCGCCGCAGACTTCCAATTCCAACCAAGATAATCCGCCAGTCCCATGCAGCCGGTGGGATTTCCTTCCATCGCGTGAATGCCACCGTACGTGGCGCACGTGCCGGCCGCGACTACGGCCCAGGCTTTCGGTGCGAGGCGGTCAATCCAATCACACGTCAGAATCGGCTGGCCAGAAGCTTGATCGGTGCCGAACGTCGCCCAATATCCTTCGGCCTTGTTTTTCTCGTTAGGGATCGAACCTTCCATCACCAGAATGAACGGCGCGAGCGTTCCTTCCGCGGCCTTGTGAAAATGGCGCATGAATTCTTCGCCGTTGTCATACGTAAGAAACGGATTGTGCAAGTGCACCTTGGGGATCCACGGAATGCCGCCGAGAAGCACGTCTTCGATGCTCGGCTGCGTGGCCGCGGTTATCGCGATCGTGTCTCCGTCGCAGCCGAGGCCAGCGGTGATCCAGAGAATGTGAATTTCGGTTATGGGGATTGCCCGTGAATCGGGCGCTTGAACGCGTTCGGGCGAACTGGGCATGCGATTCCTCTCTGGAATTCGGACTTGCCCTGCCGTGTGATACGATGCCCTGCGAAGAGCCTCCTGCCGGAAGCGCTTCGGCGAGATTGTACCGAATCGAGAGGGATGTGTCTGGTTTTCTTCTGTGTCGCGGCGGGCACACCACCTTTGGACTGGGCCAATTGGAGTACGGAACCTATTGGGGCTAAATCAGGGTTCATCGGTATGGGCATATTCACCGGGCCCTGTTTTGCTCAACTTGGTATGTAAGGAATTGCGAGGTGAACCGTGGCGACAATACTGATTCTATGCGTGATGGCGCTTATCATTCTGTTTGGTTTGATCAAAATGTTGCCCGATATAATTCGCTACATGAAAATACGCGCCATGTAGCGGGCTGCGGCGCCAGTTCGCCGGACCGCAAGGTTGACGGAACGCGAGCGACCGAAGTATGACGATCCGATTTACGAATCTGAAGAGAAGCTTGAGCGACGCCGCCGTGGAGCCCGTCCCGCTGAGTTATTCCAAATCGCTTCCCGTGCTGGCTAAGGCCAATCGCCCAAGCTTTGCGCCGCGCAAACTTAGTTTTCGATCCGCCAACTCCCTGACGCCACCGCTGTAACCCTTCATGATCATCACTTCCAAGCGGTTGTGATCATCCTAGTGCACTTGAGCGGGAGCTACCTCGCAAGCCCGCCGTCGAGGAAATTCCGGTTCGCGAAAAACATGCTCTCACACCCGAATAGATTCCTCCCGACTCGAATTGCTCAAGAAGCCAGTTCGCACCAGCGAATTCTTAGGCATCTCGGAGCGGCACGCCACTGGACTCGCGCAATCTGTTAGCGCGCGTCCTCAAGCCTGACTGGAACAGCGCCGGCTTGCCCGCAATTTCGCGGCACAGCTTTCCGCGCACGCGCTACGCGCGATGTAGTTTTGGAGCTCTCGAATGTTGCCGGGCCAGGGGTGGCGCACCAGGGAGCGCATGGTTTCCTGAGGAATTGATTCGATCGATTTGTCGATCGAGGCGGCGGATTGTTGAACGAAATATTCCACGAGCTCGGGAATATCGGCTTTCCGTTCGCGCAGTGGCGGCAGATAAATCGGGAAGACATTCAACCGGTAGTACAAATCTTCGCGGAATTCGCGATCCTGAGCCATTCGCTTCAAGTCTTGGTTGGTCGCAGCGACGACGCGAACATCGACTCGTGTGGTCCGCGTGCTGCCGACGGCCTCAAACTCACGCTCCTGCAACACGCGTAGCAGCTTGGCTTGAAGCTCTAATGGCATGTCTCCAATTTCATCGAGGAAGAGTGTGCCGCGATCGGCCAACGTGAAGCGCCCGACATGAGAGTTGACCGCGCCTGTAAAGGCTCCGCGTTCGTGACCGAAGAGCTCGCTTTCGAGAAGGCCGGCGGGGATTGCGGCACAATTCACCTTCACCAGATTTCGGTTTCGGCGTGGGCTGAGCTCGTGAATCGCGCGTGCGATGACTTCCTTTCCGGTGCCAGTTTCGCCGGCAATCAGAACTGTCATATTCGTGGGGGCAACCGCTTCGACTAGCGAGAGGATCCCGCGGAGACTTCCGTGTCGGCCCACGATGGTCTCCACAAACGGAAGATCCTGGCGGTCCTCCTCACGAGCACGTAGCTCGTCACTACGATACGCAATGTCGTTCATCGGCATGTTTTCTTCATTTTCGTTAATTTGCATCACGGGATTAGAAGCCGAGCTCATTTTTTCCTCCTACGCTCCTTCCAACACTTGCTGCGTGGGTTCACCGGAGTGCCTCGCCACGAAAATGCTTGAATCCGAAGCTCGCCTATCCGACTCTCGTAAAAAAGCCAGAACCTTTTCGCTGGGATGCCGGTCGATTACGAGCACATCGCCTTGATGGACTTGTGCCGTGGCCAGCAATCTGGCAATTGGATAGACCACGTGCCGCTCAATGGCGCGCTTCAAATGGCGCGCTCCGTAGCGTTGGTCGGTGCCTTCCTGAAGAAGGAACGCGCGCCCCTCTTCGGTGATTCGAAATAGGAATGGTCGGGTCGCTGCGTCCAACACCCGCTTCTGTACATTGCGCAACTCGATCTCCAGCACTTTGTCCAGTTCCTCGCGCTTCAGGGGATGGAACACGACGACTTTGTCCAAGCGATTCATGAACTCGGGTGAGAAGTTGCGCCTAGCCGCCTCGACGGCCGTTCTCTCCACCTTTTCCTGCAATCCAGTTGTCGGTTTGTCGTTTGGCTGGACGAATCCCATGCCCCCTTGCATCAGATCCGCGATCTGTCCGCTTCCGAGGTTCGAGGTCAGAAAAATCATTGTTTGCGAAAAGTCCACGCGCCGGTTGTCGCCCAATGTCAGCGAGGCTTTGTCCAGCATCCCTAACAACAACTGCCATAACGCGTCACTCGCCTTTTCAATCTCGTCGAACAGCAGAAAACTCAGTTTCATTTGATCGTGGTGGCTTGCGTTCAACGCTTCTTGCGTTATGAGTGGGTGCGTTTCGCGGTGCCCCAGATATCCTGGCGGCGAACCAATCAATTTCGCGATTTCGTGAGAGTGTTGGAATTCAGCGCAGTCCACCTTGATGACTGCGCGGCTGTCCCCAAACAGAATCTCGGCCGCCGCTTCGACGATGCGCGTCTTCCCAGAGCCTGTCGGGCCTAAAAACAGCACGTTTCCGATCGGTCGGGAAGGTGGCTGCAAACCGGCGCAAAACATCTGGTACAGGTCAACCAGGGCCTGCACGGCCTGATCTTGCCCCACCACTTTTTTCCGCAGTGCATGCTCAAACTGGCTAGCTGTTGAACCTCGTTTTTCCGTGTCCAAAACTGCGCTGAGTCCTTGATCCGCAGAGTTCCCCCAGCTCGTTCCGAGTTCTCTCTCACGGGCCGATTGTATTGCTGTGAGCATAACGGCTCCTTCTACTGCAGACGTTCAAATCAAATGGGACGCGCTCATTACCTATTTCTCCGCACTCTTGCGAGATTTTCTTTCCAGCCGCTCTCTCCGGATCCACTGCCGAATGTAAAGGCCGCAGTTCTTCAACTTGATCGAGTCGGCTTCCCACTTCTCCAGAAACTTAACCGCCTCGCCATCCACCCACCTCAAATCTGTACAGTCCAAGACGATTCGTATTCCGTTTCTTTCCGCTCCAATGAGCGCTTCCATCTCCGCTACGTTTCCCCCGGTTAGTTCGCCACTAACCTTAAAGACCGCTTCACCATTTGCGTCCCTCGTGATCCTCAGCATCTGGCTCCTCGTCGAGATCGCGTCCAGTGCACCGTAGAAGGCAATCGACGTTCCGTTTGCAAGTGGTTGAAACGAGAGACTCTTCGTACATGAGTCAAGGCCGAACTCTGGACAATTGGCGAGCGCCTAGACAAAACGTGTCGCAATTTCCAAGGTGGCTTCGAGAAAAAAGGGGCCATCCACACACCCCGCGATGAATCGAATGGTCGTAGGGTTGGGTCATGGGCCTTGAAGTTACGGCATGCCGGTGGGCAGCCGGCCATGTCACGAGTGTAGGGTCGGTTCGACCGATCTTGTCGATACGCCGATTGTGGGGGGGTGTATGATGCGCTCCATGTCGTCTCCAGGGAGGGAATTCGACTCGGTAGACGTTCAAGTGCTCGTCGACTCGATCCCTGCCCTGATCCACACAGCCAGGCCTGACGGCTACCTCGATTATTTCAATAAACCTTGGCTGGAATACTTCGGTGCCACTTTGGAACAAGTTAGCGGCTGGAATTGGACGGCTTTCATTCATCCCGAGGACGTTGAGGGCATTGTAGCGAAGTGGCGAGCCAGCCTCGCGACAGGAGAAATCTTCGAATACGAAACTCGCGTCCGCAGCGCGAATGGAGAATACCGCTGGATGTTCCACCGGAACGTGCCACTTCGCGACGCGAAAGGCAACATCGTCAAGTGGTATGGATCGAGTCTCGACATTGGGGCGCGGAAGCGGGCGGAAGAAGAATTGCGACGGAGCGAGTTCTATCTTTCAGAAGGGCAGCGTCTTGCCAACATGGGAAGCTGGGTTTTGGACCCTACCGGTTGTTTCCCTTACTGGTCGCATGAACTTTTCCATATTTATGGTCTTGATCCGGCGAAAAGTGGGCCCAGCTTTGAGGAATACCTGGCAAGCATCCATCCGCAGGATCGCGAGTTCATGCGTTCGGTAATCAGCCGGATGATTGCAGAGGCCTCGGGATGTGATGTCACCAAGCGGATTGTGCGCCCCAGCGGCGAAGTTCGTTACGTTCGTTGCGTTGCTGTTCCTATTGTCGAGAACGAGAGGCTGAAAATAATAATTGGCACCGCCATAGACGTTACGGGGCACGAGTTCCTGACCCAAGAGCTCCGCCGGCGCGAAGCGTACCTGACCGAAGCTCAAAGACTGAGCCATACGGGGAGCTTCGGGTGGAGACCTGATACCGGAGAGATTGTCTGGTCAGACGAAACCCATCGTATCTTCGAGTACGACCGCTCTGTCAAGCCAACAATAGATTCACTGGTGCAGCGAGTCCATCCCGAGGACCGCATCGGCGTCAAAGAGGTCATTAATCGCTCCCTTGAGGGAGAGCCGGAATTCGAGCATGCCTATCGCTTGCTACTGCCGGATGGGCGAGTCAAACACGTCCACGCCATAGCTCACGTTTTACAGGATGCATCTGGCAATCGCGAGTTTGTCGGGGCGGTGACCGACATCACCGAGCGCAAAATCACCGAAGACAAGATCCGGCGTCTGGTCAACACCAACATTCTGGGGATCTTCATCGGTAACTTCGAAGGTGCGATCATTGAAGCCAACGACGCCTTCCTGCGCATGGTGCAATACAGCCGTGAAGATGTGGTTTCGGGTCGCCTGCGCTGGACCGATCTGACGCCGCCCGAATGGCGCGAGCGCGACGAACGCGCAGTGGCAGAAGTGAAAGCAACCGGGGTGATTCAGCCATACGAGAAGGAGTATTTCCGGAAAGACGGCAGCCGCGTGCCCGTGATGATTGGATCCGCGCTGTTTGAAGATGGGAACGAGGGTGTCGTATTCGTACTCGATTTGAGTGAACAAAAGCGGGCCCAGGAAGCCCGCCGGAGCAGTGAAGCGTACTTGGCGGAAGCACAGCGTCTTGCCCACATGGGCAGTTGGGCATGGAGTCCAGACCGGGGTACCAGGTATTGTTCGGAGGAATGGTACGGCGTTCTAGGTTTTGACCCACGGGATGGTTTGCCCCGATTCGAAGATTTCTTTCAGCGGATTCATCCCGACGACCAACCCGGTTTCAGGGAACTAATCCAGACGGCTATCCGCCAGAAGGCAGAGTGGGAGGCGGACTACCGCATCGTTCATCCGGGTGGCGCCATCAGGGACATTCACGTCGTATGTCATCCTGTTCTGAGCACGTCCGGCCATCTCGTTGAATTTGTGGGCACTGTGATCGACGTCACTGAACGTAAACGAGCAGAGGACGAGCAACGCCGCGCAGAAGCGGTGATCAGAGAACAAGAAGCGGAACTTCGCCAGGTGGTCGATACCATTCCTGCGATTGTGTGGAGTACGCTGCCCGATGGCTCCAATACTTACGTTAACAAACGGTTTGTGGAGTACTCGGGGTCATCGAGGGAACATATGGCCGGATCAGGGTGGAAGGCGCTCATTCACCCTGATGATCTTGAGCGACATGCAGACAAATGGATGGAAGCGGTTGCTACTGGCAAGCCTCTCGAAAATGAGGTGCGTTCCCGCCGCTCGGACGGGCAATACCGCTGGCAGCTGGACCGCGGAGTGCCGCTCCGAGACAAAGACGGAAACATCGTCAAGTGGTATGGGGTCACGACCGACATCGAAGATCGCAAACGCGCTGAGGAAGCCCTGGGGGTATTATCGCGCGATTTGCAGGAAAACACAGCGAAGCTTGAAGCAGCCCAGCGTGTTGCGCATGTTGGGTATTGGGAATGGGACCTCAGAACGGATCACGTGACTTGGTCAGATGAGACGTACCGGATCTACGGACTGCACCCTCAGAAATGTCCCATTGAATTGGCGACAATTAGGGAATCGATCCATCCCGAAGATCGAGAATTCGTGTTTCGGAAAGTTGCCGAAGCCGCTCAAGGCGAAGTGCGCGTAGACGCAGAACATCGGATCGTTCGCCCCAACGGCGAAGTTCGTGTGGTGCAGATGCACAGTCAGGGCGATTTGAAGAGAGATGCGGCGGGCCGTCCCTGGCAAATGTTCGGTACGATCCAGGACATTACTGATCGCAAGCTGGCGGAAGACAAAATCCGCGAACAAGAAGCAAGCCTTCGGCAGATGCTGGACCTTGCGCCTCAACATATTGGGGTATACGGACCTAACCGTGAACGCCTCTACCTTAACCATGTCTCGCTCGATTACTTCGGTATTAGCCTCGAAGAATGGCAACAGTCTCCTGGTCGCAGCGACTACGTTCATCCTGATGACGGCAGGCGGTGGAACAGTGGTTTTGGTCACATTGTCGCACGTGGCTCTGCTGACGAGTTTGAGTTGCGACTACGCAGACGCGATGGCACTTATCGCTGGTTCTTGGCTCGCTTTAACCCACTGCGCGACGAACACGGACAGATTATGCGTTGGTATGTTGCCGCGACGGACATCGAGGACCGAAAGCAGGCTGAAGACAGGCTTCGGAGCGAAAACGTCGCACTACGCGAAGAAATCGATAAGGCCTCGATGTTTGAAGAGATTGTTGGAACCTCTCCAGTCTTGAAAGCCGTACTCTCACGCATCTCCAAAGTCGCGCCGAGTGATTCTACGGTCCTCATCACGGGTGAAACGGGAACAGGCAAAGAGCTAGTTGCGCGCGCTATCCACCGACGATCAGATCGTAGTTCGCGCGCATTCGTTAGCGTCAACTGCGTTGCTATCCCACGTGACCTGATTGCCTCCGAGCTGTTCGGCCATGAGAAAGGCGCGTTTACAGGCGCCACTCAGCAGCGCCTTGGTCGGTTTGAACTAGCAAACGGAGGGACACTTTTCCTCGACGAAGTCGGGGAACTTCCAGCAGAGACTCAGATCGCTCTGCTTCGTGTTTTGCAGGAGCATGAGTTTGAGCGCGTCGGCGGCAGTCGTCGAATCCGCGCTGACGTCCGAGTGATCGCAGCCACCAATCGTGACTTGAAGGCCGCCATCATCTCTGGGTCTTTTCGTAATGATTTATTTTATCGGCTGAATGTTTTTCCGATCGAGATACCTTCTCTTCGAGAACGAAGAGAGGACATTCCTATGCTGGTCGAATACTTTATCGATCGCTATGCACGAAAAGCTAGCAAGCAGATTAAACGTATAAACAAGAAGACGCTGGAATTGCTTCAGTCATATGCTTGGCCGGGAAACATTCGCGAACTGCAGAACGTCATCGAGCGTTCGATGATACTTTGCGAAACGGAGATTTTCTCGATCGACGAAAACTGGTTACCCCCCCTGACACTAGAGTCGAAACAGCAAGTTGGACTCCGGCGGAGATTCCTACTGCAGGAAAAGGACATGATCGAGACTGCACTGAAAGATACCGGTGGACGTGTGTCGGGCCCCACCGGCGCAGCGGTCAAGTTAGGGATGCCGCGGTCTACCATGGAATCAAAGATTCGGTCGTTAAGGATCAATAAGAATCGCTTCAAGAGTTAGGGCCTCGAAGTCCTTCGTCAGCCTTGGTCTTACGAGCGCCACAACAATTTGGTCCGCTCTGATTGCCTAGCCTTCGCGCGCAACGAGAGCCTTCGAGGTGGAACTGGCGAGCCAATGAAGATCGCAATCCTGGATGATTATCAAAATGTTGCATTAAAAATGGCGGATTGGTCGGCCCTTTCAGGACGGGCGGAGATCGCTGTCCGTAACGACCACGTGGCGGCCTCTCTGCGTTCTCTCGCCATAGCACAATACTACAATTTATTTGAGGTATTGTGTAGCCGCGCCATTGCATAGCTAGAGTGGCCACCGTTTTCGTTTCAGGGAAAAAATCCTCAAGGATCGCAGGCGGTTTCCTGCCGAACCTTATATAGGGAACACCTTTGCCGGCCCGAATGCGTCTAAGCGCACGTCGGCGTTGGGACTTAGTTGAAGAAGAGTGCCTACCCAAAAAGCAGGCGCTCATTCCTACAAGAAATCCATTACAATCATGCGGTTGCATGTGGGCGTGTAGGATAGCGGTAACTCATTGATCAGACTTCGCTTAGCCCTCCGATTTAGCCCCGATTAACCCTCTGGATGGACCCAACTCTGGACCCAAACCGACCCAAGGAGGCCCAATGAACTCCCATGTCCGTACTTTCTGGATGTTCGTGCTTCGGCAACTGCTGAATTATCTGAAGAAACAGGAATAGTACGTTGAAGACCGGGGCTTCGACACTTGCTGGCACACACTCACCGGTATAAGACTCGCCCTAAATACGAACCCTCACTGCGAAATCGATCGTATTTTCTGCTCGGCACTGTGCAATCAGAAAGGAAGTTGCCTTTCCTTTCAATTTCGCGTCGATCCGGGCGTCTGTAAAGCTTGTTTTTGTGGGCCGCTAAAAGCGCAACCGGTAGGCGAGTGAAACAAAGCACTTAGACAGCGTCAGAGGCATGGTATTTTGGGCAAGCTACCATTCGCGGTACGGTGCCAAGCGCTCTTCGCTCTCTCTGTCTTGTTGGAGGCTCCGCGGTTCGCGCTGGTTCCTGCTTGAACGATCGTACGGCTGCGCTAGAATTCTGCCCGATATTCAATTAGGGGAAGATGCCTAATGGTAATTCGGGACGAACTTACGCTATGAGCAACCCCGCGACACAATTACAACGCGGCCTGGCACAATTCGTTCAGGTGCTGAAACATCAGGGATTGGAAGTGTTCGAGCAGCAGCGACCGTGGCCTGAGCGGACGGTTACTTACTTTCTTTTGGGAAAGGCGGGACGGCGGACCAACATCGTGCTCACTGATTCCTTTTTGAGCGACCTTCCTTCCACTGTTTCGTACCACCCGAGCCTCGATCAATATGCACGCGCCGTTGCTGGACGAGTTCAGTTTGGATCGCCGGAACTTTTTTTCTGCGAATCCGGGCACGCAGTTCTGATCGAACTGATGTGGCCAATTGAGATCGGTCAGCCCATGAGGTTCAATCGCGCGTGGCTCCCCGTCAATGTGACGGAAGTCAGAACCGATCAAATTGCCAGGTGTGCGATCGAAGTAGAACTTGGTGTGTTTGCGCCGGCGCCGTTTGACACCGTTCAATTTGTCGCCAACCGAATTCGGCGCTCGGTTGACCAGGGACGGATAACCTTCGTTGAGCGTGGCGTGCGACAAGAGCAGTATCAAAACCTGCCGTTTGATGGCCCGAATGCGCTGGGCGAGGTAGGAGCGTCCTCCGCTGGCAGTCGGACGCAGGATTTTTTGGCGGGGAAAGCATTCATACTCGGATTTCAATTAGATGGAATGCTCAAGCAGGTGTGGGCCGCTGATCCGTGGGACGCGGATTACCTGAGGGCTTCAGTGAAGGATCTCCTGATCGCTGCCGCTGTACTCCGTGCGCGCGGACTTGTCGCACAGGGCTCGACCCCAGAAGCGATAATTGCCGCCGACAAGCTGGTTTCAGATGGCTGGCCAACGGCCGACGGATCGCCATTCGTTTCAATCGACCAACGGAACGCTCGCGTTTCGGAGTTGCCGTCGAAGGAAAAATTCAATGAAGATCTCAGGACAGTCCTCGACAGCAAAGGCGACGTAGCCCTTGTTCTTGTCGATTTGGACCACTTCAAGCAGGTGAACGACACCCTCGGGCACATCGCTGGCGACGGGTGCCTCCAACGCGCAGTAGATGCTATCGTAAAAGTCGTGCGCCGGAAGGGCACGCTATACCGATGGGGAGGAGACGAATTCGCGGTTCTCTTGCGCGACTTTTCGACAGAGGAGGCGCTTGCGACCGCCGAGCGTGTTCGAATCGAGATCGAGTCGAGCGAATCGGGAGGAGCGCTCGCCGTGACCGCGAGCATTGGCGTGGTTGCCACGGATCGTTTCGCCGGGTCTACTAGCGAATCGCTCTTGCATAGTGCTGACGAGGCGATGTATCGATCAAAGAAGAGCGGAAGGAACCGCGTGACCGCGTGGCCGCTTGAAAGTTAAGACTCTAGGTACGATTGCGGAATTTGGAGTGGCCGCTTCAGCTCGTAAGCGAGACTGATCAAGCATTTTGTATTTCGACTCGGACTACCTACGAACCAAAATGCCGGGAGTTCGACCCTTTCCGGACGCGCCACTTTCCGGATAAAATCGAGATTTTCGAGTTACCACTTGTAACGCGCCAGATCCAGTTTGCTCCTGGTCAACTAAAAATCAGGTCCGCGACCCTCTCGTCAAAGGCCGAGCGATTATTTACCGGTAGATCGTGAAGTTGTCATGGGGATAGGAGAGGCAGGAAAGTTCAATAAGGCCTCCCGGGCAAATCCAGTAGTGTAGATGGTGTTCATAATCGACATCACGCCGCCACGCAATATCATCACCGCGCGTGACTTCCCGATCGTTCGGACCGTTTCCAGTTCTGAGCTGATGAGTGTCGGCCATGTTAGTACTTTCGATGGTTTCTAGAATCGCTCGAAGCGCACCGCGCGCGACCACGGGATTCTCCTGAGCACCGTAAGACACGACAGACGCATAGAACTGAGGGTTGATACGGAGGGGCAGTCGAGTGTTCCACGCATCCGGTTCGCCTCTCTTCGCTCGGGATTTGTACGCCGCCAACCATATTGATCGCTCAAGACCTTCATTGCCAAGGGCCTTTTGCCAAAGGATACCCTCGTCGACGGCCATCAGGTAATCGTGGAATCGCTCACAAATCACGGACCTGCCTTCAAATTCGTTCGGCAACTCTGGCAGGTAAGCGAGATCCTCTCCTTCGTACTCGAGTATTGTAATGATGGCCTTCATCAGAACTTCAGAAGCACTGTCGCGCTTCCTGACCACCATGCCGTGGCTGGACGTGAAGGAATCGGAGCGCGCTTTTCTGACAATTGCGATCATCAACGCAGTTTTCTCAGAAGCTTCTCGCAGTTCTGGGGGAATATGTTCGTTGAAGATATCAGGAGCGACGGAGACTTGCTCAGATAACAGATCGGTAATTCGAATCGCTTTCTCCAGTGATTCACTCTTTCCGATCAGAGTCTCGGCAAAAGACGCGATGGTGTTTGCGTCGAATTCAACGAATCGAGTTTCTCGCAAGAGATCAGTCAGCCAGGGTCGAAGCGGATAGCAATTGCTAGTTACGAGTATCTCCGCAGTCCTCTCTGCGGCGAAAAGGGCGACATGCCCTTCGTCGTGAACTCGTTTCCAGTGCAGGAGAGTATCGACGTAAGCCCGTACTGACTCGGGCGTCCTGGCGCCGAACGGCGGAGCAAAAACAGCTGGATCAATCGTTACGCTTAGCATCGTGGGATGTCTTACGTTCGACGCGGCTCTTGTCGGCGGCGGCCCTGAGAATTTGCTCTGCTTGATCTTGCGATTCGTCGAAAAATCCTTCCGGCCAATCAGGAATTGCACCATAGTCATTGACGGCAACCTCTCTAAAAGTCGAGCCGTTCTCTCGATTTTCAACAAAATATATCTTGACCATCGGAGATAGCGGCGCTTCCTTTGTGGAAGAGGCAATTCGAAGTCTGAGCCGATTGATAAGGTATTCGCTATGAGTCTCGATAACGCATTGCTTCCCGAGAAGGGCCATCGAAAGAAAGAAATCAGCGAGCCTGCTTTGAACACGAGGATGCAGATGAAGTTCGGGTTGCTCGAATACCAAGGTTGTATCTTCGGAGGCTAGTAGCGCGCTGACAAGTATTGGCAGGACCTGGCTCAAGCCGACGCCAGCATGGGTCAAGTCGTGGGACGTGCTTACTCCGGGTGTTCTAACTTGCAACTCATGGCCAAGCTTGCCCCTATCTGCCGTATCTACCATCTCAGCGACTCCGAGATATCGAAGCCAGTCGACGACTGCCTGATCGAGCCTTGAGGGGCTGAGAATTCTTTTACATTCGGGCGCCGAGAAATGGCGCGGCTCAATGTAGTCGACATATTGAGATTTGTGTAAGTCTAGGACAGCGGCGGTATATTCGCCGCGGAGGCCGACATCTGCGAGATCTGGAGACGGCGGAAGTGGATAAAGCGCCTTCGGCTCGTCACGAAGAGGCCCGAGATAATTGATTCCATTCGTGAAAACGCTATCGAGATACAGCACTCCGCGCGCTAAACCAACCGTGATCGGAACGTATCTGAAAACGAACTCGTGCTTTCGATTGGAGCAGTACTCGGCAATAATTCGCTCCTGGAGGTCGGCATCTTGTTGAAGTTGACGCTCGATTCGATACCGATCAACCGGCCGGAATTCGGCCATTGTCGACGTCCAATCTCGAAGCGTAATCGATACGCGTGCCTCCTCCGGAAATTTGGCTTCTAACGGGAATGAACCCCCGAGGGCAATCCGTAGCATTTTTACGATCGATTCAGGAATCACGATGTCTGATTCGGCGAACTGTCCAGTGCGCGCTGCTCGGGTTCCGAGGCCAACAAGAGTATGTGCAAGGATACGAGCCTGCTCACGAACCGCGTCAAGTCGTAGGCAAAGGCGTCCCGGTAGGAAATGCCTCAACTCACAGCCAACCACTTCAGCCGACGGCAGCAATTCGCGAACTTCTTCGAGTGATTTCTGGTCTACAATCGTGTCAAATTCTAGAGATTGTCGGAGGGCTTCTTGGTCTGCGTCGGATGGGAGGCCTGAGAATCCGATGGAATCTTGTTTCTGTTTGAGGTCCGTAGTGCGTTTTATCGATATCGTAGACTTAATGTCCGTTCCATCTTCTCCTTTCCAAACGCAAACCAGATTGCTGGACTCAAGACTGGGCTGCAGCTGAAGTAATTCCGGTTTGGTCCGCGGCCCACTCGCATCGAACGCGATTTCGGACGAAACGCTTGTTATCCCGCCCCTGTACATCCCTGGGACCGTGTGTCGAAGCGGCGAGCGATAAAGGCTCATTAGCGGAAAAAGATTAACGCTCGATCGCCCAGGATCGGTTGTACGCGGTTTACATTCCCATCCAACGATGATCTCGTTCTGATCACTGCCGAATGAGCGTAGATCATTGAATTGCCCAAGCCTCGTTAGTGTGCCATTGAGAACGACTGATCGGGAGCTTATCCTATGAGTCAGAGTCTGGCTCACCATCAGAATGGACTGAATGCAACTGCTTTTGCCCGCGCTGTTTGCTCCAGCGAAAATTGTTAGAGGTCCAAATTGAAGCTCTGTTTCTTTTCGAACCGATTTAAAGTTGGAGAGATTCCATTTGGTAATCATGAAAACCTTTCGAGACCCAATCGGTCCCGATAGAAAATGGAAGCATAATCTATTGTGTAATAGAAGAAATTGCAATTGGAACTTCGCGAAGTCGGCCAGTGGCGGATCTGTAGCACTTCCCTTGTGCTGTCGTCCGCGCAGACGGGTTAGCGCGGATGAGCTTCACACTCTCGTCGCCGTCTGCTCGCCCGCCGAGTGGTGAGCAGACTCTATTACGGCGCCCCGAGACGGCCCATTCGACGGCGGTTAACGCGTCCGCCCCGCGTTTTGCCGGTTGTGGATCTGGCCACCCACGTTAGCTGCTCGGCCGAGGTCAATAACCCAAGCCTGTTCGGCCCAGAAAACTGGTTTCTTCGAGCTAAGCGTAGGGGTTTGATCGAATTGGTCGTTCGGTAGCCTCAGCGGATAGAATCATATGATTTTGGGCACGTGTGTGCACCTAGTCGTTCGTCGATCAGGTGATTCCCGAACGATCAATGTGGTGCATCGAAGTCGGAGAAATCAAATGTTTAGGACAGAAGTACCGCGAGGTCTCGTGAACGCTTCTTTTGCGAGGCCGAACTAAGACACCAATGATTCAGCAGAAGTAAACTCGGGACGTCCGTTGCTCTGTGGGATACACCTTGGCGAGCCGCTCAGCTTGCCGATGTAGGGGCTTCCAGCCTCGGGGTTGTGGCAGAGGCAACCTAACCGGCGCGGCCGACTTTGTGGACAAGAGCCTCGCGTCGAAAATCACTCGCACTCGCCTCCCAGGTCAGCGGATAGGGAGGCCACCACCGATGAAACCGTACTGCTGGTCGATTGCTTCCACCAATTATCGGATGAGCAACGGATTGGGCCGCGTGATATACGGTATGGGACGGGGACGAGACGTCGGTGTGCGCTGCGAAGAGTTCGGTGCCACACCCGCGTTGGAATCTCCTGCATTTCCGGAACGGCCCGATCGCGACGTTGACACCTGAGACGCGCGGGCAGAATAAGGCAGTGGCGCGGGTTCGCCGAGAGAGCTGAGATCCACGATCGCCACACCGCTTCCACCAGTTCCCGTGATGGCCACCAGAACATTGTCGCTACCATCCTCGACGAGAGCGTCGTAGTTCGTGGAGAGCGGAAAGCCCAGTGCGACTCGACTGCGCAGAGTTCCTAGCCTTCCATCGAAAACGTCTATCCCGCTTGCGGACGGTTGGAAGAGCAAACTACCGTCCGGAGAGAACTTCGCGCCAAACACGTAGGAAATGCTTGCAGCCTCGCGATCATTTAAAACGAAGAAGGACTCCTGGTTCAGGTCCGAATCGTACAGATAACTGGCAGCCATGAACTGCACCTGATTTCGGGAGAGCGCAAGATCATAACTGTTGGTGCAGCAAGGCAGAGGATACGGCGCGTAGAGGACGGTATCCGTGGCGGTGTCAATGCTGAAAATACTCCCGAGATCATTGAAATAGGCGCGGCTATTGTCGGAGCTGAGGGTAGTTCGAAGGTACACGTCGTTGGCGCCCGCGCCCGGACCCGTCAGATGGTAATCAGTCAGGGTTCCGGAATTGGTGTCCAGTTTGAAAAAATTGCTGTAGCCGGTGCCGCCCTGAACGTCAGCCGCAATGTAAACAACTCCCGAATCGCTTATTGCCACCCCGCATGGAACGACGATGAGCCCTTGGACCAATTCGGTTGGCGCGAATGGGAAAGTCTTCACGGATGCCGGGTTCGATGGATCTATCAAGAAAATAAGCGACGCCTGTGCATCTGCCACTACCAGTTTGGTGCCATCGGGGGACAGCGAAATTCCCCACAGTCTTTTAGCTCCCTTCGACGCTAAATTAACCAGGGCCGGCAACCATTTACCCCGTGCCAACGAAAAAGCTTGGACCGTGGTGGCGTCCGTGAAGTAGTAAACGTCTTGCGCAGAATCATAGACGCCTTGAACCAGCGCAGCTCCGGCCAACGGGAACTGGCGAGCAGCCGGCAAATAGGTCAAGCCGCCGGTCGCCGTTAAGGTTCCGGAACTCGATGTGACCGACACATCGGCGGGACCAACAGCAGTGCCGGGAGGAATGGTGTAATAGACCGATTGGAGAGGGAACGGCGGTCCAAAAATGTTGTAAGCGGAGGGATTGAAACCCGTAACTGCGGCGGCCTTGCCTCCCACCGTTACGCCCAAACTCGCCGGGATTGTCGTAGCATCGGCCGGACCATATCCATAGCCATACACAATCCCCGTGCCGCCGCCGTCCGACGTCGCGACGCCCGGAGTAACTTCGAGGATAGTTGGTCCGTAGCTGAACGCGTCCGGGATCAAGTCCATGCCGCCATCGTTCGCGAAAACGTACACGTCCGCGGCACCGGCAGTACCAGGCGGGGTGGTAACGGTGATGATAGAACCTGTTACGGTGGCCGCCGGCGCCTGATTCTTACCGAAAAAAATGCTACTCGCAGACGTTACCGTGGAAGGTACAGACCACTGGGTCTGAGTGCCTCCCCCAACCGAACCCGTGGCAGGATTCAGATAGTTGTTCAGAAAACCCGACCCAACTGCCACCGTTTTCATGGCCGCCGAGTCCACGAAGCCGAAGCCTTCCTCAAGAGGGCCGACCAGTAGTCCTGTGCCGTCAACAGCTACGAAGTTTGGTCCGTCTATCGAACCCACCACGAGACCACCGCTCGTGTCGGTAACAAACATGTTAGGAAACCAACCAGTCTGCGCGTGAGTGGTGACGTTATACGCGTACACAATCGAATCACCCGCAACGAAAAGGGTACTTGAGTCCGCGCTGAAGATGAGACTGAGCGTCGAAAAACCTAACTCGCCTGAATTAACTGGAAATTGGGCGACTTGGCTCAGTGTTTTAGGATCGTAGAGAACAACTCCGCTTGGTGGCGAGGGGAAAGCCAGAAACTTGCCGTCGGGAGACGCAACGATGCTTCCCGTGTTCCCATTCACCGTGGTCAGCAAGTAACTTCCAGTGGAAGCATTCATTTCGCAAAGCCCGCCACCTCCCGTCAATATTGAAGTCCGATCGGCGGTGAGCCCGAATCCAAAGATGTGTAATCCTACCGCAACGCCGCATAAGGGTGAGGCCGGTGCTCCATTCAGGCTCGCGGCGCCGTACATCGTGATCGAATTGTCCGTCGGATTCCAGATTGCAATGCCAGCCGAGCCATCCACGCTGGGAATTCCGCCCTGCTCTCCCAAAAGCGCCAAACGTCCGTCGGAGAGCACCAGCGCAACCAGCGCTTGGTAGCCGTACGGCCCGATTTCCGACGCCAGATATCGCGCCTTTACTTTCATCGCAACCGGGTCAATGGAGTACACGTCACCAGTCAATGTTCCAACGTAGATCGTCGTGTGGTCTGGAGTTTCGTCAATCCCGTACGCACCTGGAACCGCGATGACTCCGATCTCTGTTTCGCTGACCGAATCAAAGACAAAAATCTGGTTCGAGAAAGGATCGGTAACGAAAAAATGTGAAGTTGGCGGATCGTAGAGCGCCCAGTGCGAATTCACCCAAAGGTAGTACTCTGTTACCGCGTCGGTGCGCACGTATTTCGTGCGCGTGGAAAGCGTGCCGCCGCCTTTGCCGCCCGCGGTGACCGAGACACTTACATTTGCCGTGCGTGTGAGTGATCCGGAAGTGCCCGTAATGACGACAGATGCCGCGGAGGTAGTGGCCGGCGCATTCGCCGCCGCTAAAAGTGTGATTGTCTCAGGAGTATTGGGCGAGAGCGTAATATTCGCCGGAGTAACGGTCACGCCAGCCGGCAAACCGCTGACCTGAACGGTTACTTGCGCGGTGAAACCATCGAGGGGCGTAACCGTTAACGCCGACGTGGCGGAGCCCCCGGCCGTCAGAGAAAGGGTCTCTGGCATAGCCGCGATTTGAAAATCCGGATTAGGCGGAGGAGGGGGTGGCTGCGAGCCCTGTTGGCCACTGCCGCCGCAGCTCGAGATGAAGGCGGAAAGCAAAAACAAAGCGAAGGCCCGCCACGATCGGCTGGCATAACCAGAGCTGGACACGATCACCTGGGCCATGGATGGAATCTCAAATTAATCGCATGAAAAGCACGTAAGTATCCGTACAACATCTGCCTCTGTCAACGACTTTCCTCCACGAGAACTCAAAAAAACCGACTGTACTGAAATTTTATTGGCGGAAAGCTAAATCATGTTATAGTGGCGCGCTTTTTAGCGAGCCACTCGAAATCCGGCCACAATATGCGAGCGACTTCATTGCTTCGTCTTGCCCGCGTGCTTCCGATTTGTGCAGCGCTGCTCTGCCTCCAAGTCTCTGCGTCCGCCGGTAATTTCAAAAATCCGCCCATCATCCCGACCAGTACTGACGTTCTCGGCATTGCAGTCGCTGATGTGAATCACGATGGAAGCCCGGACCTGGTGTATTTGGACGGAACCACGACTTTCGCCGTCCACGTACTACTCGGTAACGGCGATGGCACTTTTTCTCACGGGCAAGATATAGCCTTGCCTGCGGGAATCTGTTGTGCCGTCACTGTCGCGGACGTCACCGGAGACGGAAAGCTCGACATCATCTTGCAAGGCAGCCAACAGTTCACAGTGAATATCGCCGTTCTCGTCGGCAACGGAGACGGAACGTTTAACCCACCCACGTTTAGCTCAATTCAGCCGAATATAGATTTGTACCCGCGCTTTCGCGATCCTGCGGGAGTCGGCGATATTAATGGCGACGGAAAAGCAGATCTAGTCCTTGGCGACGCTCTCAATGCGGATATCTACATCCTGTTAGGCGACGGCACCGGGAAGTTCACTCTCCGCAGTCAGATTAGTGACTACACCGACGGCCCGGTCTATTTGCTCGACCTGAATGGAGATCATCACCTGGACATCGTCGCCGTCGATGCCCTGGGAGCGCGTTTCCTGGTGCTCCTTGGCAATGGCGATGGCACCTTTCAAAATTACGTTGCCTACGGTGGCCAAACCTCAGGCAGTTTGCTGTTAGCCGATCTGGACGGTGACGGGCACCCGGACATGCTCTTCCAGTACGCCCCCGCGCAGCTTGGAATTTTTAAAGGCAATTCCGACGGCACATTTGCTTCCCTCGCTCCGATCAGCTCGGTATCAACTACGAATCCTCTCGTGGGCGTCTATGATTTCAATGGCGACGGCATTCCCGACCTGCTGTTCACCTCTCCAACCGGGATCGGCGTTGGCTTGGCTGAAAGCACTCTTGATTTCACGCCAATCAAAATGACCGTCTCCGGCGGGCCTTCGACGATCTATATAACCCTGGCCCATCCGGTCGCGGGCGATTTTAACGGCGACGGCCACTTGGACCTGGCCATGCCAGTCGAGGGCGGCATCGCGATTTTGCTGGGGACGGGCACGGGCACCTTTGCAAGCGCCGATTTCTACGACATGGGGCAGATCGTCGGCGCGGCCGCAGTCGCGGACTTCAACGGAGACAAGTCCCCGGATATTGCCGTCACTCTGGAAGCCACGTATCCGCGACTCCTGCTTGGCAATGGCAAAGGGTCGTTCACTCTCGGCCCTGACCCCAATTTGACTTACGGCGCACAAGCGGCTGACGTCACGCTTCTGGCCGCCGATTTTAATGGCGATGGGATCAAAGATTTGAATTTAGGAAATGTGATTCCGAACCAAGCCTCGTCCGCCACTCAATCTGTCGAATTAGGTACTGGCAATGGAAAGTTTTCCGCGCCAGCCTCAGTTCCCACAGGTTCCCCGATCATCGGAGACGTCAATAACGACGGCCGCAGCGACATGGTTTACGTTTACAACGACGCCATAACGTCCACGCTCGGGCAATCGAACGGAAGCTTCAAAATCGTCACTACTGACTTGCGCCTGGCAAATGCCAGCGGCCACTACAATATTGGCGATCTGAATCACGACGGCAAGCTCGACGTCGTAATTAATTACTACGACCATCTCGAAATCTGGTTCGGAAATGGCGACGGCACTTTTACCTACGCCAGCTCGGTTGATGTCTCACAAGTAGTGAGCGACGTAGTTGCCGTTGTCGCCGACCTGGATGGCGACGGAAATGGCGACATCGTCCTGGCGCCCGATCCTAACGCCGGGGCGAATTTGGGACCCATAGCAATTCTTTACGGCAACGGCGACGGAACTTTCCAACCCCCGGTTCTGATTCCTGTCTCCCATCGCTACTCCTTAATCAACGTTGCCGATCTCAACGGAGATGGTAAGCCCGATCTGGCGATGACCGACGGCGGCAGCGTCGCCATCCTGATGAACTTGGGCAATCGAAAGTTCGCTTCCGAAGTTGACTATGTTGCCGGCGGAGCCGTCTCCGCATTGAGCCTCGCGGATGTAAATGGCGACGGTTTCCCGGACATCGTCGTTGCGAATACCGGCGGAACAACCGTCACCGTTCTCCTGAATCAGCCGAACGGAACGTCCCTGGAAGGAGCCGCGGTCTCCGGCATCCTTACCGCTTCGCCGGAGCCGTCTGCATTCGGCCAAGCCATTAATATGTCGCTCACTGTTTCGGGCCAGACGACTGGCGGGCCTCTTCCGACCGGCTCCGTCAGCTTCAATGTCGATGGCGGGTTTCTCACGACGGTAGTACTCGCGAACGGCGCCGCGATCTACAATTATGGCAACACCTTGATTCCCGGCCAGCACACCATCGTTGCCACCTATAACGGTGACAAGACATACGCGAGCAGCAGCTTTTCCTATCAGCATGTGATCCAGCCCCCCACTTACTCGACTAAAACCACCCTCACCGCTACTCCATCTACCACCCTGGCGAGCCAAACCGTTCGACTCCTCGTCCATGTTTCCAGCACTCCTGCCGTCCCAGCCGGAGATTTCACGTTCCTGGATGGGGCTAACTCCATCGGTGCAGTGCCAGTGGACGCCAACGGCAACGCGTATTTAGACAATGCGCTGCTTTCGCCGGGGACGCATTCCCTGAGCGCAACCTACGATGGATTCACGCAACCGGGTTTCACGGGCTCCGGCTCGTCATACACGCAAGCCATTTTCGCCGCGAGCACATCTCCCTCAGTCGCGGTGGTTGTGAGCGCGAATGCCACCACCACCGTGGTTTCGTCTTCCGCGGGTTCGACGACGGCCGGCACCGTAATTACCTTTACCGCAAAAGTTTCGTCCTCAGCAGGAGCCCCTTTTGGCGGCGCTACGTTTTACGACGGGCCTTCCTCGCTCGGCACATCGGGCTTGCAATCCGACGGCAGCGCCACCTTCAGCACAGCATCGTTGAGCACCGGGACGCACACCATCACCGCAACGTTCAACGCTAATGGACCCTTTGCTACGAGCTCCGCTTCGCCCATTAGCGTTACCGTCTCGGCCGCGCCGGCGAACGCGGTGCGGGCGTTCGTCGCATTGACTCCTTCGATCGGCCCTTCTGCTTCGGGATCAATGCTCTTTGCTGTTGTGAATACACCCCAAGCACACCCTGCCGGAAGCGTAACCTTTTTGGATGCCGGAGTGATTCTGGGAACAGCGGAGACGAACGAATCCGGAATTGCCACACTGCGTGTCCCCGCGTTGGCGAGCGGCACCCACAGCTTGAGTGCAAGTTTCGGCGGCCACGCGGATTTTACCCCTGGCGTTTCACCAACAATCCTGGACGAATGGCCGCAGACTGGACCCGGGTTCAATATCAGCCTGGGAGCCAGCACAATGAACGTCGCGCCATCCAGCTCGGACTCATTGAACGTTTCCGTCGTGCCTTTACCCGGATTCGCGCGCCCTGTTCAAATGTCGTGTTTCCCAGGCTTGCCGGCAGGCTACTCGTGCAATTTCTCGCCAGACGTTTTGAACGCGGGCGGGACTTCCATACTGACCATTCGATTTTCAACGAATAACGCGGAAAGGTATTCCCGACCGATTCCCCTCTATGCTATTGCGGCTGGATTATTTGCGTTCGTTCTTCTCGGGAGGTCGAGCCGCCGCTCCCATGTAATCGTAGTGCTGCTCCTCTGTTGTTTTGCTGCTGCGCTAGGCGGGTGCGGCACATCTTCATCCCTCGATAATGGCGCGAACACGATCGTCGTCACCATTCGCACAACTTCTGGTTCAGGTGCGGATGCCATCGTTCATTCCGCCCAGATTTCCGCGACCTTCCAAGCTTCGAACTAGAACAATTATGCCGAGGCGCCCTTCGTTGCGTTGTCCCCCTTGACGGTTGCCCAAAAACAGCGGTTTGGGGGTACTCAATACTTAGGGTTTGCGGCGCGTAGAATCAGTGCGGTGCGAGCGAGATCATCGTGGGGATTTTTGGCAAAGCCGTTTCAATGGAAGCGACTCGCATTTTAAGGGTGCTGCGGTAGGCCTCGATGCGCAATGTATGCGTTGGATGACCTGGTTCCCTGACCGCAAACGGTAAAACGTGGGTCTTCAAACTGGCATCCTGTGAGCGATTGCCAAAGCCGGAATGAGGAAGGAGAACAAGCTCGCCATTTCGGTAGTAGCCCGAATTCTAGTAGCCAGTCTCGAAATGCAACGTTACGTCAACCGAATGCTTATCGAGTTTTGAGTCCTCAATCCGATCGATCATTTCATGGGCTGATTTTGAGTCTGATGTGCGTCGATTACATCCACCGTGTAGTCTCACGTCCAGGGAGCCGTGGGGTCGGTCGATTTAATTGCGCTCGTCTACGGGCTCGTAATAGCGCTTTTTTATCGTAAAGAGGGGAGGGGGTGAGCGGAAAGGGGGGAGGGGTGGCTGGTATTCAAGCTGATGAAATCTCGTAATAGGAACTTCCTTATTGATATTTCGGAACAAATCTGGCCGGTACGGTTCTGTAAATACACCCTGAGGCTTTCTACGCTCGCCACGTCTGCTTATTCGGGAATCGCTTGCGCGACTTCATCACTCGGTACGTCGAAACCATCTCAATTTCCTTCCGACTTCGCTCCGCCGCGCACTTGTCCAGCGTAGCACGTGAACTACCCTAATCCAAACTCATCTTGGCGATTATTTTCATGTACGTAAGTGCAATCTTACCAGTCGCAAAACAAGCTTTGGACGTAGGCACCTGGCGTGATATAGTGGAGGATATCGAGCGTCCACCAGGATTCGTACCGCTTCGACGCCTGCCAGTAGTGCCTCCATCAAACGCAAGGAAGTAAAGCGATGAGCTTGTTCACCGATGAAGAATTGGGCATCGAACCAGCTGTATTTCCGTGTCCGTATGTTCCGAATTTCCTGAGTCAGCGAGAGGCTGACGAGCTGTTCGATCATTTCCTGAAGACAGATTTGTGTCATCTGCCGAACCCATGGAACCCAACGCAGCTGCTGCCCACTCGGTCAATTTCGTATGTGAATGACCCGAATAGCTCCCAATGTTTCGGTGGCTACGTTGATCCGACGAGACCCAAGCACCTGGCTCTGGCAGAAGAAGAGGAACATTGCGAAGGTACGATTGTTCACTCGTCCGAAGCTCCCGAGTGCATTTGGTCGCTCCAGCGAAAGCTGAACGATTACCTGCACACGATGCCTGGGTATGAGAAATCGCACATCAATTATTTGTCGGTGATTCACTACCCTGATGAAAACGCAGGCATCAACTGGCATCGGCACAATGAAGATGACGGCTGCGATTCACCAGTGCTGCTGATTTCCACTGGCGAGGTCAGGGATTTCTACCTCGGTGAGATCAACAAGTCGAAGCCTCCATCTCCCGATAAGTTCTGGCGTCAGCCGATGGAGCACGGCTCGCTGCTCGTGATGCCTGATGCGATGAATTACACGCACTGGCACGCGATTCTGAAAAACACGACACCGAACCGAAATAAGTTCGGAGTGCCGAACGTCAAGTATGGTCCGCGAATCAGCATCAACACGAAATGCCTGCGTCCTCCGAAAGTGTTCCGAGTGCAGGAACGTCACCCGCGTTGGGCAGTGTACGTCGGCTGCAAGAAGAATCAATTTCCTGCGTCAATTTATGCGAACGATTGGACGCCAGAGTTAGGACACACCAATTATATTTCCCACTCCGAAGCTGGATTTCGAGAGTACGCTGAGAAGAAATGGCTTGACCCTGCGTTTCGTGAGCAGGCGATAAAAGACCTTCGCGGAAAACACCTGCTCTGCTGGAATCACGGTGGCGGCTGGTGTCACGCGAATGTATGGCTGGAGATCGTGAATCGAAAGCCGTGAAATTCTACCCACTTGACAACCCCTATCTGAGATAGTACTATCTGAGATAGCGACGTAAGCCCAGACCGAAAGGCTGGCAGTCCAGAAAGGGGTTTCAGATGGCTAATCGGATGAGATTATCGGATGACCATTTCGTTGCAATTGCCAACGACCTGCGCAGCGGTAAATCCACGGTTGAGGTCGGAAAGAAACACGGCATTTCTCGGCACTGTGCGTATCGAATCAAGAAGGCGATAGCGCGTGTATTGGCTGCAAAGTCCGCCCAAGCGAAGGTGGCCTAACATGAAAATCGTATACGTAAATTCGCTGCGGAAGCTTGCGCTGGACCAGTGGGATGACCGTGGTGCATTGGGAAAAGGCTCATATCGCATCTGCGTTACTTTAGAGCATGATTCGGAAGCTATAGCCAGTGAACGATTCTCCACCAGGGCAGAGGCTCGTCGGAATATTAAAGTGGTGAAGCAAGTGCTAGCCGCTAATAGGTCTGTCATTTTCCGGTTAGCCAACGGAGGTATTCGACTTCAGGTGAAGCTCAGAAAGGGCAGCAGGTAGCCATGCTAGTGAGACCAGAGAACCTGCCAGCCATCATTGGTCAGCGGCTGGCAGTGTGGGCAATAATGGCGAAACTTGGAGCTACCGTCCAAGATCGTGCGCGTGGTCGTCACAACTTCAAGATGCTGGCTCGTGACAATCCTAAAATCGCCTTCGAACAGAGCAGGATATTCGAATATTTCGATGTGTTGAAGGAATTGACGCCAGAGCTTGCGAAGCGAGGCAAGAAGTGAGCTACGCGGAGATGGCGTATCGGGAAAAGATCAGGAAGCACCACAAGTTATTGGAACCGTGCCTTCTGACCACGGAGCAGAAAGCTACGCTGAAATTCGACATCCCCTGCCTGCTGCGTGATCGTGGTCCAAAGTCGCTGGAGCAGCTGGAGTACGAGCTAATCGCGGACTACGGCTGGAAGCAGGCTCAGATCAAAGGCTTAATCAGGAACACCTGGATTCAGCTGTCTGCATTACACGACGCTGGAGTAGTCACAAGGCATAAGGCAGATTCTGGAGTGACCTGGAGCAAGGCATGAAGTTCTACCGACGATCAATATTGAAAACGATGGTTCGGAATGCGAAGAGAGCGATCTACCCCAAGGCGGGCGAGCCAGCGAACAAGGGCTGGAAGTAGCGGCCTGATTCAAACGGACCTATCGGACCTAAAAGCGGGGTTAGCTGGAAACAGCTAGCCCCTTTGTTTTTTTGGCCCCCGGAGAGGACTCGGACCTCTATCTCTTCGGTTAACAGCAGAATGCTCTGGGCTCGAATTGCTAGCATCAAAGCGGGGCACTTTCCATGTCCTGTGGCCGGCATTAGCTGTCGGAGCCAGTTACAAGGAGCGGCCACCCCGCAGAACTGCGCCGATCAGTGACACTCATTGTGTCCTGAGAGGTACGGTATCGCGCGGACACAGCACCAGCAGCGTTTCAGTTTAGACCGCACTATTTGCACAATAATTAAGGCAAAGGATGATAGACCCGTCATTAGAGATCGCAGCAGAGGGTGGCAAGTAATGACTAAAGACCCCAAGGATAGGAAGCGGTGGGCTCCGAAGGATCTTCTCCGTGATATTTCCGATACTCCCACAGCAGTGAGAAAAATGAATGAGATTGATCAGCTTCTGGATCCGGATGGTACACAATTTGAGGAGTTCTTTTCATACAAGGAAGAAGATGACATTTGCAAGTGCGGTGCTCCCGCACAGCAAGCGGTTTACAGTTTATTGCAAGAGAATCAGTTTAGGTTGGTTCGTTCAAATACACATGATGTTTGGAAGCATCCAATATCGGGACTCACATGGGTTACTCCAAAAACCCCAAGTGACCATCGCGGTTGGAAGAATAACTTCTCCGATTTGAAGAACAAGTTGGCGGGTAGGCAGAGACACAAGACCCTCCGCCAACACCTTGACGAGGACGAAATAATCTCAGCCGACGAAGCCTTGCGTCGAGACAACAAGCGAAGGAGACCAAACTAAGTGAGGTAAGTAGCGCGAGCCAAGAGCCGAGACAAAAATACTATCACTCTGTGCGAGTGTCTTGGTCGCGGTTCTTCAAGCAACTATGTTCGCACCGGGTTCGATGAGTAGAAACACTACAGAGCTTCTCCTATAGTTGGGTACGTGTTAAGGATCCTAGAATCATCGTTGATTCAAGGCTTGGGACTATTCTTGGGTCTTTTTCTATCCCAGCATTCGCAGGTACGTAAGACTCATTCTGCATTCGGCCGAGTGCTTCGTCGAACTGCCTTTAATGATCGCAATCGAGCGGTGTGACGATCGACCTCAGAGCGCTCATAAGGGAGTTGCAGTTCTCTCGATTCAAATTGGTCTTATTTTGCGTTCCCTTGCGATGAGAGGTAATCACTGAGGTGCGACCGCCGCTCAGCTGTCGAGCGAAAACCTGCCGAACAGAGCCTTCCCCCTAGTCGAAGTGTAAAACCCGAAAATTGCGGTCGCCAGGATAAGGGAGAATACGAAAAATGTCGGTTCCGCGTACCAGGCCGAAAGATGTGTGGTGAGGGGAAACGCAGGGAGAATATATCCTACGCATAGAGACACGGCGAGTGCGAGGAGACCGAACCGAATCAGAACCACGAGCAAGACAGTGCAGAGCAGCAGTTCGAAAGCTGTATACAGCACCGGATGATCGCTGAACGCTTGGGGGAGGGAAGGAAGTATGGCCGCAACGAGGACCGCCAACCACTCCTTGCGCACGACTAGCCGGATCAGAAAGAAGATGAAAAAACAGGCAAGCGCCAGAGAAGCAGCGACCACGATATTCAGTAGAATGCCGCCGATCATAATATGGAGCCCCGAGAAGTTCAAAACAGCTACGTGGGAATCTGGAACAGAGGGCATCTTTCCCATCCAGCCTGGGGCGACAATCATGGTATTTCGCGCGACCGCCAAAAAAACTCCCGCAAGAATTCCTACCAATAGATCACGTCCGACTATGGGATCTCGCATCTGCCCTGTCAGCAACCGGCTCCAGGAAATCAGCGAACTCGGCCACCGCCTGCGGACGTGTGGTTCGAGCGCGACGTACAGCAGCCATACGAGTGCCCCATAGATCAGTCCCCATCCAGTTGCAATCCAAAAAATCCCGAATTCCGATAGCGTTGGAACATGGTGCGCGAACAGCAAGTCCGCGACCCATATCGAAAGGAAGGCCAGCAGAGCCAATCGTGCCGCGCCACGTCGGTCGCCTCTCCCGGAGCGCACGTTGCCCCGGGCCAGCACTATTCCCAGCACGATGATGCAGAGAAATATCGTAGATATGATTGCGGTGCCAATCGATTCCCCAGTGCTTCTTTGTTCTTCCTGCATGCGATCCGGTTTGGTCCAGGAGGAAACAAGCTTGAAATACACCGGATTTCCGTGATACGACGCCGCTTCCACACGTAAAGGCAATTCCGGACGCCCGGGCCATGTGCCTTCCCACGCTGCCCGAGTGTCGCTTGTGACGAGCGGCGTCCATTGCGGCGCTGTGGCTTTGAACTGATTCGCGTCCAGCCCCGCGGCGGCAAATAGCCCGTCCCAATTTGGCGCGCTGGCCTTCTCTGTCGAAGTATCGATCTGCGGAGGGACCGTCTCAAATTCCACTAGATGTCCCTGCGCATCTAGAGTCATTTGGCACATCCCTGAAATCGCATTCGGGGGGGCATCCGGATACACCATGGGAACGTGATCAAACCGGCCGCTCGACATGAATTGCGGACTTTCCCTGTACCAAAACGTAAAGATCGGAGGAACACCGGAGGATAGCTTGTTCCAGCGCGTCAAGCTGCGGTCATTCTTCTCGATGAAGTGCAGATATTCCGGCGACAACGCGAATGAGTAAGCTGTATCCACCGGTGTAGCGGTGTACCCTAGTTCGCGGGCAACGTCGCGCGCCCTTGCTGCAAGTACTTCGGGCGGACTCGGCACCGGGACAAGGTTGGGCAATTGCATTTTCTCAGACAGAACGGCTGTGGCGGAAAGTCCAAGAAAGATCAAGATCAGGCATCCCCAAGCAATTCCTGGACGCAGACCTTCCTTTTCGCCCGCTGCCGCAACCATTTCCGGGGAGGGCGTTTCGCCGGCCGCCAGGGCCGCCGCGAGCGGGTCGCCTCCAGGCAAAGCGGCGGCAACTTGCAGCGCAGAAGCCGGCCGTTTCGAAGGATTTCTCTCCAGGCAACGCAGCATTACACGTTCGACGAGTGGGTCGATATCTTTTAGGTGGGTGGAGGGAGCTGCGGGCTCGCTCTTTTCGCGCAGGCGGGCCATCTCTTCGATCGTGACGGCTTCGTGGGGGCGCTTGCCGGTGAAGATTTCGTAGAGTACAAGACCGAGAGAATAAAGATCGCTCTTCGGAGTGATTTCGCCGCCGCGCAATTGCTCGGGGGACATATAGGCAGGCGTACCGGCTCGCGCATTTTCGCCTTGAACTTCGGTGAAAAAACCGGCGAGGCCGAAATCGGTGATACGTGCCCGGCCGCGTCCATCGAGCATGATGTTTGCGGGCTTTAAATCACGATGGATGATGCCGTGTTCGTGTGCGGCCGCAAGGCCTGCGCAGACGTGACGCGCGATTTCCAGAGCTTTGTCCGGGGGCACGCGGCCGATGCGCCGAATCAACGATGCGAGATCCTCGCCGTCCACCAATTCCATCGTGAGGAACGTCTGGCCGTCGGCCTCGCCAATGTCGAAGACGCGGCAGACGTTGGGATGAGACACTTGTCGTGCCAATCGCACCTCGCGTGTAAAACGCGTCAGCGCTTCTGCGTTTTGAGCTAGAGATTTCGGCAAGAATTTCAGCGCGACGGTCTGCCCGAGCTTCAGATCTTCAGCGCTATACACTTCCCCCATCCCGCCCTTGCCGAGCGGCGAAACAATGCGGTAGCGGTCGCCTAGCGTGGTGCCTGGAACGTAACGAACTTCATATTCAAAGTGCGAAGGGGGTCGGTGCGACCCGGCTTCGATGCGGTGTGAGGGTGCCGCCGCTTTAGCCGCGCGATTGTTCTCGGTAGCTGGTGAGTCCACACGTGTCTTGGCCGGAGCGGTGAGGGAACTTTGCGATTCGGGTGTCCGTGTCAGATCCTCTGGCCGCTGGATGAGGTCCTCGACCTTCAGTCCCGGCGATAGCAGTTCTCCGCGAGCGAGAGCGACAGTATTGCTTCTCCGGAGGCTCGTGTAAGTGAGCGGGTCGGTCCACACCACTTCGAAGATTTCCTCTTTGTCCTCCTTACCTTTGAAATCCATCTGCCCCAGGGAATGGCAGATGAAGTTTGGATCTTTTTGGATCGCACGATGCACGGAACTCGAAATAAGAATTTGACCCGGGCCTGTGTGCTTCGTAATCCGTGCAGCCACGTTAACGGCATCTCCGAATAGGTCTCCTCCCTGTAGAAAACAACTTCCATAGTTAATGCCGATTCGAAGTTGCAGACGGTCGCGCTCGGGGAGCTTTTCATTTATGTTGTATAGCCTGCGCTGCAATTCGATTGCTGCGCGGACACAAACGACCGGATCGGAGAATTCCGCCATCACAGAATCGCCAATCGTCTTAACCACTCGCCCGGCGAATTCGCGGACGGTGCTCGCTCCCAGCTGAGCATGCCGATCGACCATGGCGAATCCAGCGGTATCACCGTACCTGTCGAAGTATTTTGTGGAGGCTACAACGTCTGTGAAAAGAACGGCAGTATTCGTCTTATGCTGACGCAACTGTTCGTCAATTTCGGCCCGTGCTTTGAGGAGCCTATCGATATTGGTTTCTGGCATGTCCATTTGGGCGTTGCACAGGCTATCTTTGAGGTCCAAGGTTCCCGTAGGGGTGCAGTCGGAACTTCCGATTCGCCCCCCGGCTCGCGCATCGTACGCTTCTCCTCCTCTGAGCACAATGAACTTTCCACCACAGGCAATAGAGACAGCAGCAAAGTTGGCCCACAAGGCAATCGGCGCTGACGGCGGCTGGCTCCCGATTAGTTACCGGATACTGACCAATTACCGAAATCGCGACCATCACGCCGGGACACTCACGAAAGCGACCGCCCTGTTCTGGTGCAGCCTCTAGCACCCGCGTAAACATTGAGCTTCAGTGGCATCGATTTGTCTATACTAGTCAGAGGCGGTTAGCATGAGGCCGACTAATTTCAACATGAACCAATCTTTGGGCTCAAAACACTTATACTAACCATTATATATAGGGTGTTTCTTTCGAAGTGCTTTTGGCCCGCGCATAATCAAACGTATAATATGGACAGGATCGAAACTCCTTCAAGATGGGCTAGTCCACAGACAGGATTCCCTCCTAAGTAAAAAAAGCTACGTAGTCGGAGCAGTGCTCAGAAGTTGGTTTTGCCCTTGACGGGGATTTTCCCATGCGGCTGGAACCTGGCAACCGATGCCAGTACGAACATAAGAGCCGATACCGCTTGGATAACATCCGACAGCGATGTCAGATGACACCATTAACCGGATCACGTTGACGTACACGGCGGGTAGTTGAACTGAGCAGCGAGTAGCTATTCATTGTCAGAGCCGGCCATCTTTAACGATGGCCGGATATTACAAAAGTATTGGTGTGTTCGGTTGAGCATTAGAGTGAGCCCCGCTGGAGAGCGACTCACGCCATACAGCCTTGCTGAACACACGCCAGCTCAATAATAAAGGCTGGAGGATGAAAACTCTGGGGTGAAACGCAGTGAGGGGCAAAGCCCCTTACAAGCATCACGGAATTGAATTCGGTGATGGTAGGAGATTTAAGGTGAGAAATGAAAGGCAAGAACAAGAGCACTACAGCAGTGAACCGACTACGCCTGGGTAAGGCCATCGTAGTAGCGATCAAACGCTGTGAGCTGGTTTGCAATCCGGCTGTCGTAATTCGACCGACATTCACCATCCATATCCGCAGGCTGAGCGAAGGACCAACTCAATCGTGGCTGGTAAGTTGCGTCAATAGCGGCTCCCAACTTTCTGAGGAGGCGGCTTCTGGCGACCACGTTACAACAATTCACGAACAAAACGGAGTTGTGAGACGGTCTCCTACAAGGAGATCAGTTTCCCAGCTTCAAGTATCAAAAACTAAAACAAAATGAAGTGCCTGCATGCAATTCCACGGCAGCGCTTCAAAGGAAAACAACATGAAAGGAGCAATCGAAGTTCTTGGCCAAGTGCATCAAGCAGGAAAGGAGCATCCAGATGTCTACAAAGGAGTCCAAGTTAACGATGAAGTCGTTGTGGGAGCCATCGTTGAACTGTCCAAACAATTGGAGCATTTCAAGCAGTC
>Ga0210387_10000349_pt1 | contig 33173 bp, 47 predicted proteins | sample IncBWC7OmetaG_FD_160108 | JGI IMG/M metagenome (GOLD analysis project Ga0210387, IMG submission 160108) | Forest soil microbial communities from Barre Woods Harvard Forest LTER site, Petersham, Massachusetts, United States - Inc-BW-C-7-O ... | reverse complement strand
GAGATCATCTCAATGTCATTACAGAAGATACTGCAGAAAACCTATTACATGATGACAGCTTACTTGCTGCTGCTGCTGTTACTCGATTTACTACCACTCCACTAACCGATAACCAATATGCCGCTTTAATCGATTTCGTTTTCAATACGGGCGGCGGTTCTTATCAGCGATCCACTCTAAGACAGAAAATAAATAGGAGGGAATTCAATGATATATATAAGGAACTTAATAAATGGGTTTATGGCAATGGCAGGAGAATTCCTGGGATTGTCAAACGTAGACAGGCCGAAGCTATACTTTTCATGCAGGCATAAAAAACGATTCTATCTAAGGAAAAGAAATGAGAAAAATAAATGATGACCATTTGGATTCTACTTGTAAAAAAGCCATCGACTTCATCAAATTAATCGAAGGGTTCAGTCCAAGAAGATACAAGGATAGCAATGGTCGAGATAAAATCGGATATGGCCACAAATGTGAGCCCAATGACGATCTAGATAAGGTCACGGAAGAAGAAGCGCTGGAGCTTCTATATGAGGATATAGGCAGAGCTATATCTCAAGCCAAATATCTGACTACAGCCCCTATCAATAATAATCAGTTGAATGCCTTGATCGCTTTAATTTACGACATAGGAAGAGACAAATTTCATGATTCTGCGGTCAGAAAGATCATCAATATTAATGATGCACATTTTACAGCAAGATTTTTACAGGAAGCTTTCTTGGAATATTCAACCGTGCGCGGAGAACATACAAGCCTAGAATTACTCAGACGACGTCTAGCGGAACTAGAAATGTTTCAAACGCCAATAGAGGTCTAATCGTTCCATTCCCATGGAGCTTGGTTGCTATACTCGCGGCCTGAGTAATTGCTTATCAGGCGCTCTCTAGGGACGTTTCTAGAGGCTTTTGTGCGCATTAAGGGCTCGTCACGGTCACGTCCTGGCTTTTTTGTCTTCTCACCAGTCAATTCTATAATCGCATGGTTGCCGTAGAATTTTTTAAATCCACCGCCCCAACGACGTTCTTCATTCTTTCTGGTCAGCTTAGTCATTCCATAACTCCGAAAATCCGTATTCTTTTTCGTAGGGAGTAGTTCTATAACGTGATTGCTGCCATAGAGGATTGTAAGGGTTGGGATTAGGAGTGTGTCCCATATAGGAATCAGTTTTGTAAGGGTCGTAGGCAACATTATCTACGCCTTCACCAGTTTCACCACGTCCCATGCCGGTATTATAAGCCGCACCACCCATTTTCTCTAGTTTCATTCTTTGAGCTTTGAGATTTTGCATATGGCTACTAACAAATTTTGCCGAATTTGCTCATCAGCTTACCTTCTTTGCCATGTTCCTTCTTCATTTCTTTTTCGATCTTTTTCGCTTCTTTGGAAACAGTCTTTGGCTTTTTCACTTCTTTTTTTGCTTCACGGGTCTTGGACATGTTATCTCTCCCAGATGGCAGCTACTTTAGCTATATTTTTAAGTATACCTTTGTGCTTATTGGAAATATCTAGATCACGATAAACCATTCGCTCTCTTTCTGCTTTGTATTTGTCTTCATACTTATTTTCTGTATCAGGACCGCCAGAAAGTTTCTCAGGACGCTTATTGCTTTCATAAATACCCTTACGATTGATAGTAGCCATTATTTCTTCCTAAAACCCTTTAGAGTTTCGGCCAGCACAGCTCTCTTCTTCAAGGTTGGATTCTTGCTTTTCTCGGCCTTTTCCAGTTTCTTTTCGGGAATTTTTTCGCCTTTCTTTACGTGCAGTTCTTTCCTAAGCGCGCCAGGTTTCTTGATAGCTCCGGCAATCCATTTTTCGGTCATTTCTTCTTCTCCGATGCTTTGCGCTTAACAGAATATGCTATCGCCACTGCCTGACGCTGGGGTTTTCCAGCGTCAATTTCACGTTTTACGTTTTCTGAAAATGCTTTTTTGCTTTTGGATTTAACCAGAGGCATTATTCAGAATCCTTCCAATAGTCATATTGCTTATTATCAGAGAATTTCATCTGATTAGCACGATCATTTTCCATCGCAGAAGTACGTGCACCACGTGCCATTACTTCTTCTTGGCTTTCTTGGAATTGGCTAAATGGATTGGTCATTGATGTCAGTGAGGAAGCAAAAGGTTCGCCGCTGTCATAAGGAGGAATACCCATTTCCATGGTGCCGAGGCCCATGTGATGTCCGCCTTCATGTCCATAAGCCCGCGCACGATGTTCGCGATGTCCGTACATTTCATGACGATCATGAGTTTTACCATCCATGTGATGTTCACGTTCACGGCTCATATTAGCGTAGCCTTTTTTCTCAAATTCGCCCATTCTGTTTCTTGGTTCTTTTTTCATGATAACCTCCCAGTTATTCTGATCTAATTTTACTCTGTTTAATGTCTTATTTCAATGCAATTACAGAAATTTGCATGTGATTGTTAAAGTGAAATATTATGGAATAGATCCGCATGCGGTTATACTTCCTCCCACTTGAGTGAATGACGAACCCATCGATCCTAGATTAGTCAAATCTGCTGAATTGCCCTTCCAATATATGGCCGGTTGGGTACCGGTCGGAGCAGACCCATCAGAACCAAGATACACTGGAGCACCTGAGTTATAGAATTTGGCCCTGTTTCCTGACACTGTAAAATCTAAGAACTGATTAGGAGCAAAATACACTTCGCTCACACACCCGGTAAAATCAGAACTAGTGCCAGCAATGGCGTATGGATTGTTGTATGGAAGCGATATTGTGCCACCGCTTCCGCTCGGAGTAGTAGTTTGTTGAACATTGTTCAGATAAAAATTCATGATCTGACTACCAGGAGATCCCGTCGAATTCCATGAAAACAGCAAATTGTACCAGACACCTGTGGTCAGGGAATTGGCGTATAACCAGTCGTTGCTATTTCCGGATCCGTCATTCAGAGTGATATCGATACCAGGACCATTGTTGCTGTATCTTACTCTCAGAAAATTACCTCCAGCAGTCGGCAAAAATATTATATACTGCGCAGCCGAAAGGACAGAGAAATTCACCCACATGCTGATAATTCCAGTAGTCCCAGAACCACCTGCATAAGAATTCGGAGTTTTTATGTAATTTGATCCACCGAAATTCGAAGCATATACGGTAAATACTGGTGGGACATTAGTATTGCCAGCAGCCATTAACATTCTCGTTGAACTAAAAGCCATAATTCATCCTATGATGCGAAATTCAATCCAGCTACGAATGCTCGCCACGTAGTTCCAGCATTCGTAGTGATCATCGTTATAACGTCGACGTGTCCAGCCGTCGTAGTCAATGTTGGAGCCGTGCCTCCTGGCCATATCACGGATCCTGGCCAGGTCGCCGTTCTGCTACCCGTACCATCTTGGATCAAGAATAACGTGATGGAGGAAGCATTGGATGCTGGAACATTACTAAAGGCAAATGTGACATTCCCAGTCAATGTCAGACTGAAAACATTTCCATTAGCAATATTGATAGTGTAAGAAGTGCCCGTCGATGCAGCGGTATTGATCTCAGTATAATCTTGAACCTGTGCACTCCAGGTGCCTGTGGTAATGGTACCCACGGAAGACAAGGAGGATAGCGTGGCAACGCTATTGGTGATCAGTGTTCCTGTTACAGGCAATGTTACGTTGGTCGATCCAGTGGTCGTCAATGTGAGAGCATTAGCTCCGGAAGTAGTGAAACTGCCTGCAGTGCTTATATTTCCGCCAAGCGTAATTGTATCAGAACCATTGTTGACACCAGTCCCACCGTATGTACCAGTGATAATCGATCCGTTCCACGTTCCAGTGGATATGGTTCCGAGCGTAGTAATACTAGTTTGACCTACATATCCGCTGTCGATCGAAATTGTGGGATTTCCTGAAACACCGTTGCCATTACTAACATCAATTTGCGATGCCGTGCCTGTGATTGTTCTGGCAGCATAAGTATTTGTTGCCGTCTCAGCCAACATACCGCTGCTAGCAAATCCATTCCAACCGCTAATTCCACTGGCTAGGGTTATGTCCGTGCTAGCATTTCCAGAATTGTCAGTAGCCACCAATCCAGTAGCAGCGAAGTTCAGAATGGATCTCGCCGTCACAGGAGTGCCATTATTCTCCACCTCAACGTAGGCTGAAATTGGTTCCGTTCCAGTTGTGTAACCATATACATTAGTTCCACCATTATAGGTTTGGAAAACGAACGTATCAAACGAGGCTGCTGCAGTATTGAGAACAGGAGCTGTTCCTTTAACCCAAGTGACTGATCCAGGCCAAGTGACAGTACGACTTCCAGTGCCATCCTGGACTAAAGTCACTACGAATCTAGTGAGATTAGTGGATAGAATATTGCTGAAACTAAGCGTACAATTTGCAGTCAGAGTGATATTAAACTCATCGGCAGTTGACAAATCTATAGTATAGGAACTGCCACTACTAGCTGCAGTAGTGACAGTGTCCGTGGAAGTTTTGGTGACCACATTACCCGTCATTGTTCCACCGGTAAGTGGTAAGTAGATATCATTGACTGAGTTTTGGGTCGCCATACTTCACCTATACGTAAGTAATATTACCAGTGCTGCTAAGAACTTGGAAAGTGGTGTTAGCAACTGTGCAAAGAACATGGATACTATCACCTTTTTGGGTGGAGGCAAGCGATCCGGTGATTCCCGTAGTAGTAGCAACGTCACCGAATTGAATCGATTGACCGGCTAGCTGAACGATGTTCCATCCACCGGACGTGGTACCAGTAGTAATGTCAAACACTGTGCCATACGCCGCAGTGGCTGGCAACGTGAACGCGACGGAACCAGCATTACTAGCGGTATAGCCAGTATTGACCGCAATAGTTTGCGTCGCACCCGTGACATTCACCCATGCTTCAGCACTTCCGGTGTTGCTGATAGTGATCGAACCAGAAACGCTGGAAATACTGATCCCTGTTCCTGCAGTAAGTGTTGCAGCAGCAGGATCGCTCGCAGTGGTACCAATCAGAACTTGACCAGCAGTAAGAACGATTGGAGTGATTGGAGATGTGCCCTCACCGATCAATATACCATGAGCCGTTAAGCTAGTAGCGCCTGTGCCACCATTTGCTACACTAACTGGGGCAGTAATATCGAAATTAAGCGAGCCTGCGCCGGTTGTGATCGTTAAAGAACTTCCTGAGCTAGTAGGAACAGCCGAAACTGGATTCGCGCCTGTAGACCCTATCCAGAGCTGCCCATTGGTCAGACTATTTGTATTAATACTATTATTTGTTGCCATATTATCCCTCTTATCCCTTAAGCGACTGTTATATTACCATTCGAATCCGCTACCACGAATGTGGTATTGGCATTCACTGCTACGATGTCTAGGCAATCAGAAACCAACGTTGAGGTCAGATGTCCTGATGTACCAAGAGTAGTACTTGTGCTCCCCCAAGCGATCGATTGTCCTGCATTTTGGTTAATCGTCCAGCCACCAGCATAACCAACAATCCTAATCTCTGCGCCCGCTGGGAAAGTGGTTGGAAGCGTCAAAGTCAATTGACCAACTGCATTCACAATATATCCCATGTTGGCAGCTAAAACTGTATTAGAGGTGATCACTGACCAGCTAAATCCTCCCCCCGATGCAGGCTGGAAGGTAGGAGCAGATACAGCTCCGTTCGAAGTTAGTACATATCCAGCTGTACTAGAAGATATAGGCGTTACATTTCCAGATCCATCGCTGGCTAAAGCAGAATAAGTGGTGATCATAGGGAGCTGAAGCACCCCAGAGTTATTCAATTGGAATAACAAAATGGATTCTGTGTAATCATACATTTGGAAAGAGGAAGTATTCAGACCAAAAGTAGTCTGCACTCCTCCCGTACCACCACCCGTGGAATTATTACCGTTAAGGTAGATAGCTCCTCCTAGAGTACTCGTTCCGCCACCAAAGATTTGAATCCAGCTCTCATTTAATCCTCCATCGGTACGGAATATTGTTGCTCCACCGCCAGGATTGCCCGCAAGTTCCAAATGGTTCCCATGTCCGTGTGAGCCAGATGGATCGCTTGTAACCTTCAAAACCGTATCCACTGTCAGAAGAGATGACGGCTGCATGATCGAAAGCGTGTAAGTAGAATCATTCCAATTAAAATTGGCATTGTCCTGAGTAAGTTTTGTTCCATTGGAAAAGATCACCGAACCAGCAGTGAAAGGGCCCATTACCCCAGTGGAAGCGACTTCATCCAGTGCTTGTGCCACCTGTGTAGGCACTGTAGGCCAATTACCTGATATAGCAGGAGTGTAACCTTCGTATTTAGCAAGACTGAGATAAGTGACCAATCCGCCATTCGTCTGACTGAGAGTACCAGCATTCAAACTGACTTCATCAGCGGATAAAGTAGTAGTTGCTTGGTCTACCTGCAAAGTCCCAGACACTTGAGAGGATATCATTGTAGGCGCCATGGTATTGCCAGATCCACTAGAAGTGAATTCAACGCCACCAAAGAAATCTACACCCGTGAATTCTGGGCCAATGGCTTGCCCCGTAACTCCTGCGGTGTTGAATACGCAATTATTCGCGAAATATCCACCAAACCAGATTTCCTGCATCGCAGAGCTGGTGTAAGTACCAAATATTTGGTTATTATCCCCAGTGATATAATCACTTCCACGACCTAATAGTGTAACATTGCCGGCTATCTGGCAATTGACGAGATAAATGTCGTTAGATCCCGACCCACCAATGGACTGAAAGTTGATGTCGAGACCAGTGCTGTTGATCAGGTTGAGATTTTGAAATCCTATCCTTTCGGATCCCGCACTGAAAGAGGCAGAATTGATCTTGATAGAGCCAGAAGAATCGATAATCTTCGTAGGCTGCTGCATAGCTCCGACCAGAAACACCCACACAGGAACTTCCAATCCGGTTTCCGAATAGGTTCCCGCGTTAATCATCACCACGTAGGGTTTGGTAGATGAACTCGTCGTTATCTTCGATAAAGCATTTCCGATGGTGAGATAAGGATTCACTACGGTACCATTGCCCGTTGAATCATTACCGTTAGGATCTACATAGAGAACTTGCGCGAAAGGAACCGCACTAGATCCTCCGCCGGGGATGTTCACTATGGTAGCGACTCCAGGGTTATCGCTAACCGTGACACCTATTCCGGTGAAATTGATCGTAGTCTCTGATGGGAAAGGCGTACCATTATCTTGAATAATGGAATAGCCACTTCCGCCTCCGCCACCGCCGCCTCCAGAAACTGCACCAATAATATCAGCCATTATCTATATCCCTTGAGCGGTTACACTTAAACTAGTAGTGCCTGTAGCACCTGAGATTACGCACCGGAAAAGATCGCCCTTAACCATGTTCTCTAAAGTAACATTGCCATCAGCAGTAAAAGCAAACACAGATCCAGTAGTAGCATTAATAATCGGCACGAAATATCCCACATCTCCGCTCTCCAGAATAGGTACTCCAGTTTGGAATATGACGCTGGCACCCCCCCATGTTCCCCAGAACTTCAATGTCGCTCTTTGCATAGGAAAAACGAAACTATAAGCGGTCGAATTCCCGTCAGCAGTTTGATCCTGGAAGAGCACTAGATTAGTGGGACTAGTGCCAAATGCAGGATTGGCATAGTTAAAGTTAGATGTTGTCATCTCTGTAGCTCCTATAGATCTCTCTATCAATTTCACTTGGCAAATAAACTTCGAGTGGTGTAATTCCGCTTACATCTTGCAGATGGATACCGCCAGAGTGGTGAAATCCACAGGTATCATTTTCAATAAACAATTCATGTTCGGTACAAATATCTTCGAATAATTCTACTCTTGCATCACTATTTTGAATGTCTATTAGATGATCTCTATCAATCAATTTTACATCAGCTGCTCTTCCCCAATTATGCCAACAAAATCCAGGCAGCGCGTTAGTTTGGTATTTGCTTTTAACTGTATGGGCGCACATCAAAACTGTGCTGAGAAAAGGACAATTTTCATTCTGCAATTTAGCTATCGCTTCATCTATTGCTCGATCCTGACGCGATTGTTTCCAGATTTCCGCATGAAGAAAAACATTCACAAATCCGAGAATAGGCTGCACAACAATTCCTTTTTTCATGCATTCAGCACGCATGCTTAGGAATTTGTCTGAAAAAGCCACATTCAAAGCGTCAATAGAGAACATTTTAGCTCAAAACAAAGTAGGAAACCGAAGATGTATCTGCACCTGAAGCCGAATGGATAACAAATCCAGTACCTGGAGTAATTACGTATCCAAGCGCATTTGGAGTCGCATTTGCTTCATTTAAGAAGATTTTGCTGGCTGCAGTGATCGCAGGAAGTGCAACAGTAGCAGTACCCGCTGCTAAAGTAACAGTTCCAACACCCAAAGTCACAGATCCGCCTAAAATCGTGCCCATAGTGGTATTCAACGGAGAATACTGGCTAGGAACATCATAATTAAAACGTTGGATAACAATTAAATCTGAAGGCAAAATGGTTGTAACTCGGACACCCTCTGCCTCTAAAATACCTGATCTTAATCCCATATCATATCTCCCTGATGATTTTATAAATTATAGCAATTCTAGATTGCAATGTATAGCAACTTCGTAATCTGCGATTACGATAATGATTCTATGAATCTCTGTACGTCATCTTTTTCTTCTTCTGGCTTTGTTTCGTCGTCGATAATGTCTCTCATGAATTTACTCGCATCATCATCTCCAGAGAATTTATGAGCTTCTTCAACACCTTCTTTGAACAACTTAACGTCTTCCTTTAACTCTGGATGCGTATGGCGAATATCCTTCAGAGTTTTTAGAATGAAAGATTTCTGTTGACCAACACCCTTAATTTTGGAGGCTTTATACAAACCATCGATAAATTCAGGAATAGGAAGTAATCTAGGCGATACAGTGGCAAGATAATAACCACCTAATGCACCAGCTGGTCCGCCGACACCTGCACCGATTGCAGCTCCTCCCAGTTTATTGAGTGCTTTTCCAGGTCCTTCTCCGATATCCATTAGCTTCAAAAATTTTTCTTGCGAAGATTTGGGCAGTCCAGATAAAATCACTTTTTGAGCATTCTTTTCTAAACCCTTGAAATTCTTGATAAATGTTCTGAATCCAAAGTCGTTTTCTGCATTCTTGCCAAGCTCACTTATCATAGAACTGCTGAGAGTTTCTCTGTCAGCTTTATCTAGATGTTTCATTGCTACTTCAAATTTTTTGGCATCCACATTCTTCGCGTCAGACAGAACCTTCTTAAAGGCCCCTGTTCCAGATTCTTCTCCAATCAATGTATTGAAGATATCGCGATCTCTTTCACTGAGTTTTTTATAGAAATCATTGGCAACCCCAAGAGCATTATAAGCTTCTGGATTGGTTTTTTTCAGATTAGAGGAGATTTCATTATCCAATATGGAAGTGATATTTTTTATTCTCCCCTGCGCCTTGTTCCCTAGTTGGCCATGAGTGGTAACGAGATCCGAAAGCTCATCTTTGTACAATTTAGCTGTTTCGTATGGCAAATGGCCTTCATTCACGGCAATATCGTTACGGATATTCTCAAGTAATTTTCCAGCAGGAGAATCTCTTAGTAGCTTTTCATGCCCAGCGGTTTTGCCTGCTAGCATAGATTCGATCGTTTCCCGCGTTTTGATTAGTGGGACAGCCGCATCATTATCAATCAGTTTTTCTGCCGCACCATAAAGTTTGTTTGATTCGCTATTCGCATAATCTCTGTACTTGGATGCACCCTTCTTTATGAGCTCGCCTGCTTCCTCGATAGGTTTAGCCTGTGATAACCTACCTTCCTTCTCCAGAAACTCGCCAGCGGTCTTTTCTGGACCTTTAGGAACTCTTGCATTGGCTATACGACCACCAAGCAACGCGCCGCCGATGGATCCCAGTGCAGGATTTTCTGGTAAAGCTTCTTCTCCTAGAGCAGACCCTGCTCCAGCAGTGGCAAGACCAGCTAGTTCGCGACCAGATTGTGGTAATAATCCGGGAATGGCTTTGCCCGCAACTTTATAAGGAATAGATCCTATTCCACCAGCAGCAAACTCAGCTGCACCGGCTCCCAGTTTTTCACCCAATGTCTTAGGCTTATATTTATCTCCAGAAAGAGTATCGATAGCTTTTCTGACTTTTTCACTAGGGTATTCGAATTGCTCAACGGGTTCATTGATTTTTTCTCCGCGGAGTTTCTCCCCGACATATCGACCAGCTAAAGATCCGAGATTAGAAGCCAAGAAAGGCAAATTAGCGAGTCCTGCAGCACCTGTAGCAAGACTCCTACCAAGAATTCCAGCGGTACGTTTTGCAGAACTTTCAGCCATCATTCTCCTCCAGTCAAAGGATTGGCATCGACAAACCCTTTCCAACGTTCTTGAAAGCCTTCAGTAGTGCCAAACTTCTTACGATAGGCTTTCTTCGCCGTTATCATCTTTTCCGCACGACTAAACTGTGCTTCCAATGATTTTAGTATGCTTTCATTACCAGCCTTACTTTTTCCCAGGCTAGGAATTTGTTTGAGTAAGAATTGCACGTCTTTATCAGATAACGCGCCTTTCATTTGTTGGATTTTAGGAGCAATTAAATCAAATGATTTTGCAGAAAAATCTTCCGCTGCAGCTGTTCCTCCAACATCCCCTATTACAGATGTGGCAAGAGGAGCATATTTATAGGCAGTTTCAGCACCAGGACCTGTATAGGCAATCTTTTTTAGATCTTTACGCATGCCTTTCAAAGCACTTTTGGCTTCAGAGATCGAATTCAGTTCTGCACTATCTTCTTCAGACTCTTTTGCTTCTCTTCCCATACGTTCTTGGGCCAACTTTGGATTCTCATATGGCTGCACATTTGCTTGGCCGCCAATTTCTCCTGGATTAAATTCTGCGAACCCTTGAGCGGCTTGACCTTGTATGGGATTTCCTAGGCCTGATCCTCCGCCACCGACGATTCTTCCCCCTTGTTTCCTGACAACTTCTCTTTCGCCCGTGACTGGATTAAAAAGTACACTTTCATTTATATCAGGCGTAATGCTTTTGAGAATTACAGAAGCCTCTTGCGGGGTGAAACCGAGGCGAGCGAATTCGCCAAACGCCTGCTGAGGATTATTAGGATCGATTCTGGACAATATTTCTGGCAGAGCCTGTTGCAATTCCATCTGTCTTTGGTCTTGCATTTGTTTATATTGCTGCTGCTGTTGATGACGACCCTGTTCTTGTTGCAATAATTGCAATTGCGCAGCATTGGCTAGATGATTACCCACACTAGTGCCGCCAGCACCACCGATCATATTTAGACCTGCAATAAAAGCAGGATTGCTCATTATTTGATTAAAATCAGCCATTATCTATACCCAAATGTAGGATTGAACCCTCTATTTCCCCGACTTATTCCACCATATCCACCATATCCGCTACCAAATCCAGCCGGAAGCTGAGGAGGTTGCTGATAGTTAGTTTGTAATCCTATAGATCCTGCTACAGGGGCTGAACTTTGGCCTCCAAACGCATTTGTGAACATAGAACCAATGTCTCCGAAAGATTTATTGCCAGCCAAACCGCCGAGTGACGTTGCTATTCCGGCTAACTGGTCTGCGAAATTGGGTTTCGTAGGAGGCTGATACCATTGCTGACTCATTGAAGTTGGACTTTCCCCAGGAATCAGACCAAGCATCTGTCCAAATCTAGCTGTTCTGTTTTGCGGCAAAGCAGCCTGCAGTTGAGGCTGAAGAGCATTGAGATATTGCTGGCCATGCTCCTGGATCGCACCTCCGGTTGTCAATAAATCCCCGAGACCTTGTCTTCGGAGTCCCAATGCATTTTGGAAGGCGTTTGCTTGTGCTTCCTGTTCTAACTCACCATAATTTCTCTCAAGTGCCCCACGTTGAGTGGCGAGCGCCGAGCCGTGCTGATATCCTAGATTTCCTGCTCCAGAGCCAGTCAGTGCATTTTCTAGCACTTGACGTTCTCTTTGGTTTCTCTCCAAAGTAGGATTCAATACATATTTATTATATAGATCCATATAAGGTCTGAGTTGGCTTTCCAAGCCAGGGGCATTTGCTGATTCACCGATCTGATTAAAAGCTCTCGTCTGAAATTCATGGAAAGGTTCTACCACACCCAGAGGCATAGCTCCGTTACCACCCGCAAATGGGCTTCCATTCTGGTTATAATATTGCTGAAGTTCCTGCAAACCTCTGGATGCATAGGGACCGGTAGCTGCTTGCCCCATCGGCCCAGCATTATAGGGGCCGGTTGATTGAGCCTGAATCTGAGGCAAATATTGCTCTAGATAAGCTTTCTGTAATTCTGGAGGTAATGTTTGGAATCCGCCTTTATTAGAGCCAGTAAGCTGAGCTTGCATGGCGGGGGCTTTCTTGTTTCCGCCCAGAGCTCCACCTAGAACTGCACCAGCTGCCGCTCCACCTGGCCCACCAAGAAATGCTCCTCCAACAGTGGTAGCAATGGGGAGTACCTTTTTAAAAAATCCGGCCATTATATTCTCCTAAAATGTGCTCCAGGGAGATCTAACCCAGTTGAGAACACCAGCATTATTTATCAGTGTATACTGATAGTTGATATCTCTCACTATATCATAAAGTCGATCTGGCGTCTCGATATCAGTGCTACTTGAAGGTGCATTTCTATCCGTTCTAAGTCTGCCCTGAAGAAACGTACTTGGTAGGCTTATTTCTAAAGCATTGATCTGATCTTCAGTGCGCCGGAGTCGCTCTTCAGCAATGGATCCGCCAGTTACAGCATTTTGTTCAGTAAATCTGGACATAATTACCTCGTGGACGACTCTTTGACTTCTTCATAGCAATTACCCATCAAAAAGTTGCCGCCGATGACATTACTTTCAAAATAATATTGGCGCTGTCTTCCAACTTTCATTATGTCGACTTTCTGGGTCGTAGGTAGCAAAGTATACATTCCTTGGAAACTTGGGTTCTCATTTATTGAGATAGGAGCCTGTGCATATAGTTTCACATTGACACCTAGTGACATCTCACCTGATTGTTTAATATCTGGGTATAAGCTATAGATAATCATAGTATTATCTCCATCTTGTATTTGAGCATAACAAGTCGTAGCATAAGAAAGCATGGGAGCAGATTGATCCTCTTGCGGCTCTGTTTTCGGATTAAATGCAGGATTATAATCATCCACGCCGACTTCATGTTGGAATAATCTATCCGAGACGGAGTAAGTAAGCATAACATTAGGTCCACCAGAATCTATCACCCGACTAGTGCTATAAACTCCAGAAACATCAGTAGCAACTTGCTGGAAAGTCCCAGTAATATACCTAACTGTCGATGTTGTATTGACTGCATAGGCTGGTATTCCACCAATTCCAGCAGCACCAGTAATTTGAAGAGTATCTCCTATATTTACTGTTGTAAGACCAGAATTTATACCAATGATTGATGTACCAATAGTGATATGGCTTCCACCACCTGTCCCAGATGAGGTCGCAGCCGATCCAGCAGTGAAGGTAATACCCTGAAGGGGAGCATCTCCATAATTACCAACTCCATATAAACCTGAGCCATACCCAATTGAAGTGGTACTTGAGGTTATTGTCCTAACCCCATTGATATTACTTGCTAATATTCCATTTGTATCCGTCGCACCACTAATGAATACCGTATCTCCCGGTTCAAGGAACACATCAAGATTGACTTCTGCAGTGACTGTATCTGAAGTGTTCACAGTTGTCAGAGGATTAGCGCCAAGGGTATAAAAGAAAGTACTCAAGGAATTTGGGATAGGAATAGTATTCACAATCTGGCTTTGAATCATCAAGGGCTGAGCATTGACATTCGTTGGTTCTTCTGCTGCTGTTCTCGGCATTGTACCAATAGACCAATGACTCTCTTTGTAATTATAGATCACATAATTATTTGGATCTATATCTTGTCCTGAGGGATAAAAGAACCAGACCTCACTAAACTCTACATTGGCAAATACAAAGCATTTCCAACTCTGACTCCAGTTTATGTTATCGTAAACATAGCGTTTAACGGTATTATTAGGTAAAACATTGACTGTATATCCATCGAATACATAAAAATCTCCCTGTCCCATCCAAAATACTGCATCCTCAATCTCTGCACGTGCTTTTGGCCCTACAATACCGTCTGTAGTAAAAAGCTTCCTAACAAGCCAGATATTGGGTTTATTGATGAATTGGAAGTTGTAAACCTCACTTGATGTGAAGATCAAATCATGATTTCTAGCTGACGCTTGGCTAATAAACGGCCCAGATTGCTCTAATATAGTCGTATAAGCATACGTACTTGGTAGTATATCCCATTGGTCGTAGCCATTGCTTGGGAATGCACCAGTAGGGTTTGCCTGATCACTGGAATAGAATTGATTTAATATGGCATAAGATTGCCCAAAAGCAGCTACCATGCATCCTACTAGGCATACTGAATTATTAGATACATAAAGCCATCTAACCCCAGTAGGTATTGGTTGAGATCCAACAGCTGTGATGAGTACAGGCGCTACAGTTATATCAAAGTTCATCCAAATATATACATTTGGAGAAGCATCGGGGCCGTCCCCTGGCGTCAAAACGAGATTAGATCCATATTTGTCCATTGACCAGATGCGAGGGTAAGCAACTACATCTGTGTTATTAAATATCTTAGAGTCACCATATGCTCCTGCACCATACTGACCTCCTCCATAGCCATAACCAAGTGATACGTTTGCATTTCCAGCAGCAATTTGCGTTTGCAAAGTTGTCGATGATCCGCCTGCCGCAGTAACTAATGATGTTGCCACTGTTCCTGTCTGGATAGTAAAAACATCTTCGCTGACAATATTGGTAACAAGTTGCTCTATGTTGATCGCAGCAGCTAAAATATTAGCAACATCTGTCGATCCTTGAATTTTGATACGGTCACCTTGAGGTAGTCCAAATGCAGGATAATTTACATAAAGATAACCTGCAGCCCAAGTCATGGTTAGAGCAAAATACCCAGTGGAAGTGGCTGGAGTTCCTACATTGATCTGAATAGATGCATTATTTAGCGCATTAACTAAGAAACTGCCATTTATAGACGAAGCAGGTATTCCAGCATATGTGCCACTGACACCACTTATAACGATCTCATCGAAATCCTGGAAATAGTTAGGTAATTCCAATGTCACAATCGGACTGTGAATAGTCGTCTGCATAGGGACAGTCACAGATGCATTATATTCCGTGCTAAATGAATTTGGAATTGGAATGGTTGTGGTATTTAAAGGCGTAATATTATAGAAATTCTGACCATTTTCAGGAACATACGCGTATAATCTTGTATGCGTTCCGATGATGGTTATAGGATCGCCATAAGCATCTCTGCATGAAAATATGTTTCTTGCAGCTCCTGTAATGCGTTCAGGTTCTTGAGAAAATATACGTTTCCACCCACCGATCTTCTTCAGTTTGGCTTCTTGAAACCTAATCTTATCACCATCAGCGAAAATAATAGTATCGAGGGGTGTCGAGTCTTCCGATGGATTGACCCCAGGTATGATCGGTAATTTGACGCGTTTTCCTAGGGTTGCCATTGCGACCTATTATAGATATTCAATAATACGGATTATTCCAGGGGCTCCTGCCCCCGAAGCGGCCATAAATCCACCGCCTGCACCACCACTACCATAACCATAGCCTGTTTTTCCTGCTACATTTTGAAGTGAACCGCCAGTGAGCTGACCAAATACAGGACTGCTTCCACCACAACCACTAAGAGGAGAAATACTACCGAGTCCATCTCCTCCTGGGAGATTCACTAATCCACCAATAGCCACAGCTCCACCTATACCAGGAATACTATTAGAAGGATTACCTCCAGTCCCGCCATAAGCAGTCATTAGAGATCCAAAACTGGTGTTCTGTCCAATATTGCCGCTATTTGTAGGAGATACTCCTGCCCCACCAGCACCGATAGTGATTACTTGTGATGCGCCTATAGTCCCAGCATTCATTATAGACCAAAAATAGCTTCCTCCACCACCTCCTACGCATCCAGCAGCATTACCTGAAGAAGCCGATCCTGAACCTCCGCCAGCCACACCTTCAACAATGGCGTAGACCAATCCAGCGGACGGAGTGTAAGTCCCAGAACTAGTGAAGATTCTCACGTTAGGTATACCAGAAGTTCCAACGGGAAAGAATGCATGTGCGATAGGATCGATCGTCCCCATCTGCACCCATTGTGAGCCATCGTAAATATTGAAGATATAAGCGGAAGGATTCGTATTATTTATCCAAGTGGATCCTGCCGTCAGAATGGGAGATACAGGAGCTGTATTGCTTATATTATTAGTAAATGCCGACAACAACAGAGTGTCTTGAGAGGATATATTGCCATTAAGCTCGGTACCCCAAACATTCGCATCAACGGGAGAATTTGGTACCGGGAGTTGCCATCCAAAATTAGGAGTAGAAGTTGCCATATTATAAACTCAATGCATTAATTGTTGAACGATCAGACGTGCGTGATTTGAGTCTCTCCATTGCCTGCTCAGAGCGGTCCATATCACTTTGCGCAAGTTCAGGAGACTGTAGTGAATCACGATAAAATATTGCTCTCGCACGGTAACGCGTCACATCCTGAGTGAAATCACCAAGCCAAATACTTGTATCATTCGGCTGACTCGGATAATAACCGTCGCGGAAATAATAATAGAGATGCAAATAGTAATAAGCATCAGATTGGGGATATATCTCGATGTTATTGCCGTATAAAGCCCACTGCCCAGGCAGACCAATAGAGTGATTGAAGTAACGATAAGTCTTCAGCTCATACATAGTCGTGACGTTAAATCCACGCGCCTGAGTCCATACCGTAAATCCTTGATTAGGGCCATATGGAGGCGGCGGAGGAGGCGGGGGTAAAGGTTCGCCGGGAGGGACCATTTGCTGATTGGGCGGAGATATGAGCGTTAACTGAAGCATATTGATAAAATCTTCAGGCAGAGGAATTGTCTCCTGATATGGGTACATCAATATGAAAGTATCTTTTTGGTTGAAGAACATCTGAGATGTTTCCAACTCTTTGATGGCTGTCACAATCGCATTTTGCACTTGTGTGGAGAAGCTATCATCACGGAAAGTCTCAGATAAAATCTGGGAAGTCATCTGTCCGAATGTAAGTGCCATAATGTCTCCATGTTACCGGGCCAGCGAGGGCTGGGGGAAGAAAGCGTCGGCTGACCCGGTTTTCTTATGCTACTAGATCAGACCTGAGCAACGATACTTGAAGTAGAAGAAGATCGTTCCAGAAGTCACTGCAGTCGCAGGAGCTGCGGTTACAGTCCATACGCCATTCCAGTATCCTGCATTTGTTCCAGGGGTTTGTTGGTCATTATTGTAATGATAACCAATTCCCACGGTTTGAACACCGCTTGTGAAGGCAGGCGTCACGTTGCTGAAGTTTTTGATTTGGGTACCTGCTCCCCCCATAGGAGCATTGAGAAGGAAGCGAGCTGTTTGACTTCCATCAGTCTGGTTATCCCCAAAATCGTATGTGCCAGTTGGTGTAGCATTGCTATCCAAAGGAGTGTGGTAAACCAGCACTTCCGTGACATCAACACCTGCAGGAGGCACCATGTTTGGAAAAACAATTGTATCACCGAGTACGAAACCGGCGCTAAAAGTGTAGTAAGCGGCAGCTACCATATCCTCACCTGGAACCCAAGGCGATTGAGGTTGAATAGGTGTCGCGGTATAAACAGTAGACATCGTATAATTCTCCTATAACTATTGGTTGACGTTGGTTTGTGCAACGTAAGTGGGAAGCACGATCACACCATGGTCAATGCCATTGAATTGGAGTTTTTTAATACCCCAGATAGCACTGATAGCGATACGTCTAACCTGTTGAATATCCTGGGTATCTTGACGAACAATGAAACCTGGAACGATTTCTTTACCATCATTAAATCCACGACCAAGAGCAATAGCAGCAGCATCACGTCCACAGAAAACTGCACGACGAACGTTTGGCAATACCAAGTTAGTAGAAGAAGAAACACCGCAAGGCAATTTGTCAGAACGGAACACTTCAGTTTGGCCGTAAACAAAACTACGAGCAATTCCACCATCCGTTTTACCAGCCATTACCAAGTTGCCGTAAAGGTCACGGAATTGGATAGGAGCTGTGGTATCTTGGATGAGCTGGAAGTACTGCCACGTGTGAACATACAAGTGATATTTAATACCACTGCGCTCAGAGATCGGACGGATATACGGCTGAATCGTTTCTGCCATGCCTTCAAGTTGATCGATATAGCTAAGTTTCATCGTCGCAGTAGGATCAGCTTGAACTTGATCGTCAGTGGTATAACCATTTGGATAGTAAATACGCTGAGCAGACGGAGCAAGAACTGGGTTCATACCTTGCAAGGATGTCTTAGGAATGTTGGATGTACCATAAGTGGTGCCATCATAAGTAAAGTAAGTGGGGTTGAATCCAGCCAGCTGGTTAAACACACTCACTGTACCGCGCACAGATAACCAGTCCATGGAGATCTTATAAGAATCTTCAGGCAAGTCATACAGAACACGTTGCTGAGCAATAGTTTGAACGTTAGGGATCGAAACTGGGTTACGCAGTTGATCAATCACCATTTGTTCAGTGAAATACAACGGAGAAGTTTCTTGACCATCAGCCGCTTGCATACCAACGAGACCAGGATTGGTCAGACGTTGTAAGAAGCTCATTGTGACGGTGTCACCCGCACCACGTTGTGGTTGTTCTTGTTTGGAAACGATACCAGCTTCAAGCATGGAGCTTAAAAGGCCGGAATCAGTAATAAAATCTTTGTAAATCCTGTTGGACCATAACTTGACAACCTGTGTGTCAGTGGTCGCGTAGCCTAATGCCATAGTAAACCCTCGCAAATTGAATAAGACGTTGAAGTCGATTATTCCCAGACGATCGGTTTACCGTGGCGATTCACGAGAGCGTTACCGTGAGCTCACACGAGAAAAGTGGCGGTTTTACATGACGCCGCATGAAGGTGATAACGTTCACCTTGGGATGATGCTATAAGTATAACTAAAGTAATCTGTAGTTGCAATAGGTTATTATCGCACTAAACTTCATTCATTTGCTTTTGCAATATTGCCAGTTGCCTATGGAACTCAGTCTCATTAACACCACGACCACCTTCATTCATCGTAAGGCGTTCAAAATCTCGGAGTGGAATTGCAGGACCATCGGGTTTTCCAAGTTTTGTTGATACTGCGGGCACTTCACGAGTTGCATCAGCTGAAGCTCTTTGATTCTTGGCTAAAGTGGAAATAGATGCAGTTTTTGGGGCATTTTTAGCTGAATATCCAATGTTTTTAGACATTTCGTAGATCATTTCAGGCACATTTCTGCCATTATTCAGCGCAAATTGAGCCATATTATACAGCTTTTCACGCACAAATCCTTCGGCCTGATTCTCGCTTATGCCTTGTAAAACAGCATTCTGTTGTTCTTTTTCCAACAAATAATCATAGGCTTTATCGAAATCAGGGACAGCTTTCGCAAATTCTTCTTGTTGCGTATTCACGGCGGTCGCAAACTGACTGAGCTCAGTGTTTTGCTTCATTATAGCTTCTTGCTGGGCAATCTGATTCTTTAGAGCATTGAGCTCACGCATATAGAAAGCGTGGGCTTCTTGATCAACAGGGTCTATTTCCTCTTTAGGAGCCTGCTGAGGGGCATTGATCTTATTGACCGCTGCATTGTATAGCTGAAGCTCATGTTGGGCCTTAATTCGCTCTTCTCGTTCGAGATTCAACTGCTCTTCAAGTGCTTTGCGTTTCTCAATCTCTTTATTGAGCCGTTTCTTGGGAATAGTTTTTGCTTCCGAATAATCGTCTTCTTCTACAGCGGGAGCTTGCACGCTTGTTTCAAGTTCAGCAAGGTTAGATGACTCTTCTTCTGGTTCATGAGTCTCATCGGAGAGAGGAGGTTCGCTGACTTTGATATCGTCATTACTGCCTTCATTCTCACCGATTGCTATCGGATTCTCATTTTCCCATACTGCTTGGACGGCTTTAATGAAATCCTGCTCATTTACCGGACCTGGTTTGCTAAATAAATCACTGTGATTATCTGTCACTGGGGCACTTTCTGTCATATAGCTCTCTCTGCTTTGTTAGACTCCCCTCTTCCCCTATTTGAATGTTCACGGTGCATGCGCATGGCATCCATGTCTAAGTTCCCCAACTCTTTGACACTCCGCACTTGATCATAATCAGCAGATGCGGCTTTCTTTTTCATATCGATTGCAGCTTCTGCGTCATAATTTTCTAATTCTTTTTGCTTTAGCATGGCTTCTATGGCTGATCTTGTGGCATCAGCTTCTTGTTTAGCGGCCTGGGCTTGCTTGAGCCTTGCCTCGCTTTGCAAAAGATCCTGCGTTAGTGGATCTGGGCCAGTATCTTCTGGAGGCGCCATCATTTGTTTGATCTTGCCCTTAACTTCACCATCAAGCGGTGCAAATTCCATAATAAGCGGCGTAATATCGATTGGATTTGCTTTATTGAGTAGAACCCCACTAAGCTCCAATAGTTTCTCAAATACGCGTTGTTTCTCATCAGGAGTATATGGAAGCTCTTCGACTACGACTTCATATTGCGCAGCCAAGTTGTCTTCTAATAACGGAACGAATTGTTGTGAGCCTTCTTTGGTAACATGCTTAACCAGAATTCCTTCGCCATTTTCCATCAAAACTCTGAGACAATCCAAGAAGATATAGCCTTCATTTAAAGTAAATTGTGTCAATGCATCGAAGTATGGGGCAAGCACCATTAAGCCCTGTCTGACCATCTGGCTATTAAGTTGTGCTGTCATCAGCTTAGAGTCTGATTGCCCCATAAATGCATCGGTCACCCCAACTACTTCCATCAGTGTCTGATTCGCGTATTGGATCATGCCGAGGATGCTATCTGGAATTGGAGGCGCTACTTTTGGCTGTACACGCCCTTGGGTAAGCGCACCATTCTCGAAGACCGTGACCTGGGCGGCCTTAACGTACGTGTCTAGGAAGCCTTCCAAGCTCTTCACAGCACCCACCTCGATGTTCACACCACCCTTTGGAATAGTAGCTAGGAAACCTTCAAAGTCTGATACAGCTTTATTGAGCAGGCGTTGTGGCTCTTTCATAGAGCGCACCAGGCCGTAATAACATTGACGGATTTCATCGTACTTTCCAGTCATACACTGAAGGCTGAAGCCATTCTGTGTGAAGTTCTCTGACTTTCTGATGACCTGATTCCCAACGATATCCGCGCGGTAGTATTTCCATTTCTTCTCAGAAACGTATTCCAACCGATTGTAGCCAAGCAAAGACATAGTTTTCTGGAACTGTTTCTTGTCTTCCTCGGGAATGGCTATAATGCTGTCCAATGACGGGTCGCATTTGTACTTATCCTTCATTAATTTAGCCATTTCAACAACGTGTTGAGTATGAGGATCATTCGGATCGCCCTCAAATCCTTTCAGTGGATTCTCAAAGCGATAGAATGTTTCGGTATCACGCCATTGATAATGGTAGATTACACCAAGCGATTTGACGATCATCACAGTGTCAAAGAAGTCTAAGAAACGCGCATCCACAGCCGAACCAAACTCAGCATCAGCTTCATCTTTTTCATCTGGAGTTAGCCCAATCAGCCATTGGTGCAGCTTCTCTCGATCAACGATTTGGGCTCTACAAACCCAATTGGCGCCTTCGAGGCTGCGATTATCGAGATTCTGACTGCGAGTAGTGATGTCCCACATCATAAAGTAAGGAAATATACGCTCACAATACGCTTCACCATTGGGGTTATTCATATAATCGATATTGGTATCGACCCATCCCATTCCGCATATCAGCATATCCCGCATAGCAAGAGACTTCTTATACTGGAATCTGGCAGTATCCTGAATCCATTTCACGCCATCATTGGCTAGATCGGAGAATCCCTGCTCTTCAGCGCTTTGAATGCGTGGAACGTATTTTAATTCAGATCTGTTTTGGATCTCAAACCCAGTAATCGCGTCAAGGATGGGCTGAATACGATTGATTGTACGAGTTGGCATATTATTTGCCATCTGCCTTTCGTAATCATTCTGAAGCCATTGAGATCCCTCATAAAGTCCGTAATTATCGCGGATTTCATTGGCTCTCCACCATGCGGTAACTAGTAGGTTATCTTGGATGCCTTGATGAGCTTCCGCGACGATATCATAGTCAGACTTCATTTTGCTCATTAAGCGGCCACATCAGTAGGTTTAGTTACAAATTCTACCTAATATTACTTACAATTGCAACCACAAGTGACTATAATTCAGCATAATAATAACTAGGAGTTATATATGAAACAGCATGTTAAGCGCTTTTGTGCGCTGCACAACAATATCCAAAAAGCGTGCCTCGTGGCGGATAATTCCAATGACATATTCCTGAATATTGTTAGTGGTTTCAAAGACTTTTTGCGACATGCTGATGTATACCTTGAAGTGAAAGATATCTTTATAGAACAAATCATCTACATGCGTGATGATAGACGACGTTATCGATCATGTAGCCTGTGCATTATGTGCGAGCCCAATTCACAAAAGACTTTAACAATGTCTGCTAAGCATTTGAGTTGTATACTTAAATCTGAGAATATTTCTCATGAGAAAGTAGAATGGGTCGCGCCCAACAAACTGCGTATTGTGCTGTTTGAGATAGCTAGTCTTAAGTAATTAACTTGGTCAAATAACTTATTGCCAACAAATAGAGCTTAGCCTTTCAAGGCAGCGTATTTCAAGCATTTGCGAAAAGGCTAAGCTCTATTTGTTGCTAATTTCTCCTAGTACCCTTAGCCCTATTTTACTGATTATCTATCAGGGCAATATACGAGTCTACATTCGTCGCTCATGCCATCTGGACCAACTAAGCCATAGAGTTGCATCATGAGGGAATCAAAATACTCCATAGCTTTCTTTTCGGTCTTGAATGACTCGCTGACATAGCTCTCATTGGTGCCGAATATGATCTGCACAGCATGTTTCTTATCCTCTAGCTTCATGACATGCATGAACTTTATGTGCTCGACATTCACAAGTATGCCAGGTTGTTTGTCGGTCGCGCCTATAAGTATGAATTTAGCCATTATTAATTTCCATTCCATGTTGGTTTATCATCTTCTTCGTCAATGTATTTCTCAAGCAAATCGACTAAATCGTTGGCTATGAGCGTTACACCCTGGTGTCCTTTCTGCTCTAGTTTGTAATCTTCGCCAGCAAACCCTTTGACAGTGTCAATCAGGTAATCTTGGACAATTTTTACCATCTCATCTTTGTGATAATTCATCATCTATCTCCATATAAACTATAATAATCAACTTCCCCAACTCCAGGCCAAATAGGCTCTATGTCACATAATCTACTCATCGCATCCATGGCGTCGTCATGCAAGCCCACGGGGAATGCTAAGTATTCTTCCTCGATCAGCTCATGGATAATGTCTACGACTTTGCCTTCATAGTTAGTCTTCATCAACGTGCGAGGGAAATAGAACCTATGATCAGAGAAGTAAGTCTGCAGGCGCTTAATACGCTCCTCTTTACGCAAGATACCACCTACTTCCTCTATGTAAAAGCGGTAATTCCTATGCTCCATAGCCTGACGCATAAAGTCTGCATCAATCTGCATGCCATACTTCTCGTAGACTACAAGCTTAGGACGATACTTTCTATGCATTTGGAATATCGCATCTTCACGTTCCTTCAGGTTTAGTTTGTCTCTGATCATATCGACCAAATAGACATTCTCGTCAGGACCAAGACCAAGGATGCATATCACGGTGTAATCAGAGGTAGACTTTTTAGAGTTAGCAGGATCCACAAACATGTACATATTAAGACTAGGAAGGTCGATCTTTTCATAATATTCAATCCACTCACGTCTGAATTCTCCACCACCTTCCGGAGATGGGGTCTGTTGATATTGCCCGGCAAAGCCATAAGGACCGAGTTGACGCTTCAGGGAAGCTATTTCCAATTCGCCAATACGATCTGGATGTAAAGTCTCACCTTCTTTGAATAACTTCTTGAATTTCCCGAAATCATAAACTGTATCTTGTTCGGATATGAGTGGAATCTTTAGATGTTCCCAGCCACCCTGTTCCAGTAAATGTCCAGTAAGATCATTCATATGCAGCCTTTGCATGATCAGGATCATAACGCCAGATTTAGGATCATTAAGGCGAGTAGTCCAAGTACGATCGTGCCAACGATTAGCTGATTCTCTGACAACCATGGAGTCTTGCTCTTTAGCATTAAGAGGATCATCCACAATAAGGAAGTCACCGCCGTGACCAGTAATAGTTCCGCCCACACCTGCAGCATATCTAGCTCCTCTTTCTGTTGTTACGAATCGTTTCTTTGTATTTTGATCTCCGACGAGTTTTGTTTCAGGAAATATTCTCTGGTACCAGGGGGACTCTAGAATAAGCCTGCAATCGACTGAGAGACTTTCAGCGAGTCCCATGGCATAACTACTGCACATCACCTGTGTAGAAGCATCGCGGCCAAGAAGCCATGCAGGAAATGCTATAGAGCAAATGATAGACTTCATAAAGCGGGGAGGGATGTTAATGATGAGTCGCTTGATTTCCCTATTCTCGCAGGCCATCAGGTACTCAGAGATACAGTCCAAATGCCAGTTATGGCTGTATATGGATCCAGGGGATACCATGCTGAATACTTTCCTGGTAAACCAAGAGAAATCAGTTCGGCATAGTCGTAGATAAGCATCTTCATCATCAATCGGGTTTGTCATTGATCTTCACTGATTCGATAATGCTTTGCTTGTACTGCTCGAGGATTTCTTGGTCGCTGCCTTGGAGCGTGTATTCTTCAGTTTGCGCACGAATTGCACTGACTACTTTAGACTCGAAGTTCTTGCGCACAGAATCCAGTAGATCTAATAGGCTTTTGGCTTCAGACGGAGTAAGCACACCTGCTGTAGCACCCTCGACTATCTTAACACTGGCAGCTGCAATCCCTTCCAAACTATCGAATTTAGGAGTTTCCACATTCAGTGCGATATCTTTACGCGGAGGTACTACTCTCTCCATTACAAGTCGCATGGCAGTTGTATCGCCCTTCAGAGCCCGTTCTATGCACTTCTGAGTAAGCTGCTCTAATTGGCCATCCATAAGCGCTAGAGCAGCACGAGTGGCATTATGAGTAGCACCCTTTGGTTTTCCAGCAGGATTACCGGATTGTCCTTTCTGGAACTGCCAATACTTATCTGGTTTCACTGACTGAACTACGTCAGTATTTTCAGTGGGTTGTGAGACATTGTTAATGTCATCGTTTACCATACTTGTACCATATCAAGTCTAGGATCATATTTTAGAACATCAGATAATGTGTATTTAATGCTCTGTACTGTATCTTCAGCATCCTCAGCCAGATCCATTTTAGTTTCCAACAATTGCATTGTATAGATTCTAAGCATTCTAGAACGAGCCTGCGGGGTGCAATCTTCGTAGCAAATAGCATAAAATAGGTCTGCCATGTCATCGGATAATTCGGAAGTGATTAGACTCATTCGCAACCTTTCTTTTCTATGTAAGCCAATAGCTTAAAGTATAGATTCTTCATTTTAGTAAGTTCAGCTTCGACTTTACTCTTTGCTTCCTCATCTAGCTGATCGATCCCAAAAACCAAGGATTCACGACTGTGGTCTATGAGATTCTTTAGATCAGCTAGATGTTGCTCAACTCGTGCTAATATGCTCATTACAGCTCGCCTTTGAACTTCTTAAATTCTGCGACAATCCAATCTTTGAATTTTTCGCCCCAGTTTTCCAAGTGCTCTTTAGTGACTGCTTCTGTAGCTTTGCCTACAGTTGCTGCTTCTGCTTCTATATGCGATGCTTCGGTTACCACATCTGCCTTTGCTTCTTCATATCCAGCTTCAGCTTCCACTTTTACTTTATCTATATCACTCATATTAAACTCCGTCATATCAAATCTCCATTTGTATACTTGAGATTGCAATTATTGTGTTATAATGTCAATTGCAGATTGCAAATAGGAGATATTATATGGATTACAATGAGTATTTGGACACAGAAACGAAGCTATGCAAGAAATTTATGGCAGAAGTTTGGGAGATGCAGGCTTTAAATCAGTTTCCGGCACCGTTTGTAATCCTGCATATAGCCAATGAAAGGAAGTCTACCGGCAATAGAATAATGGATATGCTGCACAATAAGCATCTAAAGGCAATGGGTATGATGAAGGGAGCACCTGATTATCTTATTCTATTCAGATTTGGAAAGGTTGCTGCTATCGAGTTTAAACGCGATAAAACGTGCAAACTCAGTGACTCACAGAAGGAATTTAAAGTAAAATGTGAAGATTTACTAATCCCGTACCTCATGACATACAGCAAAGATGAGGCAATTGGCTGGATTCATGAGCTTTGTGGAAAGTTGTAGTTTATTGTTCTTTTTAGTTGCTTTTAGTTTCTTTTAGTGCTATATTGTTTTTATCTATTTTAGGAGATAGTGATGAAACCGAGCACCAAAGTTAGAAACTGGGGTAAATACCTCATAATTGCCTTTACAGAGCGAGCAGAGCTAGAATGCTCGCCAGAGGTCCTGCAACATGAACTTAGTTACGTGGAGCACCTTAAAACCCGTTTAAATGAGTTTATAGATCTGAGGACTAGCATAGATTGGGAACTGAACGACTATTGGGATGATTCTGCCAATAGAATTTCTACCAAGATGGAACGGTCTGAGCCAATGGGAATAAAGGATTTGGATAAAATTACGGATCTATGTGAGTTATTCTTGGAATTAATCGAAGAAGAGACGGAAAGACTTACGAATGTGTCGTTGGCTTTTGACGAATATCAAATAGAGAAATATTCACCCACAAGCTATAATTTCGGAGAAATATAATGATTAGAACTATTTTCGATTTTCTTATGCCGTTAATTGCCTTCTATGGCTTCTTCATGGCAGTTCAATACCCGATTGTTGCCGTTTTGGTTGTTTTGGCGATAATTGGTATTCTGGTGATATGGAATATCATCGACGCAATATTCTCTGTAGGTAATTTTGCAGAAAGAATAATAAATCACATAGATAAGACAATTGATTAGTTAGTCATTGCCATCGGAATATCCACTTCGACACCTGATGGCAAATACTCACTATCTCGCAGACGATTTGCCTATTGTTTCGTCGATAGATTTCCAAGGTCTATAAGAAATATCTGGAGTCGTAGAAGGAATGGGTAAGTTGAGGAAATCACCAAATAATTCCCTGCACCCAGGAAGAATACGATCTGTCATGAAAGGAGTCATTTGCTCTTCGAGAAGCTCAATCTTTTTCCGCTTCTCTTCGTACTTTTCAGCTCGTTTCGACAGTATGAGAGCTCTCAAAGTTTCTCTCACATGGGGATTTGTTCCATCCAGTTTTACTTTGCTTTTTTTCTCAACCATTGTGATAGCTTTGTCTACGTCTTTTTCCATGTTTTTCATTTTTTGATCCTGTTGCCTAAGGTTAAGATGCATGAGTAGAGAAAGATTAACTATTTGTAAAGTGAGAATTACGGTTTACAGCAAAAATAATCTAGTTATAATAAAGATAGACTGGCATGCGCTGTTTCTTCCCGAAGTTAATAGCCTCAATATTCTTTTGCCTAAGGATGTCGTTTTAGCATGTCAGTCTTTACTTTTACCATCACTGCTCTATATCAATACCGACTGGCACTTCCTTTGGGAATTTTGATTAGCGGTAAGTATGGTGTGCCAGTCACTCTAAATTACACAGAAGAACAATTCACGCTGAGTCCTGCTAATTTTCTCTCAAGTATATCATCCTCATGCATTTTATTGATCCTGGACATAATCTGGTCTGCTTCAGTTCGCTTGCTTTCTTGCAAACCGAGACGCACATACTGGGTTATTAGTGAAGCTGAGATTTTCTCATTATCCTTGTTGAACCAACAATAACGCCTGCTTTCCGGAGGTTTAGTAGAACCTCTATCTCCCCTGATGACAATGTCTGGCTCTTGATAAGGTTGATAAGATTGATTGTTACTCACTTTGTATCCTGTTAAATGCCATTTTTCTTTGATTAATTTTGGAACGTATTGTTTTTGCAGTATATTTAGCAGATTTGACCGAGTTGAACTCCTCACCCAACCGATGCATTGCATGCTTCTTTCCTGAAATCTTCTGAATTCGAATGGTATTCGACCCATGCTCACTCCGGCAGAGAAGAAAATCTTATCAACAGACGAGTCCTGATAGAGATCATTCACCGAAATAATCTTCTCAAAATGACAAGTTTGCTTTTTCGATCTTTGGGAAACCTTATAATTACTTGTTATAGGTTTTATAGGTATAGAAGGGTTTTTTAATGTCTGCTCAATTTTTTTGGCGGCAAAGTTCTTGGTTAGAATCCTTTTGTCGCCCTTCAATACGCTCATGAGGTAGGTAGGAGTGATGCCCATCTGCCAGAGAAGATCGTAGTTTAGGCTCCAGCAACGAGTGTTGTCGCGCTTACCTGCGCCAAAACGCTTTTTGATCTCATTAGGTGCTTCTTCCTTGATGAGTATTCCCAGTTTTACCAGCTTCTCGAAGTCGCGTCTTATGGTGCTCATGGAAAGGTTCAATGCGCTGAGGTGGTAAGAAGAGAACTTCTTATAGCTTGAGTAAATAGCGGAACCGTTGTTGCGCTCCTGCTGGTTATGGAGATGTGCAACCTCAAATGCCAATCTTTTGCACCCGAGAAGTAGCATCAAGTTGCCGCGATAGTCACAAGGAACATCTTTTCCCTTCCGGTGGTAATCTTTCTTGCTCTTCCATTCACGCTTATCTGTAGAGCTTAAACAATCAGTTGCAAACAAATCTTGAGGAATTAGATTCGCTTTTTGTTGTTGACAGTGTTGGGGGAGGGATGTATACAATTGAAGATATTCTTTTTCTCGCTGGAAAAATAATATGTATATATCGGGTTGGCGCCCATATGATATATACACGGTGAATTTTATTTTGTTAGATACTAGGTATTAATTTAGATATCATCTTTTTAAAAGAGCGTCTAACAAAATAATACTTTATATGGGCTAAACAGGTAAGTGGATTCATCCTATCTCCTAAGTTAGCATATCTATTTCTTGCTTAGTTCATTGTGCGTGACAGCGTGTATTCTTACATAAGATTTACACGCTGTCTAGCGCAATCTTCATGTGTATACGAATAATTATAATCACGTTTAAGACTTGGGACTGCCTAGACAGATCAAAACTGTCCTATTGTCTGTCTTTATAGTGATGCATCATATAAGCTATAGCACAGAGTAACAGGGCTAAAAGAAATCCTTCCACACTAATCCTCCTTAGAAGCAGCACTTATCCTACTTACCCCGATAAAGTCGTCTAGATCTTTTTTAGAATACCGCGTGGGCGCATTACGACCATCGCCTAATTTTACAAATTTGGGTCCAACACCCTTAAAAGCCCAAGTATTGAGCAATCCGTATCTGATATTCAAATATTCTGCTGCTTGTTTCCTAGTCAATAGGACTGGCATATCTTCCATTACATACCCAATTCTTGTGGTTGATCATCCATTAGCACTGGTGCCATGGGCTTAAAACGTTCTTCTAAAGGAACATTGTACTTACTCTCCATCATCTCCACCTCTTGCTCCCGTTTGCGTGACATTTCTGCCAGTTGAGAAGCAATGCGAGGAGCACTTTTAGCGAACAATGTGAGCTCTTGCTTGTGATCTTCTTTCCATTCTTTGTATTCGTTCAGACTATCTTCGCCGATAATCGCCTCTATCTTCCCGCGAATATAAGAATGCGCGGCCGCGAAGTTCATTTCTACATCATCTAACTTGAATGTATCAGCTTCAGCAGGAGTCACGTCCTTTATAGTTTCAACCTCAGTTTCATCTAACATTCCCAAACCGACAATACCTAGAGTGGCTCGCCTTATAGCTTTGGTTTCTGCCTTCAAATAGGCGTTGACTAACGCGTCACCCTTCAAGCCCTGAATTGCTGCTCCGCCAGTAGCTGTATGCAGCCTACCAGAAGCATCAGAGGCATCGACAGTCACAAGTACTATGCCGTCCTTATCGCGCTCTCTCATATTCATGATGCTGACATTGTGAATCTTGCGCAATTGATCAGTGGCATCCTTTCTGGCATATAAAGTGAGTTTGCCGTTCAATGTTATGTATTCAAAAGGCTTAGTCAAAGGATTGAGCCCCAGTGAATCACACAGTTTGTTGTAATAATCGAGTCGTTGATCTGGACTCAGCGCACTTAAATTGCCCGACACCAGAACTTGCTCCAATGCAGTGGCATTATTCCTATTAGCTATACTAGTCATCCTATCTCCTAAATATGATACTGTGAGAATAGTATAGTGTAAAAGAGAATTAAAAGCAACTACTAAATATCAAAAGGAATAAGAAAATGCCAATAATCAAGCATTACCTGGCGGTAGAATAAGCGCAAACCGTGTCTACGGAGGACGACAACGTATACTAAATGGCCTGCGCTATGAGGTAATAATATGAGAATAATGGATTTTGTCTATAAGGATCGAGTGAATCACCTCTAGGATAGTTACAATGGCTACCCCAATATCAAATTGGGGGTTTACTCGCCTTTTAGTTATATGCCAATAAGTGGCCGGTTATTGTCTATTCTCCATATTATTCTGTATACAAACGAATAATTATCGTATAATGTCCAAAAACACACGCACTATCATACTTCAGTTAATATACGTTTGTTGGAGGGATTTTGTCTTCATCTTTGACTGGGAGGCATCTTAGCTTCGTTAAAATGTTCCGAACACACTTCGATCATTATATTCGCAGGAATTTCGAAGTGGATTATCTTACAAGAGAAGATCTTGTCGCTAGATTAGCACGATTAGCGCGTCAGATCAACTTTGAAAGATTTTCCGAACTCAATGTGGATCATGGGATGTATATGATCAATTATTTCATGTACTTAAAGATGGATATGAAAGTAAAGGATGAAGTCAAATTTGATATAGATGAAAAATTATGGGAATGCTTTGGGCACACTTTTAAGGAAATGACAGGATACACATTATGATAGAGGAATTTTCCGCTAAACTCATTTATTTGCTCTTAGGAATATTGGTTGGATGGGTCACCACAGTTGGAATTTATCAGAAATATCTATTCCTGACCAACAAAAGGATGGATGAAATATCCGTACAAGTGAAAAGACTGAGTCGATCGAGAGTGTGGAAATAATGTCGAATATTGTTGTTGGTTATGCACGCATATCTACAGGTGATCAGACACTTAATCTGCAATTAGATGCCCTGGAAAAGGCAGGCTGCCATAAAATTTTCACAGATCAGTGCAGTGGTGCAAAAGATAAACGCCCTGGCTTGGATGCTGCCTTAGACCAGCTGCGCCCTGGGGATACTCTGGTCGTGTGGAAATTAGACAGACTAGGACGCAGCGCACAGAAATTAGTAACCCTAATGAACGAGTTCAATGATGACAACATCTGCTTCAAAAGCCTCACTGATGGTATTGATACCACTACTTCTATGGGTAAGCTCATTTATACTATCATGGCAGCATTTGCAGAGAACGAACGAAATCTCATTGTCGAACGTACAAGAGCCGGTATTAATGCGGCCAGGGCTAGGGGAAATGTCGGAGGAAGGCCGGAGATTCTAGCCAAAACTGATATTCCTATATTCAAATCAATGTTCATGAATAGGGAAATAACCATCAGGCACATAGCTGAGTACTTTAAGATGAGCCCTTCTTGTGTTTATTACACTGCCACGAAACTCGGCGTGTCTTCGTCTCAAAGAAAACTTCCTAATGAAACTTCTATCATAGATATCAATCCTTCTGCTTTAGCCTCGTAGAGCGAGTATCCGCAATAAACTTATCTATAAGTATAGATATGAAATTGGAAATGCTTCTATATTCCATTTTAGCAAAACGTTTGATCTCTTCTACCTTGTGTTTTTCCACTCGGCAGGACAACACTGTCAGATGATTTTTGTCCAGTTCGTCATACATAATACACCACACATAAAAATTACCCTCTGGATTGCAATTATAATGAATTTTTGCAATCTACAGTATACAATCGACTATAGAGGTGTTAATTGCAATCAAAAAGGGTAAAACTATGCTTCCAAGTCAAAAAATAGAGCCGGTTAGGATATTTACGCACAATGCCAAAAGCTCTAAGTTGCTATTAAAAGCAGTGAGCTGCTTATTCGGTGTAATTCTTGTCATCTGCGGATTCCTTTTTTCCAATTTCTATGGAGAATTCAAGGATCTTGAAGGCCAAGTCAATTTACTAGAACATAATTTTGATACCCTCAAAGCAGAATTTAATATGCTTGTAAATCCCCTGGGTCACCCAGCAATATATGAGCCAGAAGCATGATTACTATCCTCGCATCTCTACTCGGATTCATGGGTTCCACCTTACCAAACTTGTTTAAGATATTCGAAGATAAGTCTGATAAGGCTCAAGAATTAGCTATAATGGGAATGCAAATCGAATTCGCAAAGTTGAACCTGGCTACACAATTACACGAAGTACAAATTGGCGCCGATGCGCAGGAGATGAAGACACTCTACAGTACTTACTCCACTGGTATTCCCTGGGTAGATGCTCTCAATGGGTGCGTGCGGCCCGTAATAGCTTTCGCCTTCTTTGGTTTGTTCTTTTTGGTGAAAATTCCCGTTATAATTATGGCGCTTCATAATATGAATAATATAGCTGATTTCAATATGTTATGGACTCAAGAAGACGGTGCTATCTTCGCAGGAATTATCAGTTTCTACTACGGCAGCCGTGCAATGCAGAAATACAAATGATTATTCCCCCCGTCCCACAAGCAGCTCTTGATATGATAAAGCGATTTGAAGGTTTGCGTCTTGCAAGATATGATGATGTAGACGGAAATGGAACCATAGGTTACGGACATCTATGTAAACCGGGAGATCATCTCAATGTCATTACAGAAGATACTGCAGAAAACCTATTACATGATGACAGCTTACTTGCTGCTGCTGCTGTTACTCGATTTACTACCACTCCACTAACCGATAACCAATATGCCGCTTT
>Ga0210387_10000347_pt1 | contig 33252 bp, 31 predicted proteins | sample IncBWC7OmetaG_FD_160108 | JGI IMG/M metagenome (GOLD analysis project Ga0210387, IMG submission 160108) | Forest soil microbial communities from Barre Woods Harvard Forest LTER site, Petersham, Massachusetts, United States - Inc-BW-C-7-O ... | reverse complement strand
CTCACTGGCTGGCGGAGGGGGTGGGATTCGAACCCACGAGACCCTTTCGGGCCTAACGGTTTTCAAGACCGCCGGAGTCAACCGCTTTCCTACCCCTCCGCTGTCCTGGATTTTATCACTGACGCGCCGCAGACCGCTCCCGGAGTTGTGCGCAGGGCTTAAATTTTCGAGGGAGGCGGTACGAGTGAATACTAATCCGAGCGGACAAGGCCGCGTTTCATGGCGATTCGCGTGGCTTCCGTGCGTCCGTTTGCGCCGAGTTTCGCGAGGATATGGTTTACGTGCCCTTTTATAGTTCCTTCGCTGACGAACAAGGTGGCGGCAATTTCCTTGTTGCTCTTGCCTCCCGCCATCAACTGGAGCACTTCGAGTTCGCGTCCGCTCAATTCCGGGCCTTTCATCCTTTCGGAGAGCTTCGCGCCGATCTCGGGCGGGATGTAGTTCTTGCCGTCGTGAACAATACGAATGCAGTGAATCAGGTCTTCCAGGCGCGTGTCCTTTAGCAAGTAGGCGCGCGCTCCGGCGCGCAAGCCGCGGTAGACGTCCTCGTCGCCCTCAAAGGTGGTAAGAATAATGATGCGAGCTGCGCTGAATTTTTCGCAAATAGCGCCGATAGCCTCAACTCCATCCATCGAGGGCATTCGCAAATCGACGAGCGCGACGTCAGGGATGTGCCGGGCAAATAGCTCTACTGCCTCCCGTCCGGTGGCGGCTTCGCACACCACCGTCATGTCAGACACGCGATTCAGTGACGCGACGAGGCCTTCGCGCACGATCGGATGATCGTCCGCAATCATGATCCGGATTGAGTTGTCTTTATGGATGGCCCGCTCCAGCTTTCTTCGAATGCGCAAGCGGAACAAGAAGGTGAATCTTCGTTCCCGCGCCGGGCTTCGTCACGATCGTCAGCTCGCCGCCAATCCGTTCCGCTCTCTCCTGCATACTAATCAATCCGAACCCGCGACTCAACGTGCTTACGTGCGGATCGAATCCAGCGCCGTTGTCGTCAATCGTGAGCTGGACCGCGTCTGTTTCCAGCGCAAGCCGCACAAAGATCTCATTTCCACCGGAATGCTTCATCGCGTTGGTAATCGCTTCTTGCGAAATTCGCAGCAGGTTCGCCTCGATATCCGGCGACATCTGAACCGGTTCTCCGCTGGCAGAAAACTTTACGCGCGCGACGGATTCGTCGGAGAATTGCCGGACGAGTTGCTCAAGGGCCGTAGTGAGGTTGCCATCGCGCAGCAACTGCGGCCGGAGACCCTGCACCGAGCGTCGCGCTTCAGCCAATCCCACTCGAGCGAGTGCCATCGCAGAGTCAACGTGCGGGCTCGCATCCGGACCGGAGCCATTGAGAACTTGCCTGGCGGCTTGCAGTTGGATGAGTATCCCCAAAAAACTCTGCGCCAATGTGTCGTGTATCTCGCGCGCCATGCGGTTTCGTTCCTCGGTCACCGCAGCCTCGCGGGCTTGCTCGGCCAAGCGCGTGAGTTGGAGTGCCAGGGTGGCCTGCTGCGCCAGTCCTTGGACCAATTCCAATTCGACGGAACCGAATTGGCGCGACTTGGCAAAACGGACGACGACCGAACCGATGGTTTGCTCGCCCAGGATCAGCGGAATTCCAAGGAGCGCTTTCACACCTAGATCGCGGAGATAACTTCTGGCAGTTTCGTCGAGGGCTTTGCTCGTCTCTACTTCGTGCCACACCGGGCGGCCTCTGCGAAACACCGCCAACGCGAACAAGTCCTGTCGAGACAAATTGACGCTCTGCCCGGCGAGCCGATGGCCTGAATCCAGGCCATCGACGAGATGGCCGTCCTTGAAAACGAGGTGCAATTTTGCCGTTTCCGCGTCGCGATCCCGCAGCCAAAGGGAAGATGCGGATCCTTCGAGCACCTGAGTGATCGCAGTAAGAACGTGTCCGAGCACTGCGTTCATCTCCGGCTCAGTTGCAAGGATGTCCAGGGTCTGTTTGAGCGCCTGATTAGCGCGCGCGAGTTCGGACGCATGATCGGTAGCCGCGAGACTTCGTTCCTCGAGAATCGCAACTTTGCGGGAACGCTCGGCGAGATGAGTCAGCTGAACTGCCAAGCTCGCCTGCTGGGCGAGCGCCTGCGCCAATTCAATCTCCCCGGTGGATAGCGAGCGCCGTTCCTTAATCCGAAGGCTCAGCGCTCCAACAACTCTGTTGTGCACCATCAAAGGAACCAGAAGCAGTGTCTGGATTCCTTCCGCCAGCAGACGCTCACGACGAGACTCGTCAAGTTCGTCCGAAGTGCGCACATCGAAAATCGCCGGCGGCCGGTGTCCGTCCTGCTGATTCCGCCATCTTTCCGTCATGCGCGAAAGATGCCGGGAGTTGAAGACGGATGGATCATCGATTGCGGCGCTCCGCGTAATCCTCCCGTTGAGATAATTCATATGCAAGACAAAGTTATTGGTTTCAAGATTGATGAGATGGAGAGCCGATGAAGTGACGCTGAGTTGCTCGGTGATCGCTTTCAAGACGTGGCTGAGCGCCGCGTCGGGAGATGGCTCAGTCGCCAGTAGCGCGAGAGTCCGATTCAGCGCGGAGATCTGACCCTTCGCGAGCAACTCGGCTTGTTCACGGGTTGCTTGTTCGGCGCGCTTCTGCTCAGTGAGATCTACGACGAAGGTGACTGCATCTGTCGTTGATCCCTCGAGGAATGCGGAAGCGACGAGGACGGGAACTCGTATGCCGTCCTTTCGTATGTATTGCTTTTCGATTGGATCAAATGCGCCCGCGGCTTTTAGGACTCTTACGTTTGTTTCCATCTGCGCCTTATATTCCGGAGGCGTGATGTCGGTCCAGCGCACCTGGGATCTTCGTATTTCCTCTGCCGAGTAGCCGGTCATTTCAAGGAATTTGTCATTCGCGTCCAGAATCTCGCCGCCGATGCTTGTGTACATTACGCCAATCAGGTTTGAATCAAAGAGCCGACGGTAGCGAGTTTCGTTCCGGTATAAGAACTCCGTCGCCCGTTTGGATTCCGTGATGTCAACGGCATACCCGACATACTCTCGACGTTGGCCGAGGGTGCCCGTCGATGGAATCATAGTGGAAAGGAACCAGCGGAACTCGCCCTGCCTGTCTCGCAGTCGCACCTCGAATTGTTTCTGGGACGAGAATCCGGAGAGTGCAGCAAGGTGGCCAGATATCCGCTCCACATCGTCCGGATGGACGAACGCAATCCAGCCGGATTCGACGACCTGCTCGCGGGTTTTACCCAGAATCGCTAACGCAGCCTTATTTGCGAACTTGCAGATTCCCTGCTCATTCGCAAGCCAAACGATAATGGGAAGAGAATCGAGGAACAGATAGTACTGTTCCCGATCCTGAACATGGGGCAACCCCGCGTTAAATTGTACGCCGGACACGCACAAACCTCCGCTTCGAGCCGATGAGGGGAGAGGACCTGCGGGTCGCTGGACAAATAGTACGCACTCTAAGGTTGGGAACGCCCCTCCCGCCCTTACGCCCGTTGTCTCAACGGCGGGATTCTCTCACAAAACCGGGAACTTCGCAGTAAGTCTAGAATTATCAGAGAGAGCACATCCTCTGGAATCACTGGAGGAGATGCGCCGAGCAGCGAATCATATCGAAAGTTATGTTTGATTCTAGTCCGTTGGTATGTAACGGCGACCAGCCTTTCTGTCGAAACAAAAACTAACCTACGGTGAGTTGTAACCTGCTGTTTCCGTTGTATTTTGCATCCTGGTATGACCACTGTGCTCCCCTTTCTCCAAACTATCGTTGCGCTTAGAGACGGAGCTCGCTTCAATCTCACGGTCTTTGTGCACACCCGATCAGGCGGATCGCACGCAGGAATCAAAATCAGGAGGCATGGATGAATTCTCCTTTGATGACAAAACGGATCAATCGCGTTGTTGCAGGCGTACCCGCCCTACTTTTCCTTCTGGCCGTCTTGCTTCCGAGCCCGAAGCCTGCCAAAGCGATTCCGGCCTTCGCGAGGAAGTACGGGCTGCCCTGTTCAGCTTGTCATGTCGGATGGCCGGAACTGAATAACTTCGGGCAGGTGTTCCGGGACAACGGCTATCAGATGATGAACGAGCGCGACTCTCCGATCACGCGCGATCCCTCTTATTTCCCAGCGACGATTCGAATTACACCGCAGTGGCATCGAGAGAGTGCGAATAATCAGCCGGTAAACAACAGCACCAGCGAGAGCGAAGATCACACAGGTACGTTGACCACGGCCGGCTTCGATCTATCGGGTTTGGATATGTGGTTCGCCGGAACGCTGTACAAGAATATTTCGTTTAGCGTCCTGCCTTCCTCGGACTCGTTTGCTAATTTCCATTTCGAGAATGCCTTTGTGCGTTTCGATAATCTGTTCAACTCGTCCTGGCTCAACGTCAAAGTCGGAAAATTTGAACTCGACCTTCCCGTTTCTGAGAAGCGGCTTTTGACCCTTTCCGGTGACGGCGGCTTCTATTACATCTATCACTTCTCGCCGTTCGGAGATCAGAACCCTTTTGGGGGTATTGGCGATAATCAATTAGGCGTGGAGTTGGTCGGTCACAATGCCAACAGCTACACGCGTTACGCGGTTTCTGTCCTTAGCAGCAACGATGGCGGCGTCGGACTTCTCTACGGAGTGCCGCCTTCTCCGAGTGAAGCAGGCAACCCGTCCGGCCGAACGTACGACGTTTACGGACACTTTGAGCAGGGTTTCAATACCATCGGTAATGGTTTTATGAAAGTCGGAGCGTATGGTTACTTCGGATACGCACCAACTTTCTTTGAAACATCAGGTGGAAACCCGATTTATGGAAAAGGCAACGAGCCGTTCTATCGGGCAGGAGCTGAATGGAAGTGGTATTTCAACAAGTTCCTCGTGAAAGGTGTTTACCTCCACGGCTACGACAACGCCTTCCTGGCAAACGGCATTCCCTCGAATTCTGGATCGCTTAAGGGTACCGGGAACCAAGCCGCTATCTGGAACGGCGGTTTCATCGAGGGTCAATACGTGATCTCTCCGCAATGGATCATGATCGGTCGCTGGGAAACGGTTCACATGGCTCAGCAAATTAACACCGAAACCCCAGGAAACCTCGGCAATCTCAACGCTATCACGTACGCGAATCGCTGGTATCCGTTCATGTTCAGCCGGGCGGGCCTCGCACTCCAGCAGGAAGTTTCGTGGGTCAGATCGAATGGAGTTACCAATCAGGGCGGAGCATACGGTAGCTTATGCGGGGACGCGGGGCTATCCCCCACCTGCAAGATCAATAGCTACAGCATCATGTTGGGCTTCGATTTCGACTTCTAAAGGAGCGAGGTGCGCATGGCCCTATCAAAAAAGATCACGCGAAGTTTGATGCTAGGGGCTTTCGGTGTGGCCCTCGCGATTCCTGGCGTCGCGGTCGCTCAGGATGCGGGTGCCCATGCAGCTGGCCTGACTGGAAATGCCGAAACGGGCAAACAGTACTACCGGCGCTGGTGCGTTGGTTGCCACGGCAAAGAAGGAAACGGCGAAGGTGAAAACGCCCCTTATCTCGATCCCAAGCCGAGAGATTTCACCGAAGCTCTATTTCGCTGGAGATCCACCCCGACGGGAACTCTGCCAACCGACCAAGATCTGTACGATACGATCACCCGGGGAGTCGTCGACACGTTGATGCCCACGTGGCGGCCTCTCACTCCTCAGACTCGAGTCGACTTGATTGCTTACATCAAAACTTTTTCGCCGAAATGGCAGACTCAGAAGGCAGGAACTCCCATCACAATTCCGCCGGAACCACCGCAAACCATCGATAGCGTGCTTCATGGCCGGCAATTGTTCGATCAGATGCAATGCTGGAAATGTCATGGGCCCGAAGGCCGCGGAGATGGTCCGTCCGCCATCACCCTGACGGACGACAAGGGTGAGCCGATCCGTCCATACAACTTTCACGATGGCACTCGCTTCCGCTGCGGCGAAACCAACCAGGATCTTTACAAGATTTTCATGACCGGCCTGGACGGAACGCCAATGCCGTCATTCGCTGACTCGCTGAAACCACAAGACGCATGGGATCTGGTGCATTTCCTGAGGACACTCCAGCCGAACGTTCCGTCGACATCCCGCACTGTGTGGCTGGACTACGTCAAAACGCACCAAGGGCAAATCAAGCCGATGGGCGCTGACGCGCAGGGGCAATAATCAACTCGAGGTTATATAGCGTCACGAAGTCGCATTTTCACGGACCATCTGTGAAAGGGGATCGATAGAATGCGAACCAAATTCTTTGTCGTTCTATTTGTTTTGGGGCTTGCGAGCTCCGCAATGCTCGTCACCGCAGCGCGGCCGGCGGCCTCCGGCACGATCACAGGGAAGGCAACGTTTACGGGCACACCGCCGAAGATGAAGCCGATCGATATGTCGAAAGAGCCTGTCTGCGCCAAGGAGCACAACCCTCCGATCACCACGCAAGACATCGAATCTGGGCCCGGAAACACTCTCCAGGATGTTGTGGTTTACATCTCGGCGGGTGACCAGGGTTCTGCGCCGGCGACTACGACTGCTAAATACGAGCAGAAGGGCTGTCAATACATGCCTCACGTCTTGGCACTGCAGGCGAATCAACCTCAACAGATTTTTAACAACGATCCCGTAGCCCATAACATTCATCCGCTGCCTAAAGCGAACTCCGAGTGGAATAAATCGCAGCCCCCGGGGTCTCCACCAATCGACACCAAGTGGGAGAAGCCCGAATTCATTGCGGTGAAATGCAATATACATCCCTGGATGCACGGTTATTTTGCGGTGATGGGAACCTCGCACTACGCCCTTACGGGTGCCGACGGGACGTTTACGATCAAAGACGTACCGCCAGGAAAGTACACCGTGACTGCGTGGCAAGAGCACATGGGAACTCAGACGCAAGAAGTCACCGTGGCGGGCGGCGAAGCGAAGGCGAACTTCACTTTCAAAGCACTGCCCTACTAGGTATAACCGCTGTTGATAGACTGTGATGGCTGACCATCTGGGGTCGGTCATCGCATCATTTCAAGTTATCTAGCTCAGGAATCGCGCGGGGGCGAATCACTATGGGCAAATTCTTTGCGATCCTCATCGTCGTAATCACGCTGGTTTCCGTCTATCCGATCGTGATGCATACGTGGTGGATGCCCCCCGACGTTTCTCTTCACGGTCCTGCGGTCGATCATCAGATGGAAGAAACGATGGTCGGATCGGGGGTGCTATTCGTCGTCTCCCAACTGGTTTTGGCTGGCTTCATCTGGACGTTCGGGAATCGCAAAGGGAAAATCAAGAACTGGCCGGGCGGCCCGAAACCTGTCGTCGCGTTCGGCATCATCCTCGTCGGCCTGGAGGTTCTCAGCCTTACCTTTATTGGGTCCAAGGTGTGGGCCTCCATGTATATTGCGGCGCCCGATCCGCACGCACTGCATGTTGATGTGCAAGCGGAGCAGTTTGCTTTTTTCTTCCGGTATGCCGGCCCGGATGGGGTATTTGGGTCGATTCATCCCGATAAAATCAACGACGGCACAGGAAACTATTTCGGGCTCGATCCTGAAAATGACGTGGCCGCGAGGGATGACATCGTCGTCGGAAGCCTGACGATTCCAGTCAACACGCCGGTGTATCTCACGCTGCATTCCAAAGACATGATCCACAATTTCTACGTGCCGGAACTGCGGATCCAGCAGGACATCGTTCCCGGCCTCGATATCCCGCTCCATTTCACCGCTGTTAAAACAGGGAAATGGGAGATCGTTTGCACGCAGCTCTGCGGCCTGGGGCACTACAGCATGAAGGCTTATCTGCAGGTGGTGTCACAGGCGGAGTATGACGATTGGCTAAAACAGCAGTCGGGAGATTAGTTGTTCCGATTCGGGCGCCCGGACACGAAGGCGCCGGCTGTGACTGAAAGCATTCTGTGAGGCTCAGCGATGCATGACGCAGCAGCACAACCAGCAGTGCATCATCATTCACCTCCGCAAGGCTTTATCAAGAAATACGTTTTTAGCCTCGATCACAAAGTGATCGGGTTGCAGTATTACGGCCTGGCGCTCGCAGCCGTGTTCATCGGCATGGTTTTGTCCTGGCTTATGCGCCTCCACCTGGGCTGGAACAATCTTGCCATCCCGGGACTGCAGCATCTTTCGGCAAACGGCGCTCCCGGCGGCGTCATGACCCCCGAGTACTACCTTTCATTGATGACCATGCACGGAACCATCATGGTCTTCTTCGTCCTCACGAATGCGCCCTTTGCGGGATTTGGAAATTATTTCCTCCCGATTCAAGTTGGCGCGGAGGACATGGCGTTTCCGCGGTTCAACATGATGTCGTTCTGGACTACCTTCGTTGCATTCCTTGTGCTGATGGCCGCTTTTTTTGTGAGTGACGGTCCGCCGATTTCCGGTTGGACGTCCTACGCAACGCTGAGCTCGATTGGCAAGGATGCAGGTCCCGGCGAAGCGATGGGACAAAATCTTTGGGCCGTTTCGATCGCGCTCTTCTGCATCGGCCAGCTGCTCGGCTCACTGAATTTCATTGCCACGACGCTGGATTTGCGCACGAAAGGTATGACGCTCGCGCGCATGCCCCTCTCGACGTGGGCGTGGTTTATCACGGCCTGCATCGGCTTGTTGGCGTTCGCGGACCTTCTCCCCGCGTGCATCCTGCTCATCCTCGATCGTACCGCCGGAACGAGTTTCTTCACTCCGGCCGGTCTCGTTGTGAGCGACAATTTGCAGCCGCACTCCGGAGGCTCGCCCCTTCTTTGGCAGCACTTATTTTGGTTCTTCGGCCATCCAGAGGTTTACATCGCAATCGTCCCCGGCTTCGGAATCATTTCGCATATTCTTCCAGCGTTTACGCGCAAGCCGCTACTCGGAGGGATGCGCGTGATGATTGGTTGCATGATCGCGATCGGCTTCCTGAGCTACATGGTTTGGGGCCACCACATGTTCGTCAGCGGGATGAATCCGTTCTCCGCGATTCTTTTCTCGGTGCCGACTCTCATCATCACGATTCCTGCCACCGTTGCCACGCTCATGTGGCTCGGGTCGATCTATGGCGCGAATTTGCGAATGACGAGCGCTTCGCTTTTCTGCCTCGGATTCATTTCAGTCTTCATCAGCGGCGGAATCAGCGGATTTTTTCTTGCGCAGCCGGCGATCGACACCTATTTGCACGCCACTTACTTCGTTGTCGCTCACTTCCACTTCGTGATGGCCGTCGCAGCCATCTTCGGCATCTTCGCCGGAACATATTTCTGGATGCCAAAAATGATCGGCCGAATGATGAACGAGACTCTCGGGAAACTGCATTTCTGGCTCACGTTCATCGGAGTCTATTGCATCTTTATGCCGATGCACTATCTCGGCCTCGCTGGTAACGTCCGGCGCTATGCAGCGTTCACTGACGACTATCTGGTCCGGCTGATTCCCGTCCATCAATTCATTACGATCGCCGCACTTCTCACTGGCGCCGCTCAGCTGATTTTTCTTTTCAACCTGGCCCACGCGCGTTGGTGGGGCCCGATTGCTCCAGACAATCCGTGGGAGGCAACTTCTCTTGAGTGGTCCACAACGTCCCCGCCGCCATTCGACAACTTCGGCGGCCGTCATCTGGTAGTTCATCAGGGTCCGTACGAATACAGCGTTGAAGGCGCTGCGGCTGATTACGTGATGCAGACGTCGCCCGATTTGATCAAGAAGAGCTGACGGGCTGCCATACACCGAATATGTCGACCACAACTTTCACGTCTGCAGAATCCGCAGCCTCCCTGGGTGCAAAAGCTCGCCTGGGGCCTCATCTGATTTCTGCGCAAAAGGGAATTCCTGCGCAGACGGGCATCTGGGTCGCCGTCTCCGCCATCGCAATGTCTTTTGCGGCCCTCACGAGCGCTCTCGTCGTTCGCGAAGGCTCGGGCTCCGATTGGCAGCGGTTCGCCCTGCCTCGGATCTTGTATCTCGATACGCTCATCATTCTTGCCAGCAGTTACACGCTCGAGCTGTCGCGTAAGAGTTTTGCAGCTGCGTTCGCGCTCGCCCGGCAACCATCGGATAGCGCGGAGTCCGGCCCGGCTCGCTCTGAATTTACAGCAGCGCGCTCGAGCGGATTGCATTGGCTTTATGTCACGCAGGCGCTGGGATTACTCTTCGTCGCGGGCCAAGTCCTCGCATGGCGAAGCCTCGCTGCTCATGGGCTATTTCTGGCGACGAGTCCTAGCAGCTCGTTTTTTTATTTGCTGACGGCCATGCACGGCCTCCACTTGCTGGGAGGCGTTCTCGGCTTGCTCTACGTGGGCTACCGGTTGCGCGCCAACGCACGCAACGCCCACGTCAGCTTAGGAACCGCTGCTGTCTATTGGCATTTCGTCGATCTGTTGTGGGTGTATCTCCTGATGGTAATCGCAATTCGGATGTAAGCAGTTTACGGGAGGCGTTGTGAGTGATTCCGAGCTGACGATGGGAGCAGGGCACGGCGCCCTGATGGAAGAATCGCCCTACGGAATGCAGTCGAAGAAACTGGCGATGTGGCTGTTCATCGCTTCAGACGCCGTCACGTTCGCCGCGGCCTTGGTGGTTTACGGCTATCTTCGCATCGGCAGTCCGGACTGGACCCGGCCATTCGATTTTTCGCCCAGCATCATAAATGGTCTGGTGATGACTTTCGTTCTGCTATCGAGCAGCCTCACAATGCTGGTCGCCGTACGAGCAGCGAAATCTGGCCAGAAATCAAAATCGATCCAATGGATCGGTTTTACGATGCTTCTCGGTATTATTTTCGCGGCGCTTCACCTTCGCGAATGGTTCCACATGTTCGCGGACGGTTGGCGGCTTTATCATAATCCTACGGGCGGGTCGGTCGAGTTCGGGGCCGCCTTCTTCAGCGTCACGGGCCTTCACCTCCTGCACGTAACTTCCGGAGTCGTTGCGCTCGCGGTGATTGCGTGGGGTTACAATCGCGGCAGCCTGGATTCGAACCACGTGGAAACCACGAGCCTTTACTGGCATTTTGTAGATATCGTCTGGATGTTTGTGTTCCCGCTGATGTACTTGATGAACGCTCGCTGATTCGGCTGTACGGGAGGAAGAGGGCGATGGCATCCGATCACGATCCGAGCATGACAACGTATATGGGTATCTGGGTAGGGCTTCTCGCAATCGTCGGAGTTGAAGTGGTGGTCACCTATCAGCACCCCGATGCGAAGACGCTCCTGGGCGTGTTGCTGATTCTTGCATTTATTGAAGCAATGATAGGGCTGCTCTATTTCATGCACATGAGGTACGAGCGAAAAATCTTATTTTGGACCATCGTGCCGATCACGTTGTTCGTTCTGTCGATGATGGACCATATGTGGGCGGATGCATACCGCCTGTTTCGCCTGCGCTTGCTCCAGTAGATGCGATGATGGCTGGAGCCAGGCGGCAGTGATATGATTCGCAAGGTGAAAAACATGTCCCTAAAGCAGGCAGCTGTGGTGGCGGCAGTTCTCAGCCCATCGGCACTTTTCGCCCAGGGTTGCGCCATGTGCTACCAGAGCGCGGCGAGTTCGGGCTCACAGTTCATTCAAGCTCTTCGTCACGGTATCCTCATCATGTTTTTCCCGCCGATCCTGATCATGGGCCTGATTTATTACGCCGCTTACCGCAAGCGAGACCAATTCAATACTGCCAGCGGCACAGGTGTTGCCGAAGGCGCTTTTGGCGAGGACGCGCCGCCAGAGTGGAATCTCGAGAATGAAGGTAGTATTCGTAAGCTCGTCGAGGACGAACCATAGGAAACTGCGTCGGTGCTGCTCCTTCCGTCCCGGTCCATTCTTTCAGGAAACGTAGTCGTTAGAGACTGCATCTGCAATACTGTCGTGATGCAAGACTTCAACGTGCTGCCGACCCGACTCCACCTATGTGACGTAGCAATACCACTACAGAGGGACGGGGTAGCTACCGTCGTTCGCGCTATCCTCCTTGCTCTAATTCTGTCGGTTGCGGCGGGCAGCTCCTTCGCGCAGATTTACCATGATCCGCACAAGAAAACGACGATCGGCTTTTCCATCGATCTCAACTCGGCTCCCGACATGGTTACGCAGATCGTAAAGGGCGTCGCGAGTGACTCTGTGATTCGTGGCACATTTATGTACGCAAAGGATAACGACATCGATCAGGCCAGCTTTGCCACGACCTCCGACGTTTTGCCGCCGGGGACGGGCGCAGGCCAGGTTTTCTACAAAGTTAAATCGAAAGTGCTGTCGCCGGCACATTTTCCGGCGGCGGGAGACATGGGAACCATCACGGTTCGCTACGTGGTGGAAACAGTGAACCCGCAGCGAGTGCATCTTGCGATCGACGCGGTATTCGTCACGGACACAGGCCACAGGCTCTATGCCTCGGACGGAAGCATCGAAACAGCGGAGTTTGCCGAGATCATGACTCAAGTGAAGGCTGTCGAAGCTCCTAAGGTCCGGCATCACGCGCCGCAAACGTCCGTCGTTGCGGGTCAGGAAACTGCTGGATTGCAGGGCACCCTCATGGACGAGCAGAACCGCCTTGCTGACGCGAAGGCCACTGAAGAAAAGCTGCAGCAGCGCATCAAGCAGCTTGAATTCAATACCGAAGGCCGAGTACGTGGTCACGCCGTTCCGCTGAAAGCCTCACCGTATGATCATTCGTCCACAATTCTCACTCTCGATAAGGGGTTGACGGTCACAGTGCTGACAACCACGAAATACTGGTATCGAATCCGGACTTCAAAGGGAGACGAAGGCTGGATTTATTATGCGTTTCTCGAGCCCTTGTCGTGAGCATGAACCGCAAAACTCCTTCCACGGATTTCAGCTTGGCTCTCGCGCCGCACAAATTTCGGTTCTGGTTTTTCGTTCTGCTTATGGTGTTTTTGCACGGCGTCAGAGCGTCAGCTCAGGAGACGGGGCCTGGAGAGCGCGTCTACAAGCACTCCAAGGTTGAGGTCGAACAGGCACTGCAAGCCCTCCAGGCATACACGACAAACCGTCTTCCAGTGCTCGATGGATTTGCCAATGCGAACGCCGGCACGCTCGCGAAATTCGAAAACCCACACTTTCAATTTCGAATCGATATCGAATCACAGGGGCCTGCCCAGACGCTCGTTTCCGTCACCGCAAAGATCACCGCATGGGCCGCTGATGCGGATGCCGCACACTCACAATACGTGGTGATCCCTTCCAACGGCCGCCTCGAGCAAGACATGCTGGACCGCCTCAGCGTTTACCTCGAGAGAGGGAACCCTGCCCACTCTCCAGCGCCGCGAGAAGACCCACCCAATCCCGCGGTCCCGCCCGTGCCATCCAAAGGGGCCAATCCAGGAAGTGCATCGGAATCGCCAAGTTCCGACGGTCTGCCCGCTGCCGTCGCACCCTCCCGCCCGCCTGCGGCAAAACCCGCTTCGCGCGTGAACCCATCCGATCCTGCGGCACTCGCGAGTGAAATCGCTGCCGTGCAAGCCGAGCGGCAGCAAGCGGAGCTGAATCAGCGGAAATTGCAGCAGCAGATCTCCGAGCTCGAAGCTAATTCCAGCACTCAAAAGTATCTGTCAAATCTCGCGGTGGTAAAGGCGCCTCAGACGCCCGTCTTTCAACAGGACGACGACACATCCAAAGTTCTCTTTCGCGCGGATCCCGAAGACGAATTTGAAGTCATCGCCGTGAAGGACTTCTGGTTCCACGTACGGCTCGAAAACGGCGCCGATGGCTGGCTTCGCGCATCGCAACTTCAGCGGCCGCAAGACGTGGACGATACTGACGATGCATCGGGAGCCACGAATTTCACCACTCCCAACCAGGAGGTCAAACCTTTCATAGGCGATTGGGCGCCTCTGAAGGGAAAGCCTGCATTGTTTGTGTTCGCTCAGCCTAGCAAGGCGATTCCCGAAGGAATCCTTGGCCAAAGCCAGTTTCAGTTTGCAAAGCACGTTTTCACGGAAGGCTACCGCGAAGCGGTTCATTCCGAACAACCGATGTCGGGCGTCGTCGTAGTGTTTCTTGGTGACAAGGGCGGCGTCGCCTCCGCGACGCTCGCAGACATCCGTCGCTGGCGCGACGGCGCGATCTCTGATAAAGCATTCATCGAACGCTGCTCTCTCGATCCTCCCGAGTCATTTCGCGATGCTTCAGTGGGAACCGTAGTCGGCAAGCACTAGAGCAGACAACCCGGCTCTACTTTGCTCCGATCGAAAAGTTCACTTCACTCGTCTCAGCGGTCTTCACTGTTACTTTCTTGGCCCAGGTCTGCGGCGGGCTATATACCGGCCGCTTCACTTTTACCTGGGCGGCAACGTCGAGCACTGTTTCTTCGGAAAGGTTCTGCCAGCCCTCGTGCCATGCTTCGATTTCGTATTCCCCCGGGGGCACGTCGGTCAACTTGAAAGAGCCGTGCTCGTCTGTGACCGAATAATAGGGATGTTTCACGACGAGGATTTCGGCATTCATCCAGACGTGACCGGCATTGCACTTCAATTCCACCGAGCCGCTGCTCGACATGCTGATTGGGATCACTTGGTTTTGCATCGGGAACGGGATGTTATTTGAGGCTGCTCCCGTCATGTGCACGGTGTGAAGCACGGGGTCGCTGCTCTTGGCTTGCAGAGCGCTACCTTGCGGCACGATCATGATGTGTGGCACGTAGCGGCAGCTTTTCTGATCGAGTTGCTGGCGTGCTTCCGGAAGATCCATCGCCTTGCCTTTCGAGATGTCCTTCAGGAATACAACGGTGTTCGCCACGCCTCCATCGGAATCGATAAGCAGCCGCTCTAGATCGCGAGTCTTGTGCGAAGCAGGATCGCACACGCTGGCATCCTTTGTGATGGGCAACTTCGGCGCTTTTGGCACAGGACCGGTCCATTTGACCGTTCCCGTGATCGTCCCTCCGTTGGTGACGCTAATTACCGTGTAGCCCGATTGCGCCGCAGCACGACCTGCGCACAAGCTGAGCGATAGGAGAATAGCTGCCGCTACAGCCGTGAACGGTTTCTTTTTCTTTGTAATCTTCATAGCCCCCTCGCCTTTGAAGGTAAAGCTGCAACGGTGCGGGACCCATACCTCTACACATGAGCCTTGAACACCGCGAGAACAAGTGAGTTCGCTTGCTCCAGAGCCGTCGAGCGAATCTCGCAGACTGAGATGGAAGTTGAGTTGAAGGCGAAGTTGAGCGTGTGTACATTGCCGATGCAGGCTCACTAGAAAGGATACTCCACGAGCTGTTTGCGAGAATTCAGTTGAGATGTCGTTTGTCGTATTGGTACAAGACTGAAAAGCTGCGAGGGGCGACTTGGTTGACCAGTGCGCGCGATTCCCACATCTCAAAAAGAATACCTACGAATGATACGCCACAACATTCTGGCGCGATTCGCCGAGTCCTTCGATTCCAAGCTCTACTACATCCCCGGCTTTCAAATACGAGGGGGGCTTCAATCTCATCCCGACTCCGGCAGGGCTGCCTGTGCTGATCACGTCGCCGGGAAGCAGAGTCATGAACTGGTTGACGTAACTGACGAGCGCAGGTATGTCGAACATCATGCTCGCAGTATTGCCCTTCTGACGGACGATTCCGTTCACCTTCAGCCAGATATCGAGGCGCCCAGGATCAGCAATTTCGTCGCGCGTTGCAACGAATGGCCCCAGCGGAGCGAAGGTGTCGGCGCTCTTGCCCTTCACCGATTGTCCTCCGCGCTCCAATTGAAATCCTCGATCGGAGTAATCGTTATGCAGCACGTAGCCAGCCACGAAATCCAGCGCCAATTCTTTTGCAACGTACCGCGCTTCCTTTCCGATGACGACAGCGAGCTCCACTTCCCAGTCGAGCTTATTTCCTCCTTTCGGGATCATCACCGAATCGTATGGTCCCACGATAGCTGACGTCGACTTGAAGAAAATCACAGGCTCCTTCGGCGCTTCCTGTCCCGTTTCTTTCACGTGATCGCTGTAGTTCAATCCGACGCACACGATTTTACTCGGCCGGCATATAGGCGCGCCCCAGCGAACCGACGGTTCCACACGTGGAGCCTTCGATATGTTTTTTCCCAACCAGCCGTCTAAGATTTCGAGTCCGCCTTTGCCGAAGAACTCCTCGTTGAAATCCACCCCGCTCGCGGAAACATCCACCCGAGTCCCATCGCTTAATAGAATTCCTGGCTTCTCACGCCCAAGTTCGCCAAATCGAATTAGTTTCAAGAAGGCCCTCCGCGTTTCGTCATCATTTACAATGAATGGTTACTCGCGCAACACTTTCCCGGCTCAATGGGCAGGTTTCGTTTGCGGCGCGGGATTGATTTCTACGGTTGAAGTGCTCGTTCCGAAATGTACAATGCGCTGGACATTTTCAGCGCGCAGAGTGCAAAGTTCCAGAGCCGTCGTGCATCATCCCATTGTTTGCAGAAGTCAGCCAGGGTTTGCAGCCGTTTACGCGTGAGGGTATCTCTTTTCATTCCGTGTTTTGTTGATCAGCTGACTCCCGAAGTCGGTCTGGACATGGTACGCGTCCTTCGCCGACTCGGCTACGACGTTGATTTTCCGCAGGATCAAACCTGTTGCGGCCAGCCGGGATTTAATACGGGCTACTGGAACGACGCGAAGCCGCTCGCGGAGCGCTTTCTAAATGTGTTCGACTCAGCTGAAGTGATTGTTTGCCCCTCTGGTTCCTGCACCACGATGGTTCGCAATTTCTATCCGCAACTCCTCGCCGATTCGCCAATGCAGGATAAAGCGCTTGAGGTCGGCCGAAGAGTATTTGAGTTTTCGGAGTTTCTATCGAAAGTGGCGAAAGTCACCGACGTTGGGGCTTCATTCCCACATCGCGTCACATATCATGACGCATGCCATGCGCTTCGCGAGTTGCGGCTCAAGCAGGAGCCGCGTGAACTGCTTAGGCATGTCCGCGGACTCGAGCTTGTCGAGATGCCTTACTGCGAGGAATGCTGCGGCTTTGGCGGCACGTTTGCCACGAAATTCACAATGATTTCAGGAGCAATGGGCGATACAAAAATCGGCAATGCTCAGAACTCCGGCGCCGAATACATCACGTCCACCGATCCCAGCTGCCTGCTGCATCTCGACGGTATTCTTCGAAAGCAGAATTCCGCCGTGCGCACAATCTACCTCGCCAGCATTCTCGCTCACCGCTGAAGAATTCGGATCATTCACTTAGAAATTCGAGAGCAAGAGAAAAAGAGACAGCAATTCTGTCGGTCGAGAATTTCGAAGAGAATTACCGCTGCAGTGCAGCATCGAAGCCGTCGCCAAGCGGAGCGTCAATCCTCAAGATCTTGTCGGAACACCGGCTGCGACGGATCGACGCTGCCGTCGATCACAGCCACCAACAGGTCTCCGTACGCGTTCGTAGCTTCAGGCAGTAAAGCGTAGCCTCGCTCCCGCTGCAGCGCCCCACTGGCCGAATAAACGAGCGTGAAATAGCGTCCCGATGAATACTGAAGCTCGAGCATTTTGTTCGGCATGTCGGGATCACCTACTTGTCCCAGCACGTCCATCAGCGCCACGGTCCACTGTCGGCCCTTCGGGTCGGTGACGACCTCGCGCTCGAGGTACTGCCACTCATCCATGCTCCACAATGGCATTTTTATTCCAGTATCCGATTATTCCAGCAGCTGATCGAGCGCTCGCGCAACTTGCGAACCGGCGAACGGTTTCGGTACGAGTAACACTTTCCGAGCGTTCCGCGAATGCAGGCTCGCGGCCGCAGCCTCGGGTGTGTCACTGATGATTACGATGGGAAGCTCAGCGTGATCCGGGAAGTGACGCACCGCGTCGAAAAGCGATTCGCTCATATCGAAGGTGGAACAATCCAGAACGAGCGCGTCGGCGTGTTGCTCCTGCACCATTTCATTCACGCCGACTGTGTATCCCGCCGCGAAAACCTCGTAGCCGTGGTCGCGCAGTGAAAACGTCAGAAGCTCGGCAATCTCCGGCGTATCGTCGATGAGCAGGATGCGGCGCAAGCGTCAGCTACTTCTTGCTCGCGTCAGCTTCAGGAAGCCGCTTCTTCTTTCCGTCGGACGGCTCCAGATCCATCACCCAGATCCGCCCTCCCGCCGTGTAGTAAGCGCGGCGATCGTGCTCGATCATCGCGCCCCAGGCCTCGAGCGTGCGCATCGCAAACGTGCGTCCCTCGAAGTTCTTGCGCGCATGATCCAACACTTCGTTCGTGTGCCAGTTGTCGGTGAGGATTGCGTCGCCGCCATGCACGCGCAGCACTGTATAGAAGCGGTCGTATGCCGCTTCCGTCCTGACGTCGCGCGTCGAGCCGCGCTTTTTGCCTTCGCTGACGATGTAGCTTTCCTGCGGCTCGGGCGCCGCAGGCGGTGGAGTGGTAGCTTTCGTGTTCATAGAGTTTGCGCCACCTGTTCGGCCTGTACTGCCGAAGCCATATTCACCAGGTTCTTCGCATCGGCCGCCTGGATCAACGCCTCGGGCAGTTGGACATTCATCATCCGCCACTGCTCGTTCGCAAACTTCTGCAGTTTGGCGATGTGCTCCGCGTGGAGGTGGCCGAAGCGTCCCTGCAACTTCAGGTATTCAGAGACGGGCCGCATATTCTGCGGGCGGAAGCTGTAATCAAACTCGCGCTTCTCGGGGTTCCATTCCCAGATTGGATAGAGTCCGCATTCAACGACCAACCGGCCAAGGTCGATCGAGCGTGGCGTCTCGTAAACGAAGCCCTTCTGGCAGGGGGTGTATATCATTATATATGCAGCCCCCTTGTGGTTGAGCCCCTTGCGCACTTTGTTCATCAGATCAATTGGGTAGCCGACACTCGCAGTCGCCACATAACAATGGGGATGGCCAGCAGCCATCATCCGGGCGAGGTCCTTGGGAAACAGCGTCTTCGCCTCAGGAACCAACGGGCCGGGGGGCGAGAAAGTCGTCATGCCGCCGTACGGTGTGCGCGACGAAGCCTGGATGCCCGTGTTCGCATATTGCTCGTTGTCGTAGCAGATAATCAGGCAGTCGTGATTGCGATAGAGCGCGCCTGAAATCGAAGCGAGCCCGATGTCGGACGCGCTGCCGTCGCCCGCCTCGCAGATAATGTTCGGGAAGGCGCCCTGCCATTTGCCTTTTCGAATCATGGCTTCGTACGCGGCGGCAACGCCCGCGGTGAAGCTGCCCGCGCTGCCGATCTGAGTGTGCGCCCACGGCACGTTGTAGGGTGTGCATAGATACGAACTGTTCGCCACGTACATACAGCCCGTCGGCCCTACAAGAATCGTGTTGTCTCCCGCGGCCTTGTTCGTCATCCGGTACTGGATGGAAGGGCCGCAGCCGGCACACGTCCTGTGGCCGGGGACGAATGGTTCGCTGGACGGCAACTCGGGATTGTAAAAACGCGCTCCCTGATTCGGACTGTCCAGAATTGGCAGAAGCTGGCGCTGAACTTCGATCGTTGGCATTTCGATTTCTCCCATTCGCAGAGCTCGTAGGCTCTGCATCAGATCACAGAAATTCTCTTACTCTTCGAATCCGACCCAATGTGTCCGCTTCTCGATTTTTCCGCGTTTCTGAGCGTCGGCCATCTTCTGAGCCATCCAGTAAAATTCCTTCAGAACAATCGCCTCGCCGCCCATTCCAGCCATGAACGAAAGAACCAGCGGGCGCTTTTGGCTTTCGTAAAGAGCGGCGCAAACTTCCGCATACAACACGCCGCCGCTACTCACGCTGCCGAGTCCCATGTTGGTTTCAATCACTCCAACCACTTTGAACTTGCTCAAAATCTCGTTCACGCGGTCGGTCGGATATGGCCGAATCGTTCGCAGCCTTACGAGACCAACCTTCAGGCCCTGATCGCGCATATGCTGAATCGCAAAACGCGCCGTCACGGCGTGGCCACCCTGCATGAAAAACACCACGTCCGCGCCATCGGTCATGAACTCTTCCACCCAAGGATCGTATCGGCGGCCAAAAATCTTCGCGAATTCGTCGTGGACTTCCTCGATGATCGCCATCGATTCTTCCATCGCTCGCGCCCGCTCCAACTGAAGCGGCGGGCCTTGCTCCGGCATGATCTGCGGGCCGTGCGATACCGGATGGCGCGGATCGAGCGGATACGGATGCTTGTAGGGTGGCAGGAATTCCTTTACCTGGCCGGTGTCGGGTAGTTCAACGTCACTCGTGATGTGCGATACGAAGAAACCATCCTGGCACACCATCTGCGGCAATAGCACGCGCCGATCTTCACCGATGCGATAAGCCATTAAGTGATTGTCGAATGCTTCCTGCGCGTCGCACGACCAGCCCATGAGCCATCCCATGTCACGCGTCGACAATGCGTCGGTATGCTCGGAACCGAAATCGCCGGGGGGATCGAGCGTGCGGTCAGCGATCATCATCTGCACCGGCATACGGCTGCCCGAGATCGGCGAGTAAAGCTCGTATGCGAACTGTACGCCCACACCCGAGCTACCCGTGAATACGCGCGCTCCACTTGAGGAAGCGCCGTGCGCAATGCTCAATTGAGAGTGCTCACTGTCGGCCACAATGTACTCGGCATCGAGTTCTCCGTTGGCCACCATTTGCGCGAGCGCCATCATCGTCGCCGTGTAAGGCCGGATGGGGTACGCCGTAATCACATCCACATCGGCGTACTTGGCCGCCTGCGCCGCTGCGACGCAGCCGTTTATTCGAACCGTTCTTTTCTTTACTTCAGTAGCCGTTGGCATAATTCACTCCACGCGATAGTTTAATATTTTCGTCGGGCTCGACCGGACTCGAAACTAAATGCTCTTCGCTCCGCGGTCCGCCAGATTCCTCAGCTCTTCCGCTTGCCTTCCGTGCAACCCTGGCGAAACGGCAAACGCCGTGTCCATTCTCACGACTCCCGTATCGAAATCCAGTTCGGGCACGCCCTCAAGACATCCCGTCGGACACTCCTCGATGCAAACTCTGCAGCCTTTGCAGTAGTCGACCAAAATCTTGTACAAGCCGTTCGAACGCACATCACGCACGATGCACGGCTCGGGACAGACCAGATAACAGTTGTCGCAGGCATTACAAGTTCCACAACTGAAGCAGCGGCCGGCTTCTTCCACCGCTTGCTCTTCTGAGAACGCTTGGATCACTTCGTCCTGCGTCTTCTTCCGAGTCGACGGTGGCAGCATATTCTGTTGCACGCGCGGGAAGTGGGGGAAATACGTCATGTTCATGCGATTCAAATCGAAGATGACGTCGACAGGAATCGTCCGGGGCTCAAGCGCCTGTCCGCGCATCACTTTGTCGAGGTTGAACGCCACACGCTTGCCGTCGCCAACCGCATTCACCACCATCAGCGGCTGACCCGAACCGACCTGCGCGATATCGCCTGCGGCGAAGAAGTTCGTATCGCCGAGGCGTCCAAAGCGGTCCATCTTGATCGTGCCGCGCTCGTTCTTGAATTCGTCCGGCAGCCATCCGAGCGACGCACGCTGTCCTACCGCGATGATTACGTTGTCGACTGCGAATCGCTCGGCTGGAGCCTGGCGATCGACGTTGATCGGCGAAGCGTTGATCGCGCCTGAAAAGCGCGCCGGGTGCAATTGCAATGCTTCGATGCGACCGTTGCCAAGTGCGGCGGTCATCGCCCGCCCGTGCAATAGCTCCACACCCTCTTCGACCATGTCGTGCAAATCTTCCGGCGAGGCTGGCATTTCCTGCGGATGTGCCTCCACCGTGATCATCGTGACTTCCACCGCACCTTGCCGCAGCGCTTCGCGAGCGCAGTCGATGGCGGTGTTTCCGCCGCCGATGACGGCCACTCGAGCGCCCAGCTTTACCTTTGACGTCCCCATGCCGATGTCACGAAGGAACGGAAGTCCGTAAACCACGCCTTCCTTGTTCTCGCCCTCGGCTTTCGCGCTGTTAGGCTCGGTGAGGCCCACAGCCAGCACGCACGCATCGTAGTTTTTCTTCAGATCGTCCCAGCTTACGTCCTTGCCAACTTCACAGTTGGTCTTGATCGTGATTCCCAACTCGACGAGCCGTTCGATCTCGCGATCAAGAATATTTTGCGGGAGCACCCAGTCTGGAATACCGCCGCGATTGAGTCCGCCGGCTTTCGCCGACTTCTCGAGGATGGTCACCTGATAGCCAAGCCGCGCCAATTGATAGGCGGCACTGTGACCTGCCGGACCGGATCCGATGACGGCGACCTTCTTGCCGTTGGGCGTCCCAGGTTTCACCACGTCGCGCTTCAGAGCCTGCCCGAGATCGCCGAGAAACCGCTCCACCGCGCGAATTGAGATGGCCTCGTCATACTTTCCGCGGTTACAGGCTTGCTCGCACGGGTGGTAACAAACGCGGCCCGTCACCGACGGGAAGGGCATGTCTTCCTTGATGAGAGCATAGGCGTCCAGATACTTGCCGCGCTTCACCAAATCAAGATAGCCCTGAATCTTTTCGTTCGTTCCGCATGCATTGTTGCAAGGCGGCAGCTTGTCCCGATATACCGGTCTGATCGAGCGCCAGTTTCCGGTGGGGAACAGATCCTGCCCTTTTTGCGTTGGTGCAGGCGTGATGCCCGCGAATGGGATCATCAGCCGTTCTGGTATTTTTGTGCCTTTGGTCGACATTTGTCCTGTCCTATGCCGCCACTGGATTCAGCGGCATGATGTGCAATTCTTCGAGCGCCACTTTGAATGCGTGCTTATTCGCGATCATCGGTTCGATCGTCGACAACTTGACGATTCCGGTGGTCTTCACCGCCGCTGCAATAAGTGGAGCAGCAATGTCGGGCGCGATTGACTTGTTGCGCTCGGCCGCGCCTTCGGTGGAGAGCCGATCGAGTCCGAGTTCGCCCAGCCGGTAGTAGAGCCATTTGTGGTCGGCGATTTTAGCGGCATCCACACAGACGAGCTGCGCCAGCCGCTCGGGACCCGGCACGAATCGAATCATGTATTCCGGCGTGTAATGCGTGTTGATGACCAGCGTTCCGCCGGGAGGCATTCCGCGCATGTAATCCCAACCCTTCACCATCGTTCCTTCAACGAGAACGACGATGTTCGGTTGTTCATTTTCGTAGGTAAGTTCGTTCTCGATCACACCGTCGCTCACGCGGCAGTATTTTCGAGTGGGGGCGTTGGTGCGATCGGGATTGTCGACATAGTTTTCCATCGCCTGCGCGTACTTGCCTTCAAGGCGGGCAGAAGCGGAGATGGAATTAACGATGTCGCGACCCTCTTTGTCCATAATGATGCCGCGCGTCCAAACCGTAAGTTCCGTATAGCTCATGTTCAACCTCGTCCTAACGTAGTAGGTGCGTCAGTTGGTAGATACGTCGGGACGCAAATCCCCGGCGCCGCTGCCTGATGCGTTGGTTCTCTCACTCTTCAAATGCTTGGGATTGCCGCGATCGGACTCAAGAACCGCGAGGAAGTCGCTTCGCAAAACGACCAATGGCGCGACGCGAGTGCCGTCCTGAAATTCCACAATCGCCGATAGCGTCGCCTTCTTGCAGAGACTTTCGATATCGGCGCCGGTGAGGCCTTCCGTCCGGCCAGCGAACTCCTCGATATCGACATCAGGTGCCAGCGGCACTCGCCTGCAACAAAGGCGCATGATCGCCGCGCGATCGGCAGCGTCCGGTTTTGCGAACGGGAGGATATAGTCGAAACGGCCGCTCCGCAACAATGCGGGCTCCACTCGCTCGGGACGATTCGTGGCAGCCAGCAGGATTACGCCTTTCACGTCACGCAAATTGTCAATCTCACGCAGGAGCTGGCTGAGAATTCTTTGATACACGTCGGTGCCCAGTTGATCGGCGTCGAACTTCGGCGCGACCGCGTCAATCGTGTCGAAAAACAGGATGCAGGGCGCAGCGCGTCTCGCCTTCTTGAATACTTCGCGTAGCGCTCGCTCGGATTCGCCCAACCATTTCGAGTAAAGTTGCGGGCCGTCGATGGCGATCAGTGGGATCTGCTTTTCGCCGGAAAGCGCTCGTACCATCGCGGTCTTCCCGGTGCCCGAAGGTCCCGCCAGCAGAATGCCTCGCGGCGGCGCCAGTCCTACCTGTTCGTAGATTTCGTCGTGAACGTGAGAATGCTCGATTACAGCATCAAGCAAACGCTTCACCTGCTGCAGACCGCCCAGGGATGCGAACGTCGAAGCGCTTTTCTCGATAAAGAATTCGCGAGTGGCGCTAGGCTCCACTTCTTTCAGACCCGCGAGAAAATCATCGCGTGTAACCTGCAGTGCGCCCAGTTCACCCGATGCGGCGCCGTCGGTCGCAAGCGGATTGGCCGCGAGGAATCCGCGCAACGCGATCATGCCGACTTCCTGCCCCAGCGCTTCCAAATCGGCGCCGACAAAGCCGTGGGAATGCTCGGCGATTTCCTGCAGGTTTACGTCAGCCGCAAGCGGCATGGCGCGCGTGTGAATCCTCAAAATTTGCAGCCGCGCTTGCGTGTTTGGAACGCCGATTTCAATTTCGCGATCGAAGCGACCGGGACGCCGCAGAGCCGGGTCTAGAACCTCAGGAATGTTCGTCGCGCCAATTACGATCACTTGCCCGCGCGCCACAAAACCATCCATCAAGCTGAGTAACTGTGCCACGACGCGCTTTTCCACCTCGCCAACCACTTCGGTGCGTTTGGGAGCGACGGCGTCGATTTCGTCAATGAACAGGATCGCCGGCGCGTGGCGGGCCGCTTCCTCAAAAACTTCGCGGAGTTTGGCCTCGCTCTCGCCGTAAAACTTCCTCATGATCTCGGGACCGTTGAGGTGAATGAAGTGCACGCGGCTTTCGGCCGCCACCGCGCGAGCAAGAAGCGTCTTTCCTGTTCCGGGAGGGCCGTACAGAAGAACACCTTTCGGCGCGAGAATTCCAAGTCGTTCAAAGATCCGGGGATACTTCAGCGGCAGCTCGACGATTTCGCGCACTCGCGCGACTTCGCGCTCGAGGCCGCCGATATCTTCGTAAGAAACCGCCGGAGCCCGGGCCGCTGTCTGCTCGCCTTCCACCACGCGGATGTCGGTGCGTTTTCCGATTACCACCGGGCCCGAAGGAATCGTCCGCACAACCTGAAAGTTCACCGCCTTGGCAAACGTTGGCACGCGAACCACACAGCCTGCGATCACAGGAACGTCCAGCAGATCTTCAAGCATCCGCTCGGGTGCGATGATTGCCGGCGCCGCCCCCACCCACAGCGGAGACAATCGGACGGCGACTGCCTGCTGGTGCTCGATCGGCACCACCGTCACTTGTTCTTGCAAACCTGCACTGCAATTGCTGCGGCACGTGCCATCGATCTGGATCATGCCTTCGAACCCGTCGTCCGAAAGCTCAGCGCGGCCAACTCCGGTGAGACCGCCGGTGATCTTCAGGATGTCGCCCGCTCGCCCCCCCATGCGCCGCAAGTCAGCCGGAGCGAGCCGCGCAATGGCATGGCCCACGTCTTCGACACGCGCTTCAGCAACGCGGAGCGTTAGAGTTGCTGCGGCAGAGGATTGGGAAATTTCCGTCATCGCTTCGTTATCAGCCTGCGCTGGATTCGGCGGGCGATTCCCTCGACGAGAAATTCTTTAAGAAAACCGATTCAGCACGATCTCTTCAACGTCTTCAATGTGCCGGCGCATCGCCGACTTTGCCGATTCGGCATCGTGGCGTTTTATCGCCGCGAGGATCCGGCGGTGGCCTGCAAGCGACTTTTGCGCGCGCCCTTCCACTTGTAGAGACCGTTCGCGTGTATCGCGCAAGAGGTCCATAAGAATGTCGAGCACCTTGAGCACTACGCTGTTACCAGAAGCGAGAGCAACGCTGTAGTGGAATTCGGCGTCCTCTGAAATAGCGGCCTCTCCTCGCTCCTGCTTTTCTTCTTGCCGCTGCAGAATTTCTTCCATCTCGGAAATTTCCTCGGGAGTAGCGTGCGCGGCGGCACGTGCGGCCAGCGGCGGTTCGAGCATCTTGCGAAAATCCAAAAGCTCTCCTACAAGCTCCTGCCGCCGCTCCAGCGCGCTGCCAAAAGGATTGAGCGATGATTGTGATGGTTCGCGAACGATTGTGCCAGCGCCTTGACGCGGTTCCACCAAGCCCACCAGTTCCAGGCCGCGAATCGCGTCCCGAATCGAACTGCGGCTCACTTGCAGCATTTCCGCGAGTTCACGTTCCGAGGGAAGCTTGTCACCAGGTTTTAGTTTCTTTACAATCAGGCGTTCAATCTGCTTGGCGACTTCTTCGTAAACCTTATTCTTTCGGATGACTTCGAAGTCGAATTTGATAGGGGCGGGCATGTAGAAGTGGTCCGATAAGCGGACCAGCCGACGAAGGAGTATACTCCCTTTGTCAAGCCCCTCGCAATTGTTTTTAGCGACGAATCCGAGGCCGCCCCAAGACCCAGAAATCGTTTAACTTAACCGAAGAGTAAGCGGCGGCACCGGTAGTCCCTCGACCTCAGCAGTCCAGAGATCACCTCGCCCCGCAGGATGTCCGGCCGTCAGCGTTCCGGAGCTGACGATTTCTCCCGCATTCAGCAGCTCATCAGGGAACCTTCGCGCGATCGCGGCGCCCAGTTCCGCCAGACACAAAGCAGGGCTCTTCAAAGAGTTTCTACCCGATCCTTCTTCCACCAACTCTCCGTTCTTCGACATTCGTACCTTAAACCGTGATAGCTCGTCCACGAGCGTCCCGATGGATTCGGAACGCACTGGCACTCGCTCGCCGATCACCAGCGCAGCGTGCAATCCAAACGATGCGACAAAATCGCTCGGCTGAAACTTCCAATCGGGATACGGGCAATCGATAATCTCGAATCCCAGCGCCAACCATTCCACACATTCCAACGCGGCCGCGGCATCGGATAATTCGCCTGCCATCGCCTGGTTCAAACCAAAAACAATCTCGGGTTCAATTTTTAACGAACGGGGATGTGCGACCGCCAACGTTGTTGAATTGTTCTCAGCGTCATGCACCGTGTCATCGTACATGTGCGCCCAAACCAAAGTCTCCAGTTTCAGCACCCGCCACATTGCTTTGTTGGCATATCCAACTTTGCGGCCGACAGATCGGTGCCCGCTAGCTTCGCGCAATCCCTTGAGCGTTGTTTCAACTTTATAGGCTGTGTCGAGGTTGAAGCCCGGGCGTCCGGAAGGCGGTACATCGATCATCTGTCCCGTCTCATACGCGGAAATCAGTTCTCGCGCTAAAACTTCAGCCAAATCATTCGACCTATCAAGAATCGCCGATTTGGCCATCCACGAGTGTCGCGGCAACGGCGCGCCTGCGAATCTTTCCTGTCGCGGTGGTGGGGATGCTTTTTACGAGGTATATCTTCTTGGGACATTTATATTCCGCCAGCGACTCACGGCAGTGCTTCATAAGCATCGACTCGGTGGCGTCTTGAGGATCATGCAGTACCACAGCTGCGGCCACTTCTTCGCCGAGCGTCGGATGGAAATAGCCAAAAGTAACCGCTGCCGCAACCGCATGATGACGCAACAAAATCTCATCCACTTCATGTGGCGCGATGTTCTCGCCTCCGCGAATGATGATGTCCTTAATTCTGCCGGTCAGGTGCAAATAGCAGTCTTCGTCGAGCATTCCTTCATCGCCCGTGCGAAACCACCCGCTCACAAATGCGCGAGCATTCGCTTCGGGGTTATTTTCATAACCGCGAAATACGTTGGCTCCCTGAATCGCCACTTCGCCCCGCTGGTTCGTTCCGAGGTGATTTCCTTCCTTATCCATGATGCTGACGCGAAGACCAGCGCCGACGCCAACAGAACCCGCCTTTCGATGTCGCGGCGGAAGAGGATTCGACGTCATCTGGTGCGCCGCTTCCGTCATTCCATACGCTTCGACGAACGGAACGCCGAACAACCCCTCGATTTTGTGTATGAGTTCTGACGACAACGGTGCGCTGCAGGAACGGATGAAGCGCAGAGTAGCGGCTTCAGCCGGCTTGTGGTGAGCACGTGCCAGCAGGACTTGATGCATCGTCGGCACTCCCGAATACCACGTCACGCGATGCTCTCGAATCGTCCTCCAGAAAGAAAGCGCGTTGAATTTTGTGGGGACAACCACGGTTCCGCCGGAAAGCAAAGTTGACATCAACGAACCAATAAGTCCGTGAACGTGAAATAGCGGCATGATGCACAGCGAAACATCGGACTCCGAGAGAGCGTAGGTGTTCGCGATATTTGCCGACGAAACCGCGAGATTGAAATGCCGCAATGGCACGCGCTTGGGTCGCCCGGTGCTTCCGCTTGTGTGCAGGATCAGCGCGATGTCGTCGGCAGTCGGTGCCGTCGCAGAAGCGCCGGTCGGAGAGCCTCCGAGGCGAACATCACCTTCTTCACTCATCTCCACAGGGAACACTGGGATCTTGCGATCTGCGGCCGCGCTGCGCGCGAACTCTGCTCCAACAGGAGGGCAAAGCATTATGCGGGCGTTTGTGTCCCCGAGGAAAAAAAGAAATTCTTCATACGGGTACGCCAGATTTAATGGAGCTGCGGTTCCAGCGATCGATGCCGCGAGAAAACTCACAATTGCAGGCAATCCATTCGGCAACGCGATCGCCACTGCATCGCCGCGGCGAATTCCCGCAGATGCAAGAGAGTTCGCCATCGACAAAACTTGCTTCCGAAGCGAATCGTAGCTGACGCGAATTCCAAGTTCGGGAACGATCACCGCCGTTTTACTGTCGGCGAAATGTAAGACGTCAAGAAGAGTGTCAACGGACTTCAGTGTCATTCGCCGTCGCCTTTACGCTGTGAGTCCCCGAATGATGGGGCAATTCCGTCTCTTGGTAGCGGTACGAACTGCCGGATTATCGCACTGCGTACTCTCGCTGGCGACGCTTTTTGCACCGCGGCTCGCCGGCAAGGAGTTCACGCGTTACTATCGGCTAGGGTTGAGATCCCTCATCACCACGTGAAGCACCTGGCTGGTCGTTCGCGCATCGCGCTCGGAAATAGCCACATTCTGGCCATTCTGGCCGTCCACGTTATCGTCGTCCCTATATTTCCGCGCCACGGCCGGGAGTCGGGCGCACCCGCCGCGAATCAGCCCAGCCCGCTCTGCGACGGCAAGCCGCGTTTCAAACGGCCAATCGCCAATTTTTCCCGCGGGTGTGATCGAAGCAGCCAGCGTGCTCGGTTCCGCGTGTTCCAACGCGTCTGTCACGATAGCCTCTAGAATTCCGCAAGAAGTTCGTAATGAAAAATTGAAGTCTTTCTCATCGAGTGCGCGCCGGCTATCGATGTACGCCTGCTCAATCACAGGCCGGAGCTCGGCGTTATGAACGAACTCGAATCGACGCGGCGCCGGCGTCGCAGCCGATGCCGCCGCTACACCTCCACCGCTCCCTGTGACATCGCCCATTCCCGAAAGCGAGGCTACAGCTTGATCTAGAACGCCGAGCTGTCGCTTGATGATCTCCGCCGGTGCCGCTCCTTCAGTCGCGCGTCCGTCCGTCGTGCGCATCAGGAAAGCTTCGCTGAATGATCGCGCAAGCCAGTGCGCTTTGCTGCCTCCAGATAGTTGATTGATCGTTACGCCACAATGTTCGTGCCACTCGCGAGCGGCTGCCATCGACGTTTGATTGGTAGGGTCAGTCGCCAGCTTATCGCGAAGCTGATGCCCTTGCTGGATCAGGCCGTTCAGGTGGGACAGATATGTCTCGATTTGCGCGCGCAGGTTCTCATCCATGGATCGCGTCTCCTGCTCTTTTCCGGTGCACATTAGCAACGCACCTTCGCACGACGAGCGTCACCGCCAGGGCTCGCTGGCGTAAGTTTCGCTAAGCCCCTGATTGTTCGGGGCGAGGAGGTGAAATTCCCATCCGCAGGCGGCTCGTTTAGTTGACCAGCATATCAAAGTTCACTTTGAACCATGATGTTTTCGAGGGCAGGCCTTCGCGGATCACCTGGTTCAGTTTGGCGCAATCAACGATAAATTGGTCCATCAACCTTGGTAACACAACGCATTCGCTAACCGAATAAGTCCCTGTAACCTTACCGAAATCACGCGCGGAGTGTATTTTCAAGAAGGACTGCGGTGGGGTTCGTTATAATCATGTCACCATGGCTCCTCGCTTTCTAAGCAAGTTGTTACGCGTGCTCCGCGAGCGGCGCGGCACCGACATGTCCTTTATGTGCCGCCAACTGCTTTCCGAGCGCGGCGAAGCTTCGCAGACGGCGCTTGCTCAAGAAATCATAAATGCCTACAGAGCAATGAACGGTGATCAGCGCCTGCAATTTTTCGCTATGCTTTCCCGCGATTTTGCGCCCGACCACGCTGCAATCCTTCGTGCAGCAGCGGAATACCAACGCACTTCGGGGCCATCCACCCTCGCGGCGTTATCCGCCGCCGTGGAACCTCCACGCCAGGAACTTTTCCGGCGCATAAACACGGCGCCCCGCGGCACCGAAACTCTTGTCTCGCTCCGAGAACACGTATTGGCCTCGAACAACAACGGAAGTTTCGCAGCGCTCGACGTCGACCTCAAACATTTATTCAGATCCTGGTTCAACCGGGGATTTTTGCGTCTCGAGCGGATCAGCTGGCACACTTCGGCTTTGATCTTGGAAAAACTCATCGGCTACGAATCGGTCCATGAAATCAACGGCTGGCCGGACCTTCACCGTCGCCTGGAAGCTGACCGGCGCTGTTTCGCTTTTTTTCATCCCGCTCTGGTCGATGAACCAATCATCTTTGTGGAGGTGGCGCTCTCCAACGGATTGACGCGTGATCTCGAGCCTTTGCTGGCTATCGAATCGCCAGTACTCGCGCCTGAAACAGCGGACACGGCAATCTTTTATTCCATCAACAATTGCCTGCAAGGCCTGCGAGGCGTTCCGTTTGGTAATTTCCTGATCAAACAAGTCGTGGACGAACTGGCCGCTGAGCTTCCGAATATTCAAACCTACAGCACCCTGTCTCCGCTGCCCAGCTTTTCACGAGCCCTGCGGGATCAGCAAAATGAAGACGGCTTCACGCACGACCGCTTGTCGCGGCTTTTGGCCGATTACGCCCGGAGTCTCACCGCGGCCGGGCGCCGTCGCGACCCCGTAGAAGCCTTGTTCCATCTGCTCGAACAGCCTCTCGCGCATCGAGATGTCCTCGCAAAGCCGCTCGAGCGCCTCGCTCTCGCGTATCTCACGCTCGTGCGTCAGAACGGCAAGCTCTACGATCCTGTCGCCACTTTTCATCTTTCGAATGGCGCGCGCCTGGAGAGAATCAATACTTTTGGTAACTTGCGTCCGTACGGTTTGAAGGCCTCATTTGGTGTGACGGTCAACTATCGGTATCTGCCGGCTGAGCTGGAGGAGAATCACGAGCGGTTTGTACGAGGAGAAATTCAGGTTGCTAACGGTTTGGCCTCGGAATACAAAACTGTCGTCAAGGCCTGGCAGCCGCGAGTGCCGGCGCAGAAGGGAAACCACCGCTGACTCTTCAGGCCTCGGCTAGGCGCACTTCCTAAGATCCAGCCTTGCAGACCTCGTGGTTATTAGACGAGCTCGAATTTCAGTTCGCCCAGCTTTTCTAAGCTGCACGCAATCTTGTCGCCGGGCTTCAGCCACACTTGCTGATCTTTCGGCTTGCCCTGGATTACACCTTGAGGAGTCCCGGTAAAAATTACGTCGCCGGGCTTCAACGTGATGACTCGCGAAATGTAGCTGATCATCTTCCTCGTGTTGAAAATGAAATCGCTCGTATTCGACGACTGGCGCGTCTCGCCATTCACGCGGCACTCGAGCTTCAGATTATCGGGATCGATCTGGTCGGCGGTCACGAAGTATGGCCCGATCGGCGCGAACTGGTCGGGCGTCTTGCCCACCATCCACTGCCCCCCGGTGTCGAGCTGCAGGTCTCGAGCAGTAAAGTCATTGCCGGTCGCATAGCCTGCTACGTAGGAAAGCGCGTCTGCTTCGCTCACTACTTTCGCTTCTCGGCCGATCAACATAACCATTTCAACTTCGTAGTCGAATTTTTTCGCGAAATCTACGGGAAGTTTTATCGTGCCGTTGTGATGGTTGAGCGTGGTGTTGAACTTGTTGAAAAGCACCGGCTGCTTCGGAATCGGCGCTCCAATTTCGATCGCATGCTGCCGGTAGTTCAGGCCGACGCAGATAATTTTCTCCGGGTGCGTCACTACCGGGCCATATTCGATCGTCTCTTCCTTGAGATATAGTTTTTGCGTCGCTTTTGATTTCGCGGACGCATCCACCAGCGCATTCAGGCTCGGGCCATCTTCGTTCTGCAGCAAATCGTCAATAGTCGCCGGAGCATGCATGTGCAGAATCTTCGCGGCTTCGGAGACGTCGAGAATTCCTTTATCGCTCTTCACGCCCAGACGATATTCACTGCCTCGGCGAATGTTCACCAAGGTGAGTCCGTGTGCCATCCCGCGAGCGTCCGTGGCGGCAGGCTTCGTCGCCGAAGTCACAGCAGAGAGCCGGCTCGTCGCTGCAATAGCGCACAGCGCACCCGTGTTTTTCAGAAAATTACGTCGATTTTGGGTCATGGGAGGATCTCCTTATAAACTATTTAGATTTTCTCCTCACATGGTCGACCGAGGGTTCTCGCAGCTCGTCATGCGCGCGCCGGCGACGTCCCAGCCTGCGGTGCAATCGCAGCAACCTCTTCACGAGAAGCCGGGGCCTTCATCCTGCGCAAGACAAAGAAAGCCAATATCGCTGCGATCCAGTCGAGCACGATGGTGATCATGAAGACGCCAATCCAACCAATTTTCGGCACGGCGAGCCGGGCGGCGAACGGAGTCCAAACCTTGTCGGGACGCACCGTGACGCAGATTCCGTAGAGGACGAGTAAGCCCGCCGCCAGCAGTAACCCCGCTTTCAGGCCTTTACTCATCTGCATGCGCAGCACAGTCGGTGCTAGAAATACCGCGAACAACGCCACAGCTCCGCCTAGCAGCAGCAATATGTCAGCTCGAAAGTCGAAAGCTGAGCCCAGTACGAGCGCCGACCCAATCGGCACGAACACGGACGCCGTACCTTTAGCCGTGTAAAGGAATCCGTAGTTTGTGGTGGCGTGCTTGCGCCCGAAGAAATCTCCGCAAAGCGCCGGAAACAGAGAAAAAATCTCACCCCATCCGAAGAACGTGAACGCGCTGAAAATGACAAACATGACTGGATTGTTGGCAAATTTGAGGAGCCCAAGTTTTGCGACTCCCTCCAACCCGAAGGCGAGTGTCATCGTCTTCTCGCGCCCGATCTGATCCGAAACCCATCCCCAGAAAGGACGGCAAAGCCCGTTTATCAGACGGTCGGCCGAAAGTGCAA
>Ga0210387_10000346_pt1 | contig 33295 bp, 36 predicted proteins | sample IncBWC7OmetaG_FD_160108 | JGI IMG/M metagenome (GOLD analysis project Ga0210387, IMG submission 160108) | Forest soil microbial communities from Barre Woods Harvard Forest LTER site, Petersham, Massachusetts, United States - Inc-BW-C-7-O ... | reverse complement strand
CGCCGCCCGGGCCGCCGGAACCGTAATTGCCGCTAGCGATGCTGCCGGCAATGGCGCCGCCCACCAGACCGATCACGGCGCCGACGATGCCGCCACCCAGCGTATGACTGGTGACGGCGCCGATCGTGGCGCCGGCGCCCGCGCCCAACAGGCCGCCCAGGAGAGGACCACTACCGCCCATACCACTGCCGCCGCCGCCGGCACCCGCCAGTCCAACTTCGCGGATCGAGACGACTCGCCCGGCATCGCCGGTTACGCCAGGCGCGGGGTAAGGATTGCTGCCTTGGGCAGGTGCGCTGGCCTGGACCGGGCCATTTGCAGGGTAGTTGGCGGGATAGTTCGCAGGATAACCCTGCCCGCCCGCGGGAGGCGGCGCCGACGACGTATTGACAATGCCGGGCTGCACGCCGTTAGAGGCGCACGCCGTCAGGCCGGCCGCCAGCAGCAGCGGCAGTACCGATAACCGGATCCAATAGCCCCTCATGACACCCTCCCAGGTATCAATGTACGAGTCCATTTTCGACCAAAATGGGGCATCCGGCTAGTCGCGCTCTTCGATCCAGGCGGCTTGTATCGCCTCCAGGATCTTCTCGTTGGAGCGACCGGGCTCGTCCTCGAAATCGGGCAATTCCAACACCCAGCGATGCAGGTCGGTGAAGCGCAGGTTGACGTTGTCGACCTCGGGGTGACGCTCCTCGAGCTCAATCGCGATATCGTGAACGTCCGTCCACCGGAGCTTGCGCGCCATCGCCCTCTCCTATTTGTCGACCATCATGTTGCGGGTCGCCGCCGGCAGCTTGACGACCAGCCCGTCGAGCGCCTCGCTCATGCGGATCTGGCAGCCTAGCCGCGAAGTATGGGTCAGGCCGAATGCCAGATCGAGCATGTCCTCCTCGTCCTCGCTGGCCGGCGCCAGCTTGTCGAACCAGTCCTTTTCGACGACGACATGACAGGTCGAGCAGGCCAGCGAGCCCTCGCAGGCGCCCTCGATGTCGACATGGTTGCGATGGGCGATCTCGAGCACGGAAAGGCCCAGCGGCGCGTCCACCTCCTTGCGCGACCCATCTTTCAGAATGAACGTCATCTTCGGCATTCAGAACAACCTCGTCACTCGCCCACCCGGGTTTCCAATTCCTTGACCGACAAACCCGACAGCGCTTCGCGGATGCCGCGATCCATGCGCCGCTCAGCGAACGGCTTGCTCAGCGTCTCCAGCGCCTCGGCCGCGGCATTGATCTCGTCGCGACTGTCGCCGGCCATCGCGCCCTCGACACGCGCGCGCCCGGCATCGATTGCCGCGCGCTCCTCGGCGCTAAGCAAGGTGCCATCCTTGGCGAGCGCCGCCTCGAGCGCCAGCAGGCTGCGCCTGGCTTCGACCCGGGCCTCGGTGAGCAGGCGCCGCGTCATGTCGGCCTCGGCATTCTCCAGGCTGTCGTAGAGCATGTCGGCCATGTCGTCGTGGCTGAGGCCATAGGACGGCTTGACCTCGATGCGCTGCGCCACGCCGGTGGTGCGCTCCTCGGCCGACACAGTGAGGAGCCCATCGGCGTCGACGGCGAAGCCGACGCGGATGCGCGCGGCGCCCGCCGTCATCGGCGGAATGCCGGAAAGCTCGAAGCGCGCGAGGCTGCGGCAGTCGGCGACCATCTCGCGCTCGCCCTGCACGACATGGATCGCCATGGCCGTCTGGCCATCCTGGTAGGTGGTGAAATCCTGCGCGAGCTGGACGGGGATCGGCGTGTTGCGCGGCACGACCTTCTCGACGATGCCGCCCATGGTCTCGAGCCCGAGCGACAGCGGCGTGACGTCGAGCAACAGCGTGTCGCTGCCGCCGGTCAGCGCCTCGGCCTGCAGCGCCGCGCCCAGCGCCACGACCTCGTCGGGATCGATGTCGGTGAGCGCGGGCTTGCCGATCATGCCGGCGACCCCGGCGCGCGCCAGCGGCACGCGCGTCGAGCCGCCGACCAGCACCACGCCCTGCACGTCGGCCGGCTTGATATCGGCATCGACCAGCACATTGCGCGCGATGTCGAGCGTGCGGGCGATGTAGCCTCCGATCATCGCCTCGAACTCGGCGCGGGAGAGTGCATGGAACGACGGCACGCCCGCGATCTCGAGGCGGCCCGACGTCTGCTCGCGATCGGAGAGCTGCTCCTTCATCTGGCGGCCGAGCGCCAGCGCGGTCTTCACCGCGGCCTCGTCGACCCGGTCGCCGAGGCCGTCCTTCTTGCGCTCGCCCAGCATGCGCTCGGCGATGGCGCGGTCGAAATCGTCGCCGCCCAGCGCGCTGTCGCCGCCGGTCGCCAGCACCTGGAACACGCCCTTCTCCAGGCGCAGCAGGGAGAAGTCGAACGTGCCGCCGCCCAAGTCGTAGACGGCGTAGAGGCCCTCGGAGCCCTTGTCCAAGCCGTAGGCGAGCGCCGCCGCCGTCGGCTCGTTGACCAGGCGCAGCACTTCGAGGCCGGCGACCCGCGCAGCGTCGCGCGTGGCGGTGCGCGCGGCATCGTCGAAATAGGCCGGCACGGTGATGACGGCACGCTCGACCGGTTTCTCGAGAGCCGATTCGGCCCGCGCGCGCAACGCCTTCAGGATCTCGGCCGAGATCTCGACCGGCGAGCGCGCCTTGCCGCCGATGCGCAGCTTCACCATGTCGGTCTGGCCGGTGCCCGGCTCGATCTCATAGGGCAGCACGCCCGCCACGGCGTGCAGGTCGGCGGCGCCGCGGCCCATCAGCCGCTTCACCGAGGCAATGACGTTGCGAGGCTCCTGCATCGTCAGCAGCCGGGCCTCGTCGCCCACCAGCACGCCGCCCGACGCGGGATAGGCCACGACCGATGGCACAAGGGCGCGGCCGCGCTCATCGTGCAGCGCGGCCGGCTTGCCGTCGCGCGCGATCGCCACGACGGAATTGGTCGTGCCGAGATCGATGCCGACCGCGAGCGATCCCTCGCCGGCGTGCGGCAGGGGCGTTTCGCCCGGCTCGTGGATCTCCAGCAAAGTCATGCTCTCGACCGTTCAAGATTCATGTGTCGCGCACGCGCTTCCTCGGCGAACTTGTCGAAGTAGCGCAGGCGAAGGAGCGTCTTTCTGATGGCGGGCTTGTCGTCGTGCAAGAACAAATCCGCCAGCTCCTTCAATGCCGCCTGCGCCTGCTGCTTCGCCTGCGCCGCCAGCGCCTCGACGGCCTCGCCGCTGGCCGCTTCGTGCAACGCCTCACGCGCCTCCATGGCCTCCATCAGGAGGTCCGGGTCGTCGATCGTCTTGCCGTCGCCGGGCAGCTCCACGCCGCGCAACTCGGCGAGATAGACGGCGCGGCTCAGCGGATCCTTCAGCGTGCGGTAGGCATCGTTCAGCGCCGCCGCCTCGCTCGAGGCCCGCGCCCGCTCGTCGGACGGGCGGGCGACGAAGCGGTCGGGATGCCACCGGCGCTGGAGTGCGAAATAGGCCCTGTCGAGCGCCGCGGGCTCCAGATCGAGCGCCGCCGGCAGGCCCAGCCGCGCGAAATGATCCATGACCGCTCTTCAGACGTGGAAGGATTCGCCGCAGCCGCAGCGGCCCTTCTCGTTGGGGTTCGTGAACACGAAGCCCGACTTCAGCTTTTCTTCGGCGTAATCCATCTCGGTGCCGATCAGGAACAGCGCCGCCTTGGGGTCGATCAGGAGCTTGACGCCGTTGGTGTCGACCACCTCGTCCATAGGCTGCGCGGCATCGGCGAATTCGAGCGTGTAGGAAAGGCCCGAGCAGCCCTTGGAGCGCACGCCGATGCGGATGCCGGCGGTCGGCTTGCCGCGGCTCTCGATCAACGCCTTCACCCGCTCGGCGGCGGCCGGCGTCACCTTCATCACCTGCGGCCGCGGCCGGCGGGCCCTCGGAGCGGGGGCCGGCGCGGCGGCCGTCGGCGCCGGCTGCTGGGTGGTCTCCGTGGTCGTGCTCATACGCTCTCGCTCCGCAGCCTACTCGGCGGCTTCCTGGGTTTCGTCCTTCTTGACCGTCTTGGCGCGATAGTCTGCGATCGCCGCCTTGATCGCGTCCTCGGCCAGGACCGAGCAATGGATCTTCACCGGCGGCAGCGCCAGATGCTTGGCGATGTCGGTGTTCTTGATCGTCTCGGCCTCGTCGATCGTCTTGCCCTTGACCCACTCGGTGACGAGCGAGCTGGAGGCGATCGCCGAGCCGCAGCCGAAGGTCTTGAACTTGGCGTCCTCGATCAGCCCGTCGGGGCCGACCTTGATCTGCAGCTTCATGACGTCGCCGCAGGCCGGCGCGCCGACCAGACCGGTGCCGACATCCTCGGAATTCTTGTCGAGCGACCCGATGTTGCGGGGATTCTCGTAGTGATCGATCAGCTTGGCGCTGTAGGTCATGACTCTCTCCTCAAAATTTCGATGGGGGCCCAATGAATCAGTGGGCCGCCCATTCGATCGACTTTATATCGACACCCTCCTGGGCCATCTCCCAGAGCGGGCTCATCGCACGCAGCTTATTGACGTGGCGCACCAGCTCGTCGACCGCGGTGTCGACCTCCTGCTCGGTCGTGAACCGGCCAAGGCCGATGCGCAATGACGTATGGGCCATGTCCTCCTCCACGCCCAGCGCGCGCAGCACGTAGCTGGGTTCGAGCGAGGCCGAGGTGCAGGCCGAGCCGGACGACACCGACAGGCCTTTGATGCCCATCATCAGCGATTCGCCTTCGACATAGGCGAAGCCGATGTTGAGGTTGCCCGGAATGCGATGGTCGAGATCGCCGTTCACGTGGATGTCGGTCAGCTTGTCGTTCAGGCCCTTCAGCATGCGGGCCTGCAGCTTGGCCAGCCGCTTGGACTCGGCGTCCATTTCCTTCATGGCGATCTCGGCGGCTTCGCCCAGCCCGACGCACAGCGGCGTCGGCAGGGTGCCCGAACGGAAGCCGCGCTCCTGGCCGCCGCCCACGATCAACGGCACCAGCCGCACCCGCGGCTTGCGGCGCACGTAGAGCGCGCCGATGCCCTTGGGCCCGTAGATCTTGTGGCCAGAGATGCTCATCAGGTCGATGTTCATCGCCTCGACATCGAGCGGGATCTTGCCGGCGGCCTGGGCCGCGTCGGTGTGGAAGAAGGCCTTCTTCTCGCGGCAGATCTTGCCGATCTCGGCGAGCGGCTGGATGACGCCGATCTCGTTGTTCACCGCCATGATCGAGACCACCACGGTCTTGTCGGTGACGGCCGCGCGCAACGCGTCGAGATCGATCAGGCCGTTCTTCTGCACCGGCAGGTAGGTCACCTCGAAGCCCTGCTGCTCGAGATGGCGGCAGGTGTCGAGCACGCACTTGTGCTCGGTCACGGTGGTGACGATGTGGTTCTTGCGGTCCTTGTAGAACTCGGCGATGCCGCGGATCGCGAGGTTGTTCGACTCGGTGGCGCCCGAGGTGAAGATCACTTCCTTCTCGTCGGCGCCGATCAGCTTGGCGACCTGGCCGCGCGCCTTCTCGACGCCCTCCTCGGCTTCCCAGCCGTAGGAATGGCTGCGCGAATGCGGATTGCCGAACTTGTAGGTGAAGTACGGCATCATCGCTTCCAGCACGCGCGGGTCCATCGGCGTGGTCGCCTGGTAATCGAGGTAGATCGGCTGGTCGTTGCGCCGGATCTGGGTAAGGACGTTCATGCTAACCCCTTGAATTTCCTAGGCTGCCCGGGCTTGGCGAATATCCGACTGTGACACTCGGGTATATAGGTCCCGCCAGGCCGCGATCAAGCGTTCGATATCGTCTGAATCGGTGTTCCAGCCGAAACTTATTCTGATCGCCGTCTCGGCCACGGCATCCTCCACGCCCATGGCCGCCAGCACCGCGGAGCGGTGCACCTTGCCCGACGAACAGGCCGCCCCTGCGCTCACGCAGAGGCCGGCGAGGTCGAGCGCCATCACCTGCGTCTCGGCCTTCACGCCGGGCATGGAGATGCAGCTCGTGTTGCCGAGCCGCGGCGCGCCGGCGCCGAAGGCGCGCGCGTCCGGCGCGATCGCCAGCAGCGACCTCTCCAATCGGTCGCGTAGCCCCTCGACCGCGAGCCCGTCGCGCGAGGCCTCGGCGGCGGCGCCGAAGCCTGCGATGCCGGCCACGTTCTCCGTGCCGGCGCGACGATTGGATTCCTGCCCGCCGCCCCGCCGATCCGGCGCAAACGGCGCACCGCTTCGTATCGCCATTGCGCCAACGCCGGTCGGGCCACCGAGCTTGTGGGCCGAGAGGCTGAGATAGTCGACGCCGAGCCCGTGCAGATCGACGCGCACCTTGCCGGCCGCCTGCACGGCATCGCAATGCACGAGGGCGCCGGCCTGGCGCGCCAGCCGAACGACATCGGCGATCGGCTGCAGCACGCCGGTTTCGTTGTTGGCGAGCATCACCGACACCAGCGCCGGCTCGCCGTGCCGCACGAGCAGGCGCTCGAGAGCCGCGAGATCGACGACGCCCTCGCGATCGACCGGGATGATCTCGGCGTCAGGGGCACTCTTCAGGACGCTGTCGTGCTCGACGGCGGAGGCCAGCACGCGCTGCCGGCCGCTGCCGGCGATCGCCATGTTGTTGGCTTCGGTGCCGCCCGAGGCGAACACGATCTCGGCCGGCAGGGCGCCGATCAGCGCCGCCACGTGGCGACGCGCCGCATCGACCCGGCTGCGTGCCGCACGGCCGGCGCGATGCACCGACGAGGGATTGCCGCCGGCGCGCAGCGCCTCGACCATGGCGTCGAACGCCGCCGGTCGCAGCGGGCTGGTGGCGTTGTGGTCGAGATACGCGAACGCGGACATAACCGTTGGTCCTAGCTGGCGGCGGCCATCGCGTCGGACTTGGCCGCAGCCGCCGTGGGCGCTTCGGCGATGCGGGGGCTGAGCTTGCGCTCCAGCACGTCGAGCAGGGTGACCGAACTCAGGAACATGTGGATCTGGTTGCCCAGTTCCTCCCACAGATCGTGGGTCAGGCACTTGCTGCGATCGGCGCGACAGCCGGTGGCACCCATCTCCGTGCAGCGCGTCGCCTTGATCGGCTCGTCGACCGCCAGGATGATTTCCGAGACGCGCGTCTCGGCTGAGCCGCGTGTCAGGCGATAGCCGCCGCCCGGACCGCGCACGCTCTTCACCAGGCCGGCCCGGCGCAGGCGGGCAAAGAGCTGCTCCAGATATGACAACGAGATTTCCTGCCGGGTGGCAATGTCCGACAATGACACCGGCTTGGCCTGTGCATGACGGGCCAGATCGACCATCGCCATGACGGCATAACGACCCTTGGTGCTGAGCTTCACAGCATCCTCCTCGTGCCGGCTTTGGCCGGCTCACATGGGCAAGCGCCGAAAGGTCTTGAAAACCAAGGCCTTGCTAAGATATTGCGGACCCCCACACAGGGATCTGGGGAAAAACCGACTAAGGCGGTAGGGTTTAATAAACCTGAGTAGGTTGGTCAAGTATCAAGATTCCCCCTGAAAAACCGCTCCTCCCGCCCCCATCGGCGGCCAATAATGAGGAAATACCGGAGTCTAGATGCCTGATGTGATGTTCACCGGCCCCGAGGGTCGCCTGGAGGGTCGCTATCACCAGAGCAAGGAAGAACACGCGCCCATCGCGCTGATTCTTCATCCCCATCCGCAATATGGCGGGACGATGAATCATAAGGTCGTCTTCTCGCTGTTCCACGTCTTCGTGAATCGCGGCTTTTCGGTGCTGCGCTTCAACACCCGCGGCGTGGGCCGCAGCCAGGGCCGCTTCGACAATGGCATGGGCGAGCTCTCCGACGCGGCGGCCGCCCTCGACTGGTTGCAGAGCATGAACGCCGACGCCAAGTCGTGCTGGATCGCGGGCTACTCGTTCGGCGCGTGGATCGGCATGCAGCTGCTGATGCGCCGTCCCGAGATCGACTGCTTCATCTCGGTGTCGCCGCCCGCGAACTCCTACGACTTCGCCTTCCTGGCGCCGTGCCCCTCGTCCGGCCTGATCGTGGGCGCGGAGAAGGACGAGGTCGTGCCGATCGCCGACATCCAGAAGCTGGTGGCGCGGCTCTCGCTGCAGAAGGGCATCACCGTGGAATCGCGCACCATCAAGGGCGCTAACCACTTCTACCACGACTCGCTCGATAAGCTCGCCGTCGAGGTCGACAAGTACGTGGCCAAGAGCCTGCTCAATCCGCCCGGTCGCGCGACCAGCAACAAAGAGCCGTAAGCCTCTTCGTTGCCAGTCACCCGATACGATGAGGCGGATAGGCCCTAAGGCTCGTTGAGACGGCCGCCGGCGAGCGGCCGCGGCGCCCCGGTCGTTCCCGGAAAGGTCAGCGGCAGGCCGCGCAACGAGCGCACGGCGAGAAAGCCGAAGGCCTGCGCCTCCAGCGCATCGCCGTTCCAGCCGAGACTGTCGGCCGTCACGACCTTGCCGCGCGTTTCCTCGGCGATGGCTTTCAAGAGAGTCGGATTGCGGGCCCCGCCACCGGCGATCACCCATTGCGTCACCGGCGCGGGGAAAAGACGAGCCGCGAGCGCGATGGCCCGCGCCGTGCCGCGTGTCAGCGTCGCCGCGCCATCGGCAGCGCTGAGACCCGCGGCCCATGAGTCGCTGAAATCCCCGCGATCGAGCGACTTGGGCGGCCGGCGCGCAAAGTAGCGGTGCTCGCTGAAGCGTTCGAGGCGCGTGCGATCGACCTTGCCCGATGCGGCGAGCGCGCCGTCCTCGTCGAAGCGCCGGCCGGCACGCCGGGCGCACCAATCGTCGATCGGCGCATTGCCCGGACCGGTGTCGAAGGCGAGCAGCGTGTCGTCCGCGCCGATCCACGTCACATTGGCGACGCCGCCGATATTCATCACCGCGAGCGGCCGCGGCAGGTCGCGCACGAGCGCTGCATGATAGATCGGCACCAGCGGCGCGCCCTGCCCGCCCGCCAGAACATCGGCGCCGCGCAGATCGTTCACCACACGCACGCCGAGCGTCTTGGCAAGGGCTGCGCCGTCACCGATCTGCCAGGTGAAGCGCTTTTCCGGCCGATGCGTGATCGTTTGGCCGTGGAAGCCCACGACGTCGAGCGTCGACAGTGCCGTGCCGCTGTCCCGCGACCAGCGCCGCACCGCGTCGGCATGCGCCTCGGTTACCGCCTGCTCGGCGGCGCCCGTTGCCGCGTTCGGCTGCTCGGCGCCGAAGGCTGCACGGATCACCCGGCGCACACCGTCGCTGTAGGGAACGGTCAGGACGGGGCCGAACGAGGCGAGCCGCTCGCCGTCGGTCTCGATCAGCGCCACATCGACGCCGTCGACCGAGGTTCCGCTCATCAGGCCGAGAGCATGCAGAAAGGACGACGACATACCAGGATCCGTTGAGACGCGGGCGGCCCCGTGTTACACCCGCGGCCCTTCACGGACAAACTGCCGAGCGGACAGATGGCGGGCTTCAAGTCGGATTTCATGCGGATCGTGCACGAGCGCGGCATGGTGCATCAGTGCAGCGATGCCGCGCGCCTCGACGCGCTGCTGGCGAGCGGCATTCGCACCGCCTATATCGGCTTCGACTGCACCGCCGACTCGCTGCATGTCGGACATCTGCTGCAGATCATGCTGCTGCGCTGGTGGCAGAAGACCGGCCACAAGCCGATCGCGCTGATGGGCGGCGGCACCACCAAGGTCGGCGATCCCTCGGGCCGCGACGAGACGCGCCAGCTGCTGACGCCGCAGCAGATCGACGCCAACATGGCGAGCATCCGCAAGAGCTTCGCCAACTACCTCGCGTTCGGCAACGGCCCGACCGACGCGCTGATGGCCAACAACGCCGACTGGCTCGACACGCTGCTCTACATCCCGCTGCTGCGCGATGTCGGCCGGCACTTCTCCGTCAACCGCATGCTGACCATGGACTCGGTGAAGCTCCGGCTCGAGCGCGAGCAGCCGCTCACCTTCCTCGAATTCAACTACATGATCCTGCAGTCCTACGACTTCGTGGAACTCTACAAGCGCCACAACTGCATCGTGCAGATGGGCGGCTCGGACCAGTGGGGCAACATCGTCATGGGCGCCGATCTCGGCCGCCGCATGGAGGGCGCGGAGCTGTTCGCCTTGACCTCGCCGCTGCTCGGCACCAGCGCGGGCGCCAAGATGGGCAAGAGCGCGGCGGGCGCGGTGTGGCTCAACCCCGATCGCCTCAGTCCCTACGACTTCTGGCAATACTGGCGCAACACCGACGACGCCGACGTCGGCCGCTTCCTGAAGAGCTTCACCGATCTGCCGCTCGACGAGATCGCACGGCTCGACGGGCTGGGCGGCCAGGAGATCAACGAGGCCAAGAAGATCCTCGCCACCGAGATCACAACCTTGGCCCACGGCAAGGCGGCGGCCGAGCAGGCGGCCGAGACCGCGCGGCGCACCTTCGAGGAAGGCGACAAGGCCGACACGCTGCCCACCGTCGACCTGCCGCGCGCGCGCTTTGCCGCCGGCATCGCGGCGTTCGAGCTGCTGCACGAGGCAGGCCTGGCGGAAAGCCGCAACGAGGCTCGCAAGCTGATCAAGGGCGGCGGCGGGCGGCTGAACGACAAGTCGATCGCCAGCGACACCGCGACGGTGGGCGAAGGCGATCTCGATTCGTCAGGCATGCTCAAGCTGTCCGCCGGTCGCAAGCGGCACGTCCTGGTTCGAGCCGTCTAAGGCGCACGCTGCATCTCCGCCGGCAGCGGTGGCTGCAGGGCGTCGGGCTGGGCGTTGAACAGCTCGCGCAGCGCACCCGGCGTCACCGCCGACATCATGTTGATGGTGGTCTTGAGGTCGTCGAGCGGCCCGTGCAGCTGGTACGAAATCGCGAACAGGCCGCCATCCTTGCCGCCAGTCAGCAGCGGGCCGAGCAGCGGCACGTTGGACAGAAGATTGTTCAGCGCAAAGGCCGGCACGACCACGCCGCCCAACCGTGCCGTGTCCTGGCTGAGATCGACGAAGCCCTGGGTGGTGAGGCCGATCGACGTGCCGTTGGTGCGACCGTTCTTGATCTGGATGCGGTCACCTTTCTTGTCGACGTTGGCCTCGAGGCCGTCGAACTGCTGCAGCGCGTTGCCGGCGCGGCCGAGACCTTCGATCGCGGAGTTGAGCGTGCCCACGTCGCCGCGCGGCGTCACCCTCTCCAGCCGGTAGGGGCCCATCTTGAGAAAGCCGGTGAGCGGCGAATCGGCGGCGCTGTCGTCGTAGCGGCCTTCGATGTGCAGGTAGCCGCTGGCCAGGCCGTCGAGCCAGCCGGCGTCGCGCAGCATCATCCCGAAATCGGCGACGTAGAGGAACAGGGTCCGGCCCGACCCCGACGGTGTGACGCGGAAGGTCGAGCCGTTGCCGCCGCCGATCGTCATGTCGGCCGAGGCGATGCGCTTGCCCGCCAGACTGAGCCGCCCGTTGACGTAGCCCAGCGTGCCGCGCTCGGTCAGGACCTGCTGGATCTGCAGGGCGAGCTTGGTGTTGCTGCGCGCCGTTGCGGCCGCCCCCGCCGGCTCCTTGGCGGCGATCTCGTCGCGCGCCTTGATCATGGTGCGCACACGCGGCAGCTCGAGCGAGGCTCCACGCAGTGCAAGTTCGACGCCGCCCGGCACGCGCTTCCAGTCGATGGAAACGTCGGTCTTCCCGATCTTGACCTGTTGCGCCACGATCTGCTGTACGGCGTTGTCGCCGGCGAAACGCACCTGGCCCTTGCCTGAAAGGCCGTTGGCGTGGCCCTCGAAGTCGATGGTGGTGAGCTTGCCGCCGGCGGCGAGCTTCAGCGCCACCAGCACCTGGCCGTCGGTGCCCGGCTCCTTGGTCCAGCCGAGCGGCGCCAGAACCGCCTTGGCGCCCTTGATCTCGAAGCGGCCGACCACCTCGCTCGTGCCGTTGGTCGCCACCTGATAGTGCAGCGTTGTGGCGACAGGCCCGGTGACGTAGGGCTCGACCGGAGGGAATCCCGCCTTGGCCACGAGGGCGGCCGGTATCGTGCCCTTGAGGTCGTAGCGGCGGCGAAACGGCACCTTGGCGCCGAACATCTCGCGCCAGGCGATCTCGACCACGTTGCCGTCGAGTTTTCCGGTGCCGGCGACGCTGAGCTCAGGACCGGCGAACTTGATCCGCGCGGCAGCGTCGGTGAGGTCGAGCTCGCCCAGGACATTCTTCAACGAAAACTTCGAGACCGACGCCTCGGCCTTGATGTCGAGCTCGGAAAGGGTCACCGAATTGAGCAGCGGGAAGCCCAGCGACAAGTCGATCACGGCCTCGCCGCCCAGCCGCCGGTAGTCATAGAGCATCTCGCGCGGCAGCCCGAGCTGGGGTCGTGCGAGAAAGCGGATCACGTCCGGCGCCGATCCGGCGATCGGCAGGTGGAGGTTTGCATATTGTGCCGGGCCGTCCAGCCCGGTGAGGTCGATCGTGGCGCCGGCCGTGCGCAACCCCACCGCAGCACCGCTCGCCACATCGAAATGCAGCGTGCCGCCCTCGTAGCGCGCCTTGCCCGTGACGCGCTGCATCTCGGGCATGTGCTGCATGTAGCGCACCGTCATGCCGCGATAGTCGATCAGGCCGACCAGGCGATCGACCTTGATCTGCGCCAGGTCGTTGCCGGGCGCGCTCAGAGCGAACTCGGCGGCGACGTCGATGTCGCCGTTGCTGAGATTGGCGAGCGCCCACTGCCGGCCGCCCGTCGCGAAGTCGAGCGGCCAGTAGTCACCCAGACGATCCACCGGGATGCGCCGCACCTCGGCGCGGCCGGCGAACATCTGGCCTTCCGGCGTCTTCGTGCCGGTGCCGGTGACCAGCACCTTGGCGGCGCCGAAATCGGCATCGATGCGCTCGACCTTCATCGTATGCGTCGCCGCATCCACTGTGGCGTGGGCGTTCACCGACTTGACCTTCTGCGTCGCCGGCAGGACGCCGGGCAGCGTCACCCGTCCATTGCCGCCGGTGACGTCGATGGTCACGTTGCGGACATCGCCCTTGCCGTCGCCGTCGACGTGCAGGCGGCCCGACAGCGTGATGTCGAGGCCGCGCAGCAGCCCCGCATCGGGCGACAGATCGGCGAACATCGAAGGCTTGATGCCGGCGACATTGGCGTCGACCGAGAACCGGCTGCGGTCGCGCGCATAGACGCCGGTCAGGGCGACCTCTATCGGATCGCCGCCGCTGCTGAAACGCGCATCGGCCGAGATGATGACGCCCGTGGCGTCGCGCTTGAGCTCGCCGCGCGACGCCGGGGCGACCCAGGTGATGCCCGTCTTGGTATCGCGCAACGTGAGCCTCGCCTGCTCGATCTTGACCGTGTCGAGCTGACCGATCAGCGATTCGTAGTTGGGCTCGGCCAGCAGCTGTTCGACCAGGATCGCCACCGCCTTGCCTTGCGACTGAGAGTTCGAATCGGAGAAGATGCGGCGCAGCATGCCGCCTTCGCGATCGATCTCGGCTTCGATGGTCGGCCGCTCGATGGTGATGGAGGTCGGCAGCAGCATGCCCTGGAAGACGCTGCGCGGATCGAAGGTGAGCGCGGCCTTGGGCGCCGTGGCGATGACCTGGTTCTGGCCATTGGTGAAGCGCAGCCCGGTGAAGACCAGCCGCATCGGCTCGCCGAGGCCGCCCCATTCCAGGGAAATGTGGTCGGCATCGGGTATGATGTCGTTGCCCGGCACATCGGCCGCTTCGGCAATCCGCGCCTTCAGGAAGTCGAGGTCGACAGGGCCGGCCATCAGGCGAATCGCGGCCACCACCACCAGCACCGCCAGGGCGAGGCTGACACCGGCCACCACGCGTGCACACACCCGATAAGTTCGCTTGACCAAGGCCGATACTTCCAACTTCTTGACGATGGCAACACGCTTGGGCGAGCGTGACGCCAGATTGCAACAACTTACCCGACTGGCGCATCGCATGTCTTGGCTTTCGACCGCTCGCCTGCCGCGACCGCACGACCCAGTGCGGCGGGACGTGGCGTGGACGCGATGGGACGAGAACGCGGCGCGACCCGGCGATCCCACCGAGGTGGCGCTGCTCGATGCCCTGTTCGGCAACAGCCCGTATTTGACCGAGACGGCGCTACAGAACCCGGTTTTTATGACCGATCTATGGCGTCGCGGGCCCGATGCCATTGGCTCAGACCTCGCGACCGAGCTCGATGGCGTGCGCGCCGCCGCGCGCGCCGGTGCGCCGCCTGCGTCGGTGGCGACCAGTCTGCGCCAGCTCAAGCGCCGCCTGGCACTCAATGTCGCCGTCGCCGACATCGCCGGCGTCTGGTCGCTCGACAAGGTGACCGGCGCATTGAGCGCCTTCGCCTCGGGCTGCCTGGCCGCCCTCACCGATTCGATCCTGCTGCAGCTTTCCCGCGACGGACAGCTCGCCATCGACGGCGATCCCGAGGCGGCAGCACTCACGGTGCTCGGCATGGGCAAGCTCGGCGCCGGCGAACTCAACTACTCGAGCGACATCGACCTTATCCTGCTCTACGACCGCGACGCGCCGGCGCTCGCCGGCAACGAGCTTCTGTCGCGGCATTTCGTGCGCGGCGCGCGCATGCTGGTGCAGCTCATGTCGGAGACCTCGGCCGACGGCTACATCTTCCGCACCGATCTCAGGCTGCGCCCCGATCCGGGCTCGACGCCGCTCGCCATGTCGGTGCAGGCGGCCGAGCTCTACTACGAGAGCGTCGGCCAGAACTGGGAACGCGCCGCCATGATCAAGGCCCACCCGGTGGCCGGCACCCTTGCCGTCGGCGAGGCCTTCCTGGCCGACCTGACGCCCTACATCTGGCGCAAGCATCTCGACTTCGCGGCCATCCACGACATCCATTCGATCAAACGCCAGATCGATGCCTATCGCGGCGGCGGCGCGGTCAAAGTGCTGGGCCACAACGTCAAGCTGGGGCGCGGCGGCATCCGCGAGATCGAGTTCTTCGCCCAGACCCAGCAGCTCATCTTCGGCGGCCGCAATCCCTCGCTGCGCCAGCGCGCCACCTGCGAGGCGCTGCGCGCGCTTTCGGCCGCGGGCCACGTCGCGCCCGCGGCGGCGGACGAGCTGATCGAGGCCTACGGCTTCCTGCGCCGGGTCGAGCACCGCCTGCAGATGGTCGACGACCGCCAGACCCACAGCCTGCCCCACGACGAAGCGGGCGTGGCGGCGATCGCCGCCTTCCTGGGTTACGCCGATTCGCAGTCCTTCCAGCAGGACCTGCTCGATCGCCTGTATTGCGTGGAAAGCCACTACGCTCGGCTGTTCGAGGAGGCGCCGAGCCTCGCCGGTCCGGGCGGCAACCTGGTGTTCACCGGCACTGACGACGATCCGGGCACGCTCGAGACCTTGCGCGCGCTGGGCTTCCGCGATGCCTCGGCGGCGGCCGGCATCGTGCGGCGCTGGCACCACGGCCGCTACCGCGCCACGGCGACGGCGCGCGCCCGTGAGCTCCTGACCGAGCTGATGCCCGGCCTGCTGAAGGCACTGGGCTCGACCGCCGCGCCGGATCAGGCGCTGCTGAACTTCGATCTCTTCCTCGGCAACCTGCCGGCGGGCATCCAGCTGTTCTCGCTGTTCAAGGCCAACCCGGCGTTGCTCGAGCTGGTGGCGGCAATCATGGGCAGCGCGCCGGGGCTGGCCGGCCTGCTGGCGCGTCGTACCCAGTTGCTCGACTCGGTGCTGTCACCCGCCTTCTACCGTCCGCTGCCCACGGCGTCGGAAATGGCGGCGGAGCTCGCGGCGGAACTGGCCAAGGTGGATCACGAGCAGGACATTCTCGACCTGGCGCGGCGCTGGGCCAACGAGCGGCGTTTCCAGGTGGGCGTGCAGCAGCTCAAGGCGATCGTGCGGCCGGCCGAGGCGGGCCTCGCCTATTCCGACATCGCCGCCGCCACCATTTCCGCGCTGTGCGACCGGGTCGAGCGGCGCTTTGCCGAGATGCATGGCGGCTTTCGCGGCCAGCGACTGGCCGTGCTGGGCATGGGCAAGCTCGGCAGCCGCGAGATGTCGGCGACGTCGGACCTCGACCTGATCTTCGTCTACGACATCCCGCCCGGCCTCGAGGCCTCGGATGGCGCGCAGCCGCTGCCGCCGACCCAGTATTATACGCGGCTCAGCGCCAAGATCGTGACGGCCCTCACCGCCCACACCAACGAGGGCGGCCTCTACGAGGTCGACATGCGGCTGCGCCCCTCCGGCCGTGCCGGGCCGTTGGCCAATTCGCTCGAAGGCTTCGAGAGTTACCATGCGCAGTCGGCCTGGACGTGGGAGCAGATGGCGCTCACGCGCGCGCGCGTGATCCACGGACCGCGGACCCTGGCCGAGCGGCTGTCGGACATCGTCAAGGCGACGCTCTGCCGGCCGCGCGACCCCGCGGCCTTGGTGCGCGACGTGGCCGACATGCGCGACCGCATCGCCCGCCACATGCCGGCCAAGAGCCCATGGGACTTCAAGCACCTGCCCGGCGGCCTGTTCGATATCGACTTCGTGGCCCAGTACCTGGCGCTGCGCCACGCCGCCGAGCGGCCCGACCTGCTCGACCCGCATCCCGCCGAGATGCTGCGCCGCACGGCGGCGGCCGGCCTTTTGGCGCAACGCGACGCCGAGCGCCTGCGTGCCGCCCGCACGCTGCTTTCGGATGTGCAGAGCCTGCTGCGGCTCACCTTGAACGGCGACGAGGCGGCGTTCGACGAGACCAAGGCGCCGGAGGGCCAGCGGCGCCTGATCGCGGCGACCGAGGGCGCGCGCGACCTCGGTGAATTGCGGGCGCGCCTCTCGGCGGAGACGCAGGCGGCGCGTGCTATATATACGTGCATCGTCGAGGAGCCGGCGCGCGCCGCCGGCTGGAAAGCCCGCAGCGAAGCCAGAGGGAGCGATTCATGACCGTCGAAGAAGGAAAGAAAGCGCCGGATTTCAGCGCCGCCACCGACGGCGGCAAGAAGCTGAAACTGTCGGACCTGCGCGGCAAGCCGGTGGTGCTCTACTTCTATCCCAAAGACGACACGTCGGGCTGCACCGCCGAGGCCTGCGGCTTTCGCGACTCGCTGCCCGACTTCTCCAAGGTCAAGGCGCAGGTGATCGGCGTCTCCAAGGACAGCGTGGAGAAGCACGACAAGTTCAAGAAGAAGTACGGCCTCACCTTTCCGCTGGTGTCAGACGAGGACGGCAAGATCTGCGCCAAGTACGGCACCTGGGTCGAGAAGAGCCTCTATGGCCGCAAGTACATGGGCATCGAGCGCGCCACCTTCCTGATCGACAAGACCGGCACCGTGGCCAAGGTCTGGCACAAGGTGAAGGTGCCCGGCCATGTCGACGAGGTGCTGCAGGCAGTGAAGGCGCTTTAACGTTTCTGTCATCCTGAGCGAAGTGAAGGATCTCATGCCCTTGCAAGCGGCGATGAGGTCCTTCGCTTCGCTCAGGACGACACGTAGATTTCCCTGAAGCGAATGGTGGGAGAGCATCGATGGCGAAGGTAGACGTCCTCATCGCGGGGGCAGGTCCGGTCGGTCTGACGATGGCAAACGAGCTGGTGCGCTATGGCATTGCGGTCCGCATCGTCGACAAGTCAGCGGAAAGAACCGACAAGTCGAAAGCCCTGGTACTGTGGAGCCGCACCCTGGAGCTGTTCGACCATGGCGGCTACGTCGAGCCGTTCCTGGCGGCCGGCATGCAGGCGCACGGCGCGCAGATGTCCAACGGCAAGGACGTCATCGCGAACGTCAGCCTCGACGATATCGAGAGCGTCTACCCCTACGCGCTGATGATCCCCCAGAGCGACACCGAGCGTGTCCTGGAGGAGCGTCTCGCCAAGCAAGGCGTCAAGGTCGAACGCACCGTCGCGCTGGAGGGCTTCAAGGAGCAGGGCAGCGGGGTCGAAGCCGAGCTGCGCAAGGCGAATGGCGAGAGCGAGACGCTGACGGCGGACTGGCTGATCGGCTGCGACGGCGCGCATTCGACCGTGCGGCACGGGCTTGGACTTGCCTTCGACGGCACGACGCAGCCCAGCGACTGGTATCTGGCGGACGGCCACATCACGGGCCTCGCACCCCAGGACCGGCTGCACATCTTCTGGCACAAGGACGGCATCCTGGCCTTCTTCCCCATCACCGAGGGACGCTGGCGGGTCATCGCCGACCTCGGCCCGGCCCGGGGCGACGCCCATTGTCCCGATCCAACCCTGCAGGAGGTGCAGGCGCTCATCACGCTGCGCGGCACCGACGGCATCGTCATCAAGGACGCTTATTGGCTGGCGGCGTTCCGCATCAACGAGCGCAAGGTCTCGCAATACGGCCGTGGCCGTGCCTTCCTGGCCGGCGATGCCGCCCATATCCACAGCCCGGCTGGCGGCCAGGGTATGAACACCGGCATGCAGGATGCCTTCAACCTCGCCTGGAAGCTCAGCCTTGTGATCGGCGGCGTCTGCAGGCCCACGCTGCTCGACAGCTACTCCGTCGAGCGCAGCGCGGTCGGCGACATGGTGCTGCGCAACGCCAGCCGTCTGACCGATGCCGCCATCATCCGCAACCCGATCGTCCAGGACCTGCGCAACACCGTGGTGAAATTCGCGCTCGCCTTCCCGCAGCTTGGGCACCGCGTCGCCAACCTGCTGGCCGAACTCGATATCGGCTATCCCAAGAGTCCCCTCACGGTTACGGGCGCGCATCACCCGAGCGGGCGCAAGGCCGGCGAACGCTGGCCGGAGCGCCTGCCGGCCGATCCAGGCACGGCGCGTTTCACCGCCATCGGCCCGGCCGACGCCGTCTCCGCGCTGGCGGCGAAATTTCCCAAGCTGGTGCAGGCCGCACCCGCTTCCGGCCAGGATCTCAGCCTTGTCCGCCCCGACGGTTATGTCGGCTTCGCGGGCGCAGCATCGGACCGGGCCGGCGCAGAAGCCTATCTCCGGAATCTGGCGCAGTAGAATCGCCGACCTGCCGGCGCTCGGCGTCGTCGAAGTCCCGGGCCCGATCGCCCAATAAAAAACGCGGCCCTGCGCCGGCGCGCGCCGCACGGTCGTTGGGGTTGTAGAGGGCGCATCGGTCGAGCGACAGACATCCGCAGCCGATACAGCTATCCAGCAGGTCACGGGTCTTCTGCAGCATCTCGATTCTTGCCTGGAGCCTGCCCCGGATGCGCGCGCTGATCGCCTGCCAATCCTGTCGCGTTGGCGCTCGGCCCTGCGGCAAGGTCGCGAGCTCGGCTTCGATTTCCGCGAGGGTCAGCCCAAGGCGCTGCGCGATCAGCGCAAAGGAAAGACGCCGGATGTCCGAACGCGGGAAGCGCCGCTGGTTGCCCTGGGTGCGAACCGCCTTCACGAGACCCCGCGTCTCATAGAAGCGAATCGCCGAAACGGACATCCCCGTCCGCCGGGAGAGTTCGCCGATTGACAGCAGCGATGCTGGCGTCACGCCGCCTCCGACAATGCTTGACCTCAAGTTAGCTTTAGATTGTACGGTCGGCAATGAGCGCAACACGACGACTTCCCGGAGGGCAACAGCCATGTCCAAGCCACGAATCGAGCATGTGAACGTTACCGTTACCGACCCCGAACGCGCCGCCAAGCTGATGGCGGCACTGTTCGGTTGGCGTGTTCGTTGGAGCGGCGCCGCACGCGACGGTGGTCGTACGATCCATGTCGGATCGGAGGATCACTACATCGCGCTCTACACCGGAGGCAACGTCACCTACAGCGCCGACGACTTCGCCAAAGGACGGCCCCTCAACCACATCGGCGTCGAAGTCGACGATCTCGATGCCGCCGAGGCCCGGGTCGTGGCGGCCGGCCTCAGGCCGTTCGCTCACGGCGACTATGAGCCCGGCCGCCGATTCTATTTCCTCGATCCCGACGGCATTGAATACGAGGTCGTCAGCTACAACTGACACCTGATCGTGGAGCCCATCTCTCGGACCTTAGCCGACGATGGACTCCTCGGTGACCGGCAGCCCCGACACTTCCCGCACCTGCGGCGAGAGGTCGTAGCTGATGGTCGTGATCTCCGGACAGCGCATGCAGGCCGCTGCGCCCTCCTGAGCAAACCACCGGCATTCCTTTCGGATGGTGCAGGGCGGCAAGGTGTCCACCACCGGCGGCAGCATTGTCACAAGCCTGGTCGCCAGCCGGCAATCGGCTCCGTCGAAATGCGGGCATTTGTGCTCGGCGCACGTGGCCGCCAGCCGAAAGACTTCGGTGGGCTTCAAGGGAGCGGCCATGGCGAGGATTTCGGGCGTCGCGGGGACCCGGCCATTCAGATATTCCACGACGGGGCGCGGTCCATCCTGCTGAACCACGCCCAGGACCATGGCGCGGTCCATGCCGGGCTGCGCGCTGGGACAGAGTTTCGACACGGCCGACCCCTGCCCTAGGCCTCGATCTGGATGATCTCGGGGGGCGCCGGAATGCCGAGCAGGACGTATCGCCCGACCGACAGGATCGCGCCGGCCTGCGCCGGGCGCGTCGGGCCGAGCGCTTCGGGATGCGCCTGGGCAATCTGCCCGGCAATCTCCGTCGCGAAGGCCTGGGTTTCAGCCAACGTCACCTTCGCCAGGATTTCATCGGGCACCGGAATGCCGCGGATCAGGTACGACACCGATACGCCGTGCGGCGTCGGCAGGTTGAACTTGGGATGCTTCGCAACGGCGGCCTTTACCGCTGACTGAACGGAGGCCGTGAACTTGCTCAAAGAAATCGAGACGGGCTTGGCCATTTGATCTCTCCTTCCCGGTTGCTGCGAGTAACAACCGTAGCATATCTATCCATGGTTGTAACGGGCAGTATGTCACAACTTGGATGAGAGATGGTACACGCACCTGTACTACTATCTATGATTGCAATGGTCGATGAAACCGCGACTGACGAAAAACAAGCGCGGAGGTGGGTTTTGGCGGTTTTGCCCTAAATGGCGGGCCCGGCGCCTCGCGGCCTCAGCTCTCGACCGTCATATCCACCATGCGCGCCTTGTGGGCGTAGATATCTATCTTTGCCCACATGCGGGCGCGCGCGACAGCGTCGGCTTCGGCGCCGGTCCCATAGGGGCCGTGCCAGACCATGGTCTCGGGCACCGGCCTGTTCCAGTTGGCCCGTCCATCCTCGGTCACATACTCGGCTTCGAAGACAAACCACATCGCTCACTCCACGTTACGCGCTTCGACCGCGGGCTGCCCTGCCTCGAGCCAAGCCCGCACGAGGTCGTAGAACACCGCCAGAACGATCGGGCCGACGAACAGACCGATCAGCCCTCCGGTCAGGGTGCCGCAAATCACGCCGGCCACGACGACGACCATGGGTGTCTGCAAGCCGCGCGCCATGACCATCGGCCGCAGCACGTTGTCGAGCAGGAGCAGCGGCACGGTGTACGCCGTGTAGATCGCGGCGACGCTCACCGGCAGCGCACTCCACGCCCAGATGATGACCGGGATCATCAGCGGGTTCGGACCGATCTGCACGATCGCCAGGACCAGGGCGACGAAGGTGATGGCCCCGGCGAAGGGAATGCCGGCCACCACCATGCCGAGGCCCAGCAGTGCCGCCTGCAGCAGGGCAATGCCGATCACGCCGTTGGCCACGTTGCGGATGGTCGACGCGGCGATCTCGAGGAAATGCCCGCCGCGCGGCCCGGCGATCCTTTCGGCGATCCGGCGGGCGGTTTTCGCCAGGCGTTCGGAATAGGCGAGCACGACGCCGGCAACCACGATCGCGGCGGCAAACTGCAGCAATTCAAGCGCCACGCCGGCAGCGATGCCGGCCATCCACCGTCCAACCGATGCGATCTGTCCGACATGGGCCGACAGCAAGGCATGGATGTTCTTCGACGCGTCGAGCCAGAAGTCGTAGAGACGCTCGCCGACCAAAGGCAGGTCGCGCAGGGCCTCCGGCGGTGGCGGCAGCAGCGCCCCACCCGCGAGCAGGTGTCGGGCATACTGATCGATCGTGTCCACGATCGACGCCCCCAATACCGCCACGGGGACGAACAGCAGCACCAGCATCAGGAGCGACAGCACGGAGGCCGCCAAGGCGTTGTACAGACGCAGGCGCCGGCGCAGCAGCGCGAACAGGGGATGGGCGGCGACCGCCAGTATCGCCGACCACAGCAGCATCCCGGCGATGGGGCTGAGGAGCAGCGCGCTGACATAGACGATGCCGGCCAGCAGCGTCAGTCGGACGATGAGATCGATCGCAAATCGCAGCGTCTGCGCCCTGCCGCTCTCGGTGTCGATCATCGCCGCTCCCACCGCGCATCGGATCTGTCTGTCCTACCGGCAGCAGACAAGCCTGTCTATCCGCGCGCGCTGCGCCGCGATCGAGCCATCCTCAACTGAAATGACGATAGACGAAGGCAGGCGGCGCGCTCTCCGCCTGCTGCAGCGCGGCCTCGACCACACCGTGGTCGGGCGATAGCGCACATACCGGATCGGCGCGGCCGGCATCGCCGGCCAGGAGAAAAGCCTGGCAGCGGCAGCCGCCCCAGTCGATCTCGCGCCGGTCGCAGCTGCGGCATGGCTCGGCCATCCAGTCGGTGCCGCGAAATCGATTGAAGGCGTCCGAGCGGTACCAGATGTCGGCGAGGCTGCTGTCGCGCACCGACGGAAAGACGAGGCCGGGCAGACTCTCGGCGGCGTGGCAAGGCACAGCTTTGCCGGAGGGGGTGACGTTCAGGAACTGACGGCCCCAGCCGTTCATGCAGGATTTCGGCCGCACCCCGTGATAGTCCGGCACGACATAGTCGATTGCCAGGATGCCCTTTAGCCTGGTGCGTGCCGCCTCGACGATGCGCGTCGCGTCATCGAGCTGCTGGCGGCTCGGCAGGAAGGCGGCGCGGTTGGCGAGCGCCCAGGCGTAATACTGCACATGGGCGATCTCGAGCCGGCGGGCGCCCAGCGCCAGCGCCATGTCGATCATCTCGGGCACGCCGCCCAGGTTCTGCCGGTGGACGACCATATTCACCGTGAGCGGCAGACCGGCGGCACGAACGGCCGCAGCAAAACTGGTCTTCCGGGCGTGGGCTCCGGCGAGGCCCGCGATGCGGTCATTATTGGTGGGCTCGAAGTCCTGAAAGCTGAGCTGGACATGTTTCAGCCCGGCGGCGGCAAAGGCCGAGATTTCCCGCTCGCCGCCCAGCGTGCCCGAGGTGATGAGATTGCTGTAGAGACCGTGATCGCTAGCGGCGGCGATCAGCGATGGAAGATCGCGCCGTACCATCGGCTCGCCGCCCGAGAAATGCACCTGCAGGACGCCGAGCGACGCCGCTTCGGCGAGCACGCGGCGCCATTCCGCTTCGCCGAGCTCGCTGGCCGCCCGCTCGAGCGCCACCGGGTTTGAGCAATACGGGCAGCTGAGCGGACAGCGATGGCTGAGCTCGGCCAGCAGCGCCAGCGGCGGGTCAACGCGCGGCGGCATCGGCGAGGCATCCCTTGTCCGCGAGATCCTGCAGCATAGCGGTGACGTCGGTGGCGATCAGCTCGCGCGGCGCCTGGGTGTAGCGCGTGGCCAGTGCATCGATGATGGCGGCGACGCCGGTCTTGCCATCGACGAGTTGCAGGATCTCGACTGCCTGCTCGTCGGGCAGCATCAGCCGCTCGGGCGCCATCATGATCCAGCGCTGCCGCGTCTCGTCGAAGCGGAAGACGATGTGTGGCGCCAGACGCAACACGCTGGTCGCGGAAACTTCCAGACGTTCCATGAGTCACTCCGGCACGAAGGCGCCCGGCGGGATCATCGCGGGATCGACATAGGCGAGATAAAGCGCATCCAGTTGCGTCCACAATACATCGCACTTGAAGCGCAGCGCCGCCAGGACCGCCTCCTGCTCGGTGCGGGTCCGCGCGTGGGCTTTGACATAACCCAGCGCGAAATCCACGTCCTGCGGCGCCTGCGTCAGGCGCGGGGTGAAATAGGCCAGCGTTTCCTCGGTGACGAACGGATAGCCGGCCAGCATGCCGCGCACCCGGTCGGCGATGATGCCGGGCGAGAACATCTCGGTCAGCGACGAGGCAATGCCTTCGAGCAGCGGCCGGTCGCGCACGAAGTTGACATAGGCTTCGACTGCGAAACGCGTGCCCGGCAGGATGCCCCGCGTCGACTGCACGTAGGCACGGTCGAGGCCGACGCCTTCGGCGAGCTTCAGCCAGCGTTCGATGCCGCCGGTGCCCGGGGCGTCGCCGTCATGGTCGATGATGCGCCGGCGCCATTCGCGGCGCAGCTCCGCTGTCGGCATCTTGGACAAGGCGTGGGCATCCTTGATCGGGATCATCGCCTGATAATAGTAGCGGTTGAGCGCCCACGCCTGGACCTGCTGGCGTGTGAGTTTTCCGCCATGCAGCAGCCCATGAAACGGATGAAGATGGTGGTAGCGTTCCGCGCCGATGGCGCGCAGCTCCGCTTCGAGCTCGTCCGGGCTGCGCGGGCGATCGGGAGGGCTCATCTCCGTCATGGACTGACCTCCATCCCATCGCGGGCGACCTCCCAGCCGGCCTTCGCGAGGATGCCGCGCTCGGTCGACCCGTCGACCAGGATCGGGTTGGAATTGTTGATGTGAATGAGGATCTTGCGCTTCACCGGAAGGTCGCGAAAGGCCGCAATGGTGCCGTCGGGGCCGCTCACGCTCATATGGCCCATGCGCCGCCCCGTCTTCGGGCCGAGTCCGAGACGGATCATCTCGTCGTCCTGCCACAGCGTGCCGTCGAACAGCACGACCGACGCGCCGGCCAGTCGACGCCTCAAGGCATCGGTCATTTGCGCGCAACCGGGAACGTAGAGCAGCCGGTGCTCGCCCGCGCGCACCTCCACGCCGACCGTGTCGCCCGGCTTGCCTGAAAGTGCTTCGGGGGAATCGCCTGTTTCGAGATAGAGCGCGACCTTACCCGGAACGTCGAACAATTCGACCGCGAGCCCGCTGCCGCTGCCATCGACATGCCGTGGTTCGAACGGCCGGCCAATCGGCACGGCCTCGCGGCGCACGCAATCCTCCGCCAGGACGCCGAAGATCGGATTCGCCTTCAGCACATCGAGCACGCGCGTGCTGGCGTAGATCGTGAAGGCCTGACGCTCGCGCAGATGCAACAGCCCGGCAATCGCATCGACATCCGTGCCGGTGATGATGACGCCTTCGATCGGCGAGGAGCGAAGGCCGCGGCGTGGCTGAAGGATCTGGCGCGCTTCGATTTGCTGGCGAAGATCGGGAGATGCGTTGATCAGGAACCAGCGCTCACCGTCGCCACTGATGGCGAGTGACGCCTGACTGCGGGCCTCGACACCCGCCTCGCCGGCGCGCGCCCGGCGACAGGCTTCTGCGTTTGAATTCCACTGGGGGAACCCGCCGCCGGCGGCAGCCCCCAGGACGACGGCCCTCATGGCGGCCGTCCTCCTCTATCCCGCGGCTTTGGCGCCGCGACGCTTACAGCTTGAGGTCGGCGCAGGCGTAGGAGTTGATTTCCATGCCGACGGCGATCTCGACGATACGGGGCGTTTTCCAGGCCATGGGTTTTCTCCCTAGTGGTGGACCGCCGATGATGTGTGGAATTCAAAGAAAGTGTCAAGGCTTGCGCGCCAGATAGGCGGCGATCATGTCGATCTCCGGCTCGTGAAGGGTGACCGAGACCTCGATCATGGCGCCCATGCCGCGCCCGCGCCGCACCCCGGTGCGAAAGTCGAACAGCGCCTTCTTGAGATATTCCGGCCGCTGCCCCGCCAGCCGCGCACTCTCGCCCTGACCGGAGAAATCCGGCTTGTGACAACTGTCGCAATGGCGCGAGGTCAGGAGGCCGGTGACCTTTTCGGTATCGATGGCGACCTCGCTTTTGGTGGCGAGAGCGGGCGGCGGCGGCAGTGCGGCGTAATAAGCGCCGAGGTCGCGAATGTTGTCGTCGGTCAGGTTCTTGACGACCGCCTGCATGACCCCGGGCTGGCGGGCACCGTCGCGCATGAAGACCAGCTGGTATTGGGTGAAGATATCCGGCTGGCCGGCCAGTGACGGCGTGTTCCTGACAGACGATATCCCTTTGGCGCCGTGACACGCCGCGCAGGCCGCGGCAATTGCCGGCGGCTTGACCGGCGGGGCGGCTTGCGCCGCTGCCGGACTCGTTGCCGCCACAACGGCGGCGAACAGGCCGCCAGCGGCCAGGGTTCGGGCAATAAAAACCGACTTCGCGGACATCGCGACCGACAAACCATTTGAACGAGCTCCCCGCCCGCTTGGTTGCAGCGGGCGGGGATGGACGGAGCCGCTACTTCTGATAGCTGATCCGGTAGATGGCGCCCGCCTGGTCGTCGGCGACCAGCAGGGAGCCGTCAGGCGCCTGCAGGATATCGTCGGGGCGGCCGAGGATCTTCTGGTCGTCGAGCCAGGTGCCGGCGAACACGGTCTCCTTGGGGTTCTTGCCGTCGGGATCGACCGAGATGAAGACGATCCGATAGCCGAGCTTCTTGTTCCTGTTCCATGAGCCATGCTCGGCGATGAAGATGCCGTTCTTGTACTCGGCCGGGAACTGGTCGCCGGTGTAGAACTTCATGCCAAGCGGGGCGATGTGCGGGCCGAGCTTGACCACCGGCGGCGTGAATTCGGAACATTTGCGTCCCATGCCGAACACCGGATCGACGATGTCGCCCTGGTGGCAGTAGGGATAGCCGAAATGCTCGCCCAGCTTGGTGACATGGTTGAGCTTGTCGCTCGGCATGTCGTCGCCCAGCCAGTCGCGGGCGTTTTCGCTGAACCACAGGTCGCCGGTGCGGGGATCGACCGCGCCGCCGACGCTGTTGCGAATGCCCATCGCCACCAGCTCGGCGGTGCCGTTCGCCGGATTCACGCGCCGATATTGCGACAGGCTGGTCGGCGGCAGGCAGACGTTGCACGGCGGCCCGAAGGGCACGTACAGCCAGCCCTTGCCGTCGGGCACCAGATACTTCCAGCCATGCGGCACGTAAGGCGGCATGTCGTCGTAGACCACTTTCGCCGCCGGCGCCTTGTCGAGGTTGGCTTCGGGATTGTCGTACTTGTAGAGCTTGTCGATGTCGATCACGTAGAGCGCGCCATTCATGAAGGCGACGCCCGTCGGCATGCGCAGCCCGGTGATGAAGGGTTTGGCGACCTTTTGGCCGTCGGGCCCGGTGATGGCGTGAACGGTACCCTTGTCGAAGGTACCGACGAAGAGCGTGCCCTTGTCTCCCATCGCCATCTGCCGCGCCTGCGGAACGCCGCTCGCCCAGACGGCGATCTTGAAGCCGGGTGGCAGTTTGATCTTGGCGAGAATCTTCTCGAGCTCCGCGGGCGGCGTCGGCAGCGGCTGACCCGGATTGGGAACCTGGCCCTTCTGTGCCTGGGTCTCGTCGCCCAGGAACCAGTCGTCAGGAGGATTGGCCCAGAAGTTCTTGTTGTTGGAATCGTATTTCTTGAGTTCCTGAGCCTGCACCGTCGGCGAGCCCCAGCCGAACACGGCCGCGATCGCGCCGACAAGGCACAGTTTCGCCAAAGCTGTTTCCTGCCGTCTCATTGGTGTCTCCTCTCCTTGGTCGCGCAGGAGACGCGTGGATCGATTCTTGGGTGTCGAGCGTCCACTGCCGAGCTTCAGGCTATGCCCGCCACTGGCGCCGTTCAATATGCGCCGGGGCATAGCAGGCGGCCGGAAGGTTTGCTGCAGTGCGATGGCCGGCGCCAGCTCCGCCGCCCAACTTGCCATCGATTTTCAACGGCGTAGCTTGTTTAGGGGGCATGCTTGCAAACGCATACTGACGACAGGGCCACAGTCTTCGCGATAGCGATCTTGGCGGCCTGCATTGCAACGACTGCCCATGAAGCGGCTGGTCACGGCAGTGCCTGCCTTTTGTTCGGCGGTACAATTACCCGTCTGACTTCCGTTTATTTCCAATGCAGCACCCACAGCACATGGATTGCTGCAGGGGGCCCGCTCGGCAATCTCGTAGCGTTCGGCGTGGCCTGGTGCGGGCTGCTTTTGGCGCCACTCGGGATGACGCGCATGCGTCTGTTGCTGCTGCTGACCATGACGATCAGCATCTTCTGGTTTGCGGGCTATCTCATCTATTCAGCCTTGCTGAACGATGGTGATCTGTACTTTGTCGCGCGTGACTTGTTCGGGAATCCGGGTCTCGCGCTCCGCACAGGTGGGATTGCGGTTGGCATTGCCTTCTATTGGCTAGGCATCCAGGCGATGCGATCATTCACTGCGCGCATATCGCATGACATAAGGCGCGCGCGGCGGTTACTTCGACAGTCATGGCTTGCGGCGAGCCTGTCGGGGTGCGTCGCCGCCCTGGCCTACGCACCAGATCGTCTTGGCGCCATTGGACAGGCCGCATTGGAGATCGGTGCGGCTTGTCTGCCGATGCTCGGGCGCGTGGCCATAGGGCCAGCGCACGCCAACCCGGACACGGGCAAGATTGGGCGCAGTTGGGCATGGATCAGCGTGTCTCTCCTGGTCTTTGCGCTGTTTGTCGTCATCCTTGGACGCGGGGTGCCATAGCGTTCGCCGTGGCGGGTTTCTCCCGCACACCTCTTGCTGCCAAGCTGCGGCCGGTTCTACGTTTTCATCCTCCTCTCCCCGGCCAAGGGGAGAGGAGGATGACTGCGGCAGGAGAATTCGATGCGTATCCTCATGCCCGGGCTGTTGCTCGCGACCGGCCTCGCGGCCGCGGCGTCGGCACAAACCGTCGGCGGTACCTATTCGGTCAGCGGCACGAACGCCGACGGCTCGGGCTATACGGGCACGGCGGAGATCATCTTGAATGGACCGGACTGCTCCATCAGCTGGCAAACCGGCGACTCCAGTTCGGCCGGCACCTGCCTGCTCACGGGCAACGCCTTCGGCGCTGCCTACCAGCTTGGCGATACGCCCGGCCTCGCCGTCTACCAGCTTCAGCCGGACGGAACGCTGAAAGGCCAGTGGACGACGATCGGCGCCACCGGCGTCGGCTCGGAGACGCTTTCGCCCAGCAAGTGATCGAACACCATGCGCTTCAAATGGTCGAATGCCCTGCAACACCTTTTTGCCGGCCCACCGGCGACGCCGGAGCGCGCCAGGCTCAGCCTCACGAAATTCGCGCTGGGCGTTTGTCCCGGCTGCCGGGGATTGCGCGGCGTGGCGAGCCTGCGCTGCAGCCATTGCGGCAGCGTCAAGCCTGTCGCCGAAGACGCCTGCCTGCGCTACAAATCCGCCGCGTTCCGTCGGCCCTCTCTCTGATGGCCGCCCGATAGCCATTTGAAACAAGCCAAAGCAGCATTGTTGGGGTAGAGACAGGCAGCACGGCGTTCTGTTGGACGCCGACGGGGAGGACGATGTCATGGACATGTCAACCGAGAGCATTGTGGTCATTCTCGTTGTCGGCATCGTCGCCGGCTGGCTGGCCGGCAAGATCGTGCGCGGCGCCGGGTTCGGCCTTTTGGGCGATCTCGTGGTCGGCATCGTCGGTGCGTTCATCGCGACTTTGCTGTTCCCGCGGCTCGGCATCCATCTGGGCAGCGGCATCCTCTCGGAAATCATCTTTTCGGCGCTGGGCGCGATCATCCTGCTGCTGATCGTCGGACTGATCCGCGGGCGCAGGGTCTAGCCCTCATCCGCCTGCTTTTTCGTCACGCAATAGAGCCCCGTCGCGCGCCCGGTCGAATCGCTCTACGCTCCCGCAAAATCACCGCCAGATTGTTGGGAGGAGCGGCGTGCAGCGCGAGGCTTCGTACGACTTCATCGTGACCGGGGCCGGGTCGGCCGGCTGCGCCGTCGCAGGGCGATTGAGCGAGGATGGCCGCTTTCGCGTGCTGCTGCTCGAAGCCGGTCCGCGCGACACCTATCCGTGGATCCACATTCCGCTCGGCTACCACAAGACCTTCAACAATCCGAAGGTCAACTGGATGTTCGACAGCGAACCGGAGCCCGAGCTCAACGGCCGCGTGATGTACCAGCCGCGCGGCAAGGTCTTGGGCGGCACCAGCTCGATCAACGGCATGGTCTACATGCGCGGCAATGCCGCCGACTACGACGAATGGCGGCAACGCGGCTGCGAGGGCTGGGACTACGATTCGGTGCTGCCCTACTTCAAGCGGGCCGAGGACAACATACGCGGCAGCGACGAATTCCACGGCACCGGCGGGCCGCTCAAGGTGAGCGATCATCGCTGGCAACCTTCGCTCGCCAAGGCGATGCACGAGGCCGCGCTGCAGGCCGGCATCCCGGCCAATCCGGACTTCAACGGCGCCACCCAGGAAGGCGTCGGCTACTACCAGACCACCATCAGCAAGGCGCGGCGCTGGTCGAGCGCGCGGGCCTATCTCGGCGGCGCCAGGCAGCGCAAGAACCTCACGATCGCCACCGGCGCGCATGCAACGCGCGTGCTGATCGAGGGCGGACGCGCCACCGGCGTCGAGTACCGCACGCCGGCGGGCCTTGAGACGGCGCGGGCGACGCGCGAGGTCGTCGTGTCGGGCGGCGTCTACGGCTCGCCGCAGCTTTTGATGCTGTCCGGCCTCGGCCCGGCCGCGCATCTCAAGCAGCACGGCATCGCGGTGCTCAAGGACATGCCGGGCGTCGGCAGCCACCTGCACGACCACTTCAACACCTATGTCGCCTATCGCTGCGCGCAGCCCGTGACGATGAACGACCTGGTCAACAGCCTGCCGCGCCGGATCCTGGCGGGCGCGCAGTATGCGCTGGGCCGTACCGGACCGTTGGCCAGCATGGGCCTGTATGTCGGCGCGCTGGTGCGCAGCGACCGGCGATTGGAGCGCCCGGACCTGCAGATCAACATGTTCGCCTGGGCGATCAAGGACAGGAATCGCAACGGTGTCGTGCCGCAGCCCTTCTCGGCCTTTGGCCTCAGTCCGGTGCATCTCAGGCCCGATGGCCGCGGCACGGTGCGGCTGAAATCCGCCGATCCGCTCGATGCGCCGGAGATCAGATTCAATTTCCTGAAGAGCTCCTATGATTACGAGGCGATCATCCACGGCATGAAGATCTGCCGCGAGATCGCCCGGCAGCCGGCGCTGAAGCCCTTCGTCCTCGAGGAAATCCTGCCGGGGCCTGCGGTTACCGGCGACGCCGAACTCAAGGCCGACATCCGCGCGCGCGGCGTCTCGAACCTGCATCCGGTGGGCACGTGCCGCATGGGCCGCGAGGCCGATGCGGTGGTCGATCCCCAGCTGCGGGTCCACGGCGTCGCCGCACTGCGCGTCGCCGACGCCTCGATCATGCCGTCGATCGTGGCCGGCAATACCAACGCGCCCGCGATCATGATCGGCGAGAAGTGCGCCGATATGGTGCGCGGAGCAGCGTGAGCCCGCCGACCCTGTGTTCAACTGCGCTGCAATTAGTTGGGCCGGTGGTCACCAGAATGCCACACCCGGCAAAGTCCTGTTGATGGAGTATGGCGATGGAGCTTCCCACAACCCCAGCTTGCTCCAATCGGCCTGAGGCATTGCTTCTGTCGATAAAGGCCCGCCCAGACCCCCAAGCCGGGCGGGCCTTTCTTCGACGGGACGCCGCAGCGGTGGCGCTCAGCTCGCCGGCCCCTCGTCTTCCAGCGCATCGACAATCGCCCACGTCCTGGCGCCGACGACGCCGAGCTCCGATCGCTGCTGCAGCGGTTCGGCCATGATGAGTCCCTCCGCTACACCGTCGTCAATTCCGCCAGGGATGCCAGGGTCGCCCCCGCGCCGCCCGCCGGCACCCACCATGTCCGGGGACCGACCACGCCGTCGTCGGGCAGCGCATGCTGCGCCTGGTAGGCCTTCACGGCGGCTTCGGTGCGCGGCCCGAACGCGCCGTCGGCCGCGCCCGGATCGGTCGGCGCGCCGGCGCCGCCGAACTTGAGCAGGCCCTTCTGCAGGCCGCTCGCCACGTTGCCCGCCCCGCCGAGCCGCAGCAGCGGCGTGTCGGGATCCGCCGGCATGCGCTTCCAGGTGTCGTCGCCGATCACGCCATCGGCCACCAGCCCGGCGCCTTGCTGAAAGGCGATCACGGCATTCCTGGTAACGGCGCCGAACACGCCGTCGATCTGGTCGAAGCCCAGCATTTTCATCATGACGAAAATTGTCTGGGCGTGTTGGACGTCGCGTCCGAGCGCGCCGACCGCAAGCCCAGGACCACTGTTCATGGCATTCCTCCTGGGCAGGCGTGGACGGCATCGGCTGTGCGCCGAAGTCGGGCCATAGAAAGCCGCAGCGACTGTCGCGCTCAACGCCGCTCCCCGCACCACCGGCCGCTGATATTATCGTGAATTGCAGGGAGGGGGCCGGCCGGACTAGCGTCGGCTGCAATGTTTTGCCTTCCAGGGAGCAGGTCATGCCGAATGCAGTCTCGCTTGATCGTCGCGACTTTTTCGGGCTCGCGCTCGGCGGACTCGTGCTGGGACTGGCGGCCGCCTCGCCGCGCGCCGCGCGGGCCCAGGCGAGCGTCGCCAAGCTCAAGATCGCCACGATCGGCGCCGGCCGCGAGGGTGGTGCGCTGGGCACGCTGTTCGCCAAGGAAGGCCATCCGGTGATGTTCTCGTCGCGCAATCCCGACCAGCTGAAAGACCTGGTGGCCAGCGCCGGGCCGAACGCCAAGGCCGGCACGGTGGCCGAGGCGGTGGCGTTCGGCGACGTCGTGGTGATCGCGGTGCCCTATACGGCGATGGAGCAGATCGCCAAGGATTACGGCGCCCAGCTCGCCACCAAGCAGCTCGTCTTCGACGTCTCGAACCCGATCCCGCGGCGCGACGGCGAGGATTTCGTGAAGAAGATCAACGACGCCGGCGGCGCCGGCATCGCCTCGGCCAAGATGCTGCCCGGGGCGCACGTGGTGCGCGCCTTCAACGCCATCGGCTCGGCCGGGCTGGCCAAGGCGGCGCACCGCACGGGCGAGCCGCTGGGCGTGCCGATCACCGGCGACGATCCCAAGGCCGTCGAACTCGCCAGCGCGCTGATCAAGGAGCTCGGCTTCGAGCCCGTGCTGATCGGCGGCTCCGCGAAGGGCAAGTACCTGGTGCCGGGAACGCCGCTGGGCGGCGAGCATACGCCGGCCGAGCTCCGCACGATCGCCGCGGGCCTGTCGTGAAGGGCATCGCCCGCCAGCCCGGGTCGCCCCGCATTTGAGCCCGCCAGAGTCGTCCGCGTCGGCGCCCGGCGCGGCCGCCCCGGCGTTCCGGCTGCTGCAGCGCATCGTCGCCGTGCGCCCCGAAGAGGTTCGCGCCGTCGGCTGGTGCTGGCTCTACATCTTCGCGGTGCTGTCGTCCTATTACATCCTGCGCCCGATCCGCGACCAGATGGGCGTGGCCGGCGGCGTCAACAACCTGCCCTGGCTGTTCACCGGCACCTTGGCCGGCATGGTGCTGCTCAACCTGCCGTTCGCCTACCTGGTCAAGAAGCTGCCGCGCAGCCGCTTCATCCCCCTCACCTACC